>Ga0209431_10000503_pt1 | contig 32562 bp, 42 predicted proteins | sample RifCSP13_3_FD_184021 | JGI IMG/M metagenome (GOLD analysis project Ga0209431, IMG submission 184021) | Soil microbial communities from Rifle, Colorado - Rifle CSP2_sed 13_3 (SPAdes) (version 2) | ecosystem: Environmental > Terrestrial > Deep subsurface > Rock core/Sediment | place: Rifle... | reverse complement strand
ATCATCGGTACAGTCCTTGCAACTTCTGCGTTTGGGCAAGTGATACCAAATTACAACGCAAGGGAGAACGACCGCATTGTATTGGTTAAAGAAGCGTGGGATGACTTGCTTCTTTTAACAAGTAGACAATACTGCGAGCCACGACAAAATGATTTGCGTGAGAAGATTGAGATCAAAGCTTCTTTGGGTGAAGACACAGGTTTAATTCAAAGCGAACTGAAACTTCTCGCAACTCCCAGTGGTTGCAGGGAGGCCATTAAGACTATATTGGGTTTCAATTAACCGAAGTAACTTATGTCTATGAAGATCAGAATACAAATGCCGAAACATCTATGGTACGATCATATAATGACCTACCTAGTGAACCTATGGCACAGATTATTGCAACAGAGAATGAACCGCTTAGACCTTCTGCACCAAGCACAGGAGATACAGAGGGCGGAGATATACCGCAAGAGCTTACAGTTAACGCCAGAGTTGCAGAACTTAGTGATACGACAACAAGCGATGAGGTGGCTCAGGAAACACCGTTCGATATAGATAAATTGAGTTATGCAATCGCAATGGCGGAGTCAGGATTTTGTACCAAAGGGAAAGCTGTTGAAACGAATAATTGCTGGAACATTATGCACTGGCCAAATGGAGTCCGTGAACTACGAAGATTTAACTCAATCGAAGAAGGCAAAAAAGCGTTTATAGAACTGTGGACAACGAAGTATGATGGATTTCCAAACACAAAGGCCGCGAAAGCATATGTTGGTGACAATACTTGGGGAATCTGGTTGAAAAATGTTAACTTCTATTATAATTCACCTAGGCAAATCTATGAAAAATAAAATTGATGACGAAGTTGATAAAGTATTCGGAATACTAGGTCTGGAACTCGAAAAGAACCTTACCGAGCAACAGAAAATAGGTAAGAAACTGTTAAAACTCGCTAAACAATACAGGCAAAATGAACGACACTAATTTTTTAGTCATTACCAAAGGGCAGAAGTACGAATTATCGGAATGTACGCCAGACGGAAAAACTATCTGGACGGTTATGTACGACACTCAAGAGGAGGCTGAATATAGTGCGAAACTAGTAGGATTACCAATTAAGAAACAATTATGAACTACGAATTTCAAGAAGACGGCGTTTACGAACGAGGCAAGAGCTACGCTGAATACTGTGCTGACGATGTAGCCAAAGGCCACCAGACACCAGCGGAAATGAAAGATAATTTAAAAGCCTGCAAGGGTGGTCCGTTGCCTGTTGATGTTGTCGAAGCTTGCAATAAGGCAAAACTGAAACACTACGAGGCAACACTCTGGTCTAAAAAAAAATAATTTAATTCAAATCATTATGACAGAAGAAATCTGGCGAAAAGTACAAGAATACGATGGATACGAAGTTAGTAATCTCGGACGATTGCGTTCGTATCTGCACGCAAAACAAGCGTATATTTTAAAATTAGATAATTGCCAAAGATATTCTAGGATACACCTTATGCAAAATAAAAAAGGATCAAGAAAAATGGTACATAGATTGGTCGCAGGAGCATTTATACCGAACCCTCTAAATAAACCACAAATAAACCATAAAAACGGAAGCAAGAAAGATAATAAGGTTGAAAATTTAGAATGGTGTACAAATTCAGAAAATCAATTACATTCTTATAGAGTGCTAGGAAATAAACATACCCCTAAAGTTAAACTTTCAGAATACGAAGTAATGGCAATTAAAAAATTGAAAGCAGTAAATCCTAAATTGAGTCAAATGCGATTGGGGAGAATGTTTGGGATGGACCAGACAACTATAAGTTTAATACTAAATAATAAATTAGAATACTGCGTTGGAATCGATCCAATCGCATAAGAAAAAATAAAATTATACCCTTGAAACCGAAGTGCCAAGAGTATAAAGTGTTATTGTAACATAACAACCAAAGTATATGGAAAACACAAAGATTGTCAATGGCTCGCAAAATGAGCTTGTTAAGTATTTATCGTTTGAAGAATCGGCACAACAGTTAGGAATGAGCTATTCAGCTTTATCTGCATGGCTTTTACAATATCCGCAAATAAGAGATAAGTATTGTCTTAAAGGGAAGGTAAATGGAAGGTTAAAGTATGTACTACTTGTTGAAGGCTTGCCTGTTATTGCAAACATGAAAGATTCAGACAGGGGTAATCAACGGAAAAAAATCGTGCCTAGCACGAAAATTCCAAAAGCAAAGCAACAGTTGGCCGAAAGAGCGGTCGAACAAACTAAAATGACTCTTACTTCAACCTCTTTCGATGTCATGCGACAAATGATTGATATGCTTGAAGTTAGTAGTAAACGAATGGATAGTTTCGAGAAAAGAATGGATAAGATTGAATCGCCCGAAGCAGATGTCCAACCCTTAAGCAAAAAAAACCGTAAACTCCTTTGGGATAGAGTCAACGCTATTCATTATGCTACAGGAATCCCTCATGCTGTGCTGTATGCCGATCTACATTTAAGAGTTGGCAGGGCTGGAATCGAACAGTATTTGCAAGCTGATTACTATTCAGCTCTCAGCCATCTGAAGCCAATGTTCAAAAAAAATAACCTTTACTGGTAATATGGCAAAACGCAAATCAATCCCTAAACTAAAGAAGGAGTTAACAAAAGTATTTAATAGGTACGTCAGGTTTAGAGATTGCCCGAACGGTATTGGTATCTGTATCAGTTGCCAGAAGCCATATCCGATCGAGAAAATGCACGCTGGACATTACTTGAACTCTACCTATTCAGCAGTCAGATTTGATGAAAGGAACGTGAACGCACAATGCGGTTTCAATTGTAACCTAAACAAGAGTGGCAATATAACCGAATACAGATTCGGGTTGATTAAGAAATACGGAATTAAGGTTGTTGAAGACCTTGAAGCTATGCGACATGACGAGTGGAAATGGAACCGCCTTTCACTCGAAGGACTAATCGTAGAATACAAATCTAAACTTAGAAAATATGAATGAAAGTGAAATCAGGTATAACCTACAGTATGACTGGGAAGGTTTACTCGCAGAAGTCGAACAGACTTTAGGTACGGATAAGAAGCGAAAGATTATGCAAGCTCTTGTCTATGAGATAAAGTGTTATCAGAAACAATCTTGGTTCAGAAGATTATTCTGTTTACGCCCAAAACATTGGCTTGATACATGGAAACATATTTAATATTAGAGCCAGACCTTGGTAGTTTTGTCAAATCACCGTATATCCGCAACTAACAGTCCGTATTCAGCGGAGTGTAGTTGCACTTGCGTCTACTGATTAAGCAATTCAACATAGGGACGAGGCCTAGTCTGCTTTTTCAGTCGGGGCTTTCTCGACTTTAAAAGAATCTTTAATCATTTCAATCGTTTCAAATTGAGTCGTGGTTATCGGTACGAATATAAGTAGCTTTTTAATAATGAAGTCTTGCTCTCCCAAAGTGAATTCAATTTCATCTTCCGAGAAATGAATTGTTCCCCCAACTACTACATCTTTATTTTTAATTTCTTTGACTTTATGTCCTACAAGTAGTTTCTTTTTTACGCTAGAAGCTAATCCTATTACTTCTTTTTCCCAACCTCTTTCCGCTGGCTGACTAGGTTCAGTAAAGGTAAAATACTTCTCGAACATAAATGCTTTCAACTGACTATTCATATTATTTGGTTAAATAATTTGTACCTGAAATTTATCTCTTAGACCGTCTATTTCATCGACAATTGCCCTTATCCGCTCTTGTACGCCTTCAAGCCTATCCGCCACCGCTTCACTCTCCTTCTCTTTAATTTCTTCGAGTAGCGTTTCCTCCATGCACGTCAGGTGTCCTAACTCACGCCATAGTTCGTGCCATTGATTTGCTTCTCGTTCACTTGCCATGTTGCGGTGAGTTAATCTTAGACACTATATCGATCTCAGTCAATTCTTCCATGACACGATCTATCCTAATTCGTACCAGCCTTAATCGTTCTCTTGTGTCCTGAGTCGATTCTACACGTTCAGCTTCGATTGCCAACGATTCTTGATGAGTAAGCGAACCTAATTGTACCCGAAGCTCGTTAGCGTCCATTATTTGTTTAAGTCCACTTGACCTAAAAACTCACCTTTCTTGGTGGTGAGCAATTGCTTTAATAATGATACCAACCCTGCGGCAACTGATAATGCAACAACGTTAGCCAATGACTTAACATTAATTGCGAATACGTCCCCGACTCCGAGAATATATCCTGCAACCGAAACGACTGCCGTTAGTCCTACATAGATCAATGCGCTTTTACAGTCACGCCAACTGAGTTTTCCTAGATCGCTCATAGTGAGGTTGTTAAAGGTTAGTTAAAGGTTAGTTAGTTAGCTAAAGGTTAGTTAAGAGGTTTTAGATATGCCAACATGCGGCTCATCACAATCGCCATTTCCCTGCGTGTCATTGGCCGATCTGGTTCAAATCTGTTCTCAAGAGTTCCTTTCATTATTCCCAAGTCCTTCATCTGCTTGATTTCTTTAGCGTTCGGACTTGAATCATATATATCATCGAAAATCATGTTAGTTTTGTTAGGATATAAGATAAATAAACTTTCCAATAGCTTTGTATTAGTAAACGGTAAAACCCAGAATGTGCCATTCTTGTATGCCCCCCACTTAGCTCCATAGCTATTCAGAATCAGCCAACCTTCTTTACTGTAACCTATAATCGTGACCGCATGTCCTGTGACTAATTTACCTTCGGGAGAAGGGAGTGTTCCATTACGAATCCCTTTACTTGTATTCTCGTAAATTCTAATTGAAGTTATTATTGGAGTTCCTGCATATAACGCTTGTTTCATTTTAAGCTCAATTCCCGACAGCGAGCCGTTGCCTAACGTGGCGAAGCCGCCAAACATATGTACTCCGTCATCTGTAACCAATCCATTCTGAACTAAAGACTTAAGAGCGGTTCTTACATAATCACCGTTAGCCGATCTTGTTCCCAGTAACCCTTGAAGTTCCCACCCTTTAACAGGATTAGAATTAATCTCCTTTTTAAGCGCAATCTCGATCATAGTTTCTGCGGCATGGTACGTTGAATAACAAGTACAAGCTACCCTGGTTGACTTCTGCGCCCCTTGATCTTTAGCGTCAATAACCTTGATTACAAATTCCTCTGGTACGATTATATCTGTTGTACCGAGTACATCTTCGACAAGGAAATCTCTGTCATCAGGCTTATCCTCCATGCACCCAAAGTATTCCATAACTACTATTAGATAATGAGATTATAACACCCCCTTGTTTCTAAATCAAGAGAGTATTATAATTTGGTCGTCTAACCAATATTATTATGATGAAAAAATGTTTTAAATGCAAACTTGAAAAAGATTCAAGCGAATTTAATAAATTACACAATTCTAAAACAGGACTTCAAGTATATTGTAAACTTTGTAGACAAGATTATAGACATTCATTTTCTGGACATCTTCGTATACTATATCAAAGTATGAAACATAGATGCTTAAACGATCCCAGTTATCTTAAAAGGAAAATCCATTTTAGCATCAATGAATTTATACGGTTTGGGCTAGGCAATCAACAATATAAAACTATTCACGATCAATGGACACAGTCAAATTATCAATTTAAATTAAGTCCTTCGATTGACCGTATAAATAATAATAATGATTATACTTTAGGTAATATCCAATTCCTTTCTATCAGTAAAAATTCAGCAAAATTCTGTGGTGAAGAAACGCCTCAATCAAAGTTGAAAACAAAAGATATTCCTTTAATTAAAAATCTTCAAGGTAAACTGAACGATATAGAAATAGGAGTATTATTTGGAGTTCATCGAAGAACTATCTCTGATGTTAGACGAAATAAAACTTGGAAGCATGTTGCGTAATTCTCGGATATTTGAGTGGATTGAGTAGTTTAATCATGTTTATCAATTGTGCGAGCAAGTATCGCTCCTGCCAGATTCGACTGAATCAAGCTGGTTAAGATATAAACCGAGTCAAGAGTAGGAGTCGAAGCTACGCAACAGCATTTAACACCTACTGGCGTTTCCCATGAAACGGAAACTATGTAATCCGTGGCATTATCAAAGGCGGCTAGGGTCTTCCCTACTTGACGCAACATTTGTTCTGTTTGAACTTGTGTTATCATATAATGATTATACTATCATAGTAAATAATTGCAAGTTATTCCTGCGGAGGCAGAAGTGCAGACTCTGGATTGAATAGTTTAGTAACAGGACTCTCTTCGCCTAATACTGCCCCTGAAACTTGCTTAGGTGTGTTTATAAGTTTATTGTAAGTGTTTTGGTTAGGTAAATTTTCTATGTAATCACGTCCACCTTTTGAAACATAACTTCCATTTACAATTAAAAGTACCATGTCAAGAAAAGTCGGTTCTTGACTGCTATAAATATTCCCATCGTCCCAAACATTAAACTTAGCTTCACCTTCTGATATAAATCCCGTATAATCACCATTGTCAAGTATGGCTTCCAATGCACCTGCTGAACGCATAAACTGTGCATTGACGTAATCACTTACGGCTTTAGAAGCTGTTTTCTTTAACTTGAGAACTCCTTTTTCGTACCCTTCGTCATCTTCGGTAATAATACTTGAAATAACATCATATGAAGCCCCAATAGCTTGCCAGCCTGCGACATCATCAGGGTTAATCAGTATATTTATTAAACCGCCTCCCGTGCCTGCTTTTTGAGCACTAAGTAAAGGTGCGAATGAAGTTGGGTCAAATGGGCTTGGGAACCCCATTGCATTGTACGCCTCATTGGTAAGCGATACACGAGTAAATAACTTAGCGTAACTTATTGCCATAGCGGTTTTCGTCTTAGACGCTAAAGGTATATCCCTGAATACATGACTGAACATATTAGTTGAGAAGTTTTGCCACGGAGCTATTGTATTGGCAAAAAATGTATCCCTAAATATCTTAGCTTGGAAAGCTTTGGCGGTATGTCCGTTGATCTGTGCGCCTTCGTATTGAACCCAATCATTTAACGCTTTACCGCTCATTCCCAGGTCTTGTCCCTTTAGTTTTAATGCGGTTAAACTATGTAGAGTAGTGATATTATCAGCGTAAGTCGTCATTGCTCTGGCGTAGTCATCATATACGGCAACATTGTTTTTAAACTCGGAAGGAAACGCTCCCTTACCGACACGGATTATGGTATAAGGAAGCTCTTTAATCTCTTTCATAAACTCTTTATCAAACATTTTTTTCCATGCTAAACTAACATTTTTTTCTCCTGCCTTTTGAGCGGTTACAGATGTAATATTACTGAATTGTATGACAGTTGTTCTTGCCGACAATGCAAATGCAGCAGTGCTTCTAACATTCATATAAAGCTGTAAAAATCTACCAGTTTTCTGTGCGATTTCACCAGGATTTGCGTTACCTGCAAATGTTCTTACTCCTGATAATCCATCTGCGAAATCCAATAATGCTTTCTGTGCATTAGGTTTATCTGGTCCGAATAAATTAACCGCTATGGTTCGGATATTGAGTAGCGGTTTAGTCATGTGCATTTGTTCAGCATGTACTCCTGCGTAATCCATAGCTCCGCCAATAGCGTCATAATTAACTTTACCACCCGTTCTATGTTTCTGCACACCTTTCAAGCTTGGACCAACGGAAGTCCCGTATGAAGTTTCTACCAATTTATCCTTATCTTTGAATATACCTCTTAATTCATCTAAAAATGATGTATCTTCTCTGATACGCCTAAAGTAATCCTTAACACCAATTATTGGCTCTTTCCCTTGAAGTTTTAACATTTCGTTGATTTCAGGCAACCACTGCTTGAATAAAACTGAAAGATGATCAGCAGTATTACTAATAGCCTTTTGGTCAGCTTCGTTTAATCCTTTAAACACGGCTAAATCGGCTGCGTTCTCCTTCCATGCTTTTTCTCCCTCTATATGAACAAATCTACTGAACTGAGTTCCTTTACCAATATTAGGCGTTCCGCCAAGTCCCATTTTTTGCCTCATACTTCTGAAATGGCTATCTTCACCAATTTGCTTCTGTATAAAAGTAACCATATCTTCGCCAACCTTTTTCACCGCTGTAATCACGGCAGCCTTTCCTTCTTGGGCAGGGATATAAGCCCCTCTATATAAAGCCCCATTATGAACACCGTCAATTTTATTTATTAGTCTGGCAGGGTCGTTAAATGCAAACGAACTTAACTGGGCAGCGGATATTTCGTTGAAATCGGCAGAAGCATTAACAAGCATTTCGTTTACGATAACACCCTTTTGTCCTGCCCTTAACTTGCCTTCAAGATTAGATCTAACCATTTCAGGAGTTGTATTGTATTGTTTGGCTGCTTGCTCAATTAAAACGTCAGAATACGCCTTAGCCGCTTCATGCTTACTCGCTTGCTTGATATACCGTATAACATCTTCTTTGGGGATATTATGTTCTTTTGCAAATGCGTTCACGTAAGCATTGTAATTATCCTTAGCCTTCGCTTTATCCTCTGCTATTTTAAGCACTTTATCTTCCAATCTGTTCAATTTACGCTCTTTGTAAACCTGATTCGAGTACGCAGGAGATTCTTCCAAGTCTTGCAACTGCTTTCTGGCAACTTTCAAGTCGGCTTCATGCTTAGTGATTTTTTTTAGACTTGTCTTGTATTCATCATTAAATACCGAACCCAATACTTCCATATCAACGACACCTGATTCCTTAGCCTTGGTATATTGTTTTAATTTTTGATTGTACGTTTCAAGCTTACCTGTTAATACTTTCTTCTTTGCCTGGCTTAAGCCTTTAATTGATAACTGTTTAGTGGTTTTTGCAATTAAAGGATTAATCTTGCTAATAGCTTTATCCGCTTCGATTACTTTCGTTTCAGCATTGACAACTTTACGAGGTTTACTAGGTAACATATCACTTGCTTGCAGATTTCTTATATCGTCAACCTTTGTCCGTAACTTAGTCAATTCATTCATTATGTTCTCAGGTACAGGTTGCATATTTTTTTTGTAATGGTTGACTTTACCTTGTAACGAGTTGAAGTTCCTTTCTATTTTTGACAATTCATCAAGCGTAGTTACTTCGGGTAGTTTAGCTAGGTTAGCTTTAACTGCTTTTGTGTTTTGTAAGCCTTCGGCTGCTTTTTTCGCATTTTTAAATTCAGTTCTTAATAGCTTTAATTGTACGGGGTCGATATGCACAGAAGGAGTATCATCGGCGATACTCTCAATAACTTCAACCGCTTCGGGTAATAAGTTATTTAAGAATTTATTAGTCGAACGTCTTGTTATTACCGCCCCTATCCCAGCTCCCGTGAATCCAATAGTAGTACCGAACAGTGTCCCAATGGCACCAGTAATGAGAATATTTTTCATGTCCTGTGCATCAAGTGCTCCGTCATTCTTGATCGCCTCTCCAAATCCATATATCGCTGACGAACCACCGCCTAATAAAGCTCCCGTCTTAGTTACATCTTTAACTGTTTGAGTAGTCGCTTTCTTTGTAAGCTCTTTGATGAATGTTGTAGCTTCTGGTGTCAACTTCTTACCTGTTTCCTCAACAACTTCTGCGGTAATTTCTCGGATTTCTTTCTTCCCCAGTCCTTTAACGAACTGTTCAATAACCAGTTTATCGCCACCTGTGATTAAAGCTTCTTTCAGTGCTATTTTCAGTGGAACAGTTACTTCGGCTGCCCCAGGAATAAAAGTAGCAATATCTAAGGCCGCCATTGCGACAGGGGCTACTGCCTCACGAGGGGTATCAGGGAAAATATCTTTACCCCAAAAATTTACATTCATCTCTTTGCCGTACCGTTGAGTGCCTGAGAATACAGCATTTAAAACTGTATCAATCCTGGTTTCGCCTTCGGGCGTTTTATTTATAGAATCTTTGGCAAGCTTGATTCGTTCCTTACTTGTATACGGTTTGTAAACGTCCCTGCCTTGACGAGCATCCTCTACAAGAGATGCTGCACTACCTTTTATCTCCATTGCCGCTACGCCCCCTGCTTGAGCCAAATCTGTCACTATACCTTTCCCTATGTCGGCCAGCAAGTTGCCAGTTTTTGACCAGAAAGATTGTGGAGCATCTCGTCTAATCGTAGGCGTCCCAGATTGGGTAGTCGCCATTTTCTCTTTAATCTTTTCAGCAGGAGTTTGTGGGACGACAGGTGACGGAGTAGTTACCTGATTTATATAATCTAAATTTAGACTTGTCATAATTCACATGATTAACGAACACCAGCCCCGTATTCTACCGATGCTTTCCGCCTAGCATTTTCAACTATGTCTTTTGCATGAGCGGCCGCATCTGTTTGCGCCGCTTTCTCGGCATCAGTTAATTTACGAGATTGATTAGTTCTTGTATACACTGGAGTTAAAATATTTCTAACAGTTTGTTCTGCTTTTTTATCATCAAGTAATTCTTTCAAAGAAATCCCTGATAAAGCCTTGTCGGCTTGTACTTGTGCATCTATATCGGTCAAGTAATTTTCCGTATCACCCGTACTGAAAACCTCAGGAGCAGGAAATACGCCAGGGGGGAATAGATTTGCAAACGAAGTCCATGTAGAACTTGCATCTTTATCCGTTCCACCTTCACTCCATAAAGCTTGATATTGCCTAATTGCGGTAGATAAATCAATGGGAGTACCATCTACATTTTTTAATGACGGACCACTTGGGCCACTACTCTTACGACTGGCAACTTGTGCATCAATCGAAGCCTTTTGCATCATTAAATCCAAATCGTATTCATGGTCTTTTGCTTGCATTTCTATATCATGTAAATAATCTTGAGCTGTTTTATATTCTTCTCTTAATGCGTCATATTTTTGTAGCGATACTTTAGCGTTATCTATAAGTGCTTGATTTTGCCCTTGAAACACACTTGCCGCATCAGCTAACACGCTTCTAAACGACTGACTCTTGTAATCAATTTCCTTCATTCTCTGATTCAAGCTTTGTGAGAGTACATCGAATCCACCAATACCAGCCTTTTGGAATAATTCAGACTCGCCTATCGGTTGTTGTCCTACATCTGTTCTAATCTTTAAAGCGTTCTCAAGTACCCTTAAAGTCGGTACTGTTGCTTCCTGTGCCTGATTAGCCGCTTCTTGAGTAGTTGTCATCGCAGTCCTCGCTTGTGCTAATTGTAATCCTAACGCAGGATTAGGACTTTGTGACGATACCAATGAAGTCAATCCTTTAGACTGTATCTCTTCAGGAGTAAACGCTCCTTGAACCAGTAATCCGTATTCTTCTGCCGATTGTGGTTGTTTGCCAATCGTCTTTAAAGTAAAACTTCTTAATCTGTCTAAGTCAGCTTGTGGCAAAGCGTTTATAACCTGATTATACGATTCGATACCTGTCGTAGGAGTTGCAGTCGCTGTTTCAGGTTGTATCTTTATAGATTCATTTTTCGCATACGCCGCCTTAGCTCTCGCTCTGGCCGCCGCTAATCTATCTATATTTGTTTGCGTTGCCATATTAAGTTGTGTTAGTTGATGAACCGATTATAGACTGTCTGTCCGCTACATTTAACTGTTCGTTCTGTGCAATGTCTGTCAATGTCGCCGCTAGTTTCTGTTGTTTCTGTCGTTCAAGCTCGCCTACCTGTCCGCCTACCATTTGATATGTAGGGATATTTAATCTCGAAGCGTATGACGAGCCCAATGCTTGCTCAGCTCCACGTCCTAATGATTCAAGGTTCTTCCTATACGCTTGCTCATTACCTGTTGAAATCAGTCTATTCTGTTGATTAACCAAGCCCTCCATAAACATACCGTTTTGAGGTTGTTGAGCCAACGCCCCAGTACCACCTTGTGAGTAAGCACTTTGACCACCCAGTTGCTGAATAGCCTGTCCTGTAAATGTTAGTCCTGCTTGTTCAAGTCCTGCTTTTGCTTGTCGTATATCTTGTCCTGCAAGTGTTCTTTCCTGTTCAACCTGTCGTTCTCTTTCAAGTGCCAAGAAATCTCTACTTCTTACTACCTCTTGCTCAAGAGCCTGTGCTTGTGCGTAAAATTCAGGGTCGATTGTTGTTGTCTTAATCCTGTTAAATGTAGCTAAAATGTTCGGCACATTAACCTCCTTCGAGTAATCATAATTCATTGCAATAGATTTAAGTAAGTCCTTGCTTGACTGATCTATGTTCGCTGAGTCGATGTATTTCATTGCGTCTTTAAGTTTCTGATCGGCGATATTCGCAGTAGGGGTGATTTTCGGAGTGGTCGTAGCTTTTTCCGTAACCTTATCTTCAACCATATAATCCTGTACGCCACCTTGCTGTTGAGCAGGTGCGTTTCCTGCCGTCATTATATTGTAAGCTTCTTGCCTCACTGATAAAGGCTGAGCGTTCCATTCAGGGCTTTGCTGTAAGTTTAATTGTCCTGCGAATTTCTGAGCAAGTTGCTGTGCTGTTACGCTAGTCGTGGCAGGTTGTGTCATAATTGCATAAGCTTCCTGTCTGAGCGATAACGGATATTTGCTCCACTCAGGGTTTGATTGTAAGTTTAATTGCCCCTTGAACTGTTGAGCAAGTTGCTGTGCTGTAGGTTGACTCGCAACTGAGGCGGTTTTCGGTGTTATTTTATTGGTTACATTGCCAAGAGATATACCTGATGTTTTAGGTGCAGGAGTTGTCTTGGGAGTAACCGTATTAGGATTTGCCAGCTTCGCTCCCCCTGCGTTTACAATCGTATCAGTAGACTTGATTTTTGACACATCTATTTTATTCTTTCTGTCAGAAGTGTAGTATATTGTCCCGACTTTAACGTATTGTGTCATAATGCTATGGTGATAATATAATTATAGATTATTTTTGCTTTGCTGTCCATACTTGTAATTCGGATAATTCAGTATCAATACCACTCAATCTGTGTGTGAAACGAGCTTCAATGTGCTTCAATAAGCCTGCCTTACTATGTGCCGCCTTTTCTTTCATCTTCAATAATTCTTCGATACGTTCATTCGCTTTTTCCAAGTCCATAGCCGTTCCCATTGTTACGAGTTGTCCGTCAACCTCTGTAAATTTATTCATAAGTTTAATTAAATTATCTTGTTAAGTTAGCTAATCCTACTCCTGGCGTTGGGATATAATTATTCGTGCTTGTTCCGATACTGATAACAGTATCACTTGCTCCTCTTGTCAAACGGTTATCGTCTATAATACTTTCTTGTAATGTTCCTGTGATTTGGATTGGGATAGGGCCTGTCGTTGCAGTATCGGTCTTCCCATTCCCGTTCCCAACATATACGAGGTTATAACAATTTCCACTAACCTTGAATCCGTACTGATCGCCCACACCATTAAATATATTGCCAATTACAGTTATAGCTGCGGCGGCGTTCCCTGCTGACGACCCAAATTGAGCATCTACATAAAAACAATGCCCATCATCGGCCGTGTTATTATTTCTAATGTAATTCCCCACAATAGCTAATTTCCCATTTAACGAACCACCAATGAATACCGTATAATCACTGTTCCCTGAACCAACTTCATCGTAATCCATATAATTGCCATTTATAATACTGGCGTCAGTACCACTTGAGGCGAAAAGTTCAAGTGCGGGACCGATAGTTGTGCTCATATAATTCAGTGCTAGGATAGAGTCCCCTAGCGAGTCTATGAACATACGCAAACATTTATTACCAATAATACGACTATCAGTCACGTCAAGCATTGTAATATCTCCAAACTGACAATGGTTGTAACTCAATGTAGCTTGTACGAAATTGCCAATAATATCTAAATCGTTAACAATGATATTATTGCTAATATCCGTATGGTCAATAGTTGTTGACGTAACCTCGTAAATAGATAGCCCCCCAAGATGATTTCCTTCGACCAAACAGCCTTCAAGCTTTCCTAGCGACATGTCGTTGCCACTATTATTACCTGTGATATGCACGTTATTATAAACTCCCGTAGTTGTGTTAGCTGCGGTGATTCGATTAGTAACAAGATTATTAGCAATAATTGAAGTATCCATATTTGTGGGTAAGTACATTTCGTCACCACTACCTCCCAGCGCCAAAGTATTACCTATAATATTGACAGATGTCATTGTCGTTACCGCACTGAAATCCATAATACCATTATAAAGTTCATTGCCTTCGATATTCATACGAAACATACCAGTCCCCGTTCCTTCGATACATTTAGTCGAAGCCGAGGCCGTAATGAAACTCATTGTGTTCCCTGTAATAGTACATCTGCCCTTCACGAGATATACAGTTCCGTCAACACAAATATTATCTCCAAATGTTAGCCAGTTGTAATCGGTAGCTGCGCTTGCCGCAGTCGAATCTAAATGTCTAGTATTACTTTTAAATACATTGCCCGTAATTGTGACGCCACCACCGATCAAGAGTACGCCTGCCGTACTATCGAGGAAGGAATTACCTGAAATACTTATTTGATGAGTGAGAGTGTTTGTGGCAAAAGAGAAGTATACTCCATAACCTGCCCCTGAAAGTCCACCCCATGTATTATTGGTAATTGAAACATAATAAATATCATCGTCCGTATGCAGAAATGTTCCTTTACTTGAGGTCGCAGACATACGATTGCCTATGAACTGCATATTCTGTGCGTTGCTGGCTAAAGAAACCATTGTCCCATCGCATGTTCCAACGCATGAAAGCATAGTAAATCCTGAAACCGAAGCTCCCACTTGAATAGCTCCAAGTAATGCAGGAGCACTTGCACTGAATGACCCTGCGGCCGAAGCAGGCGTTAGCGTACAATCTTGGACTGTAGTATTGTTCCCGATTACTGAAATCAATCCTGATTCGCCACTCGTTGCATGTAATTGCGTATTGGATATATCGCAACCCGTAACATTATTATCCGCTCCACGAAAACATAACAAGGGCTTCACGGAAGACGTTTTACTTAAAGTTAAATTTTGTATTTGTACCGATGAATCAAAGCTCCAAGACGGTTCAGTAGAACTTGTAGCGTTTAATTGTATAATTGTATTCCCTCGGCTTTCGCCCAGCATTATCAATTCAAGGTTTACTCCGTCCGATGACGTACCAAGCTGGGTCGTTTCACTATACGTTCCTGAGCGGATAAACAAAGCCAATGAAACCTGCCCTGCGGCGATTGCGGCCGTGATTACATCAGCTATTCTGTAATAAGTTGTGCCATTATAATTTATCAGCGTAGTATCTCCCACATGATCTTTGGTAACTACTGCGTCAAATTGAGCAGGGATTGCCTGATCGAGTTTCGCTAAAGGGATACTCCTGTCCGCTACTGATTGATTGATGTTCTGTATAGGAGTTACTACGTTCGCATAATCCTGCTGATCGACTCGATTCGCCGCAAGGAGTGCTACTCGATTTTGTCGATAACCTGGTAACTGTAACGCTGGATTTAATGGGTCTTGAAACATATTTATTAATCAACTGTACCTTGAGCTAATTCTATCTCGAAACCATAAAATTGAAATGGAGTGTCCGTTCCTACATGACAAATTTTCAATTGAATTAAATTGCCTTCCATAGTTTGAGTATCAAAAGTATTAACATATTTCTGTATATCGCCTAACGATTTAAACGCACTCCATACTCGGTTTTCCTTAGTTAAGATACGGTAGTATAATGTCATACCTGTCGTGTTCTCGGAGTATGCGATGATTTAATCAATTTTGACTTGTTCACCATATGTCCCCAACTTGAGCGGTGGGAAGATGATCTCAGATGTAATTCCTACGGCGAACTGTTTATACAAAACTCCTGTGCTTAATGTCTTATCGCTTTCAATAACTCCTGCCGCATTAGTTACTTCAAAGTAATTCGCTCCACTAGCTGTAACAGTGAAGTTACCCGTATTCGCTGCGTTAAAATTAGGTGAGAATATCCCTATCGTTGAACTGGTAGGGAACGTTGTAGCTGTGATACCAGGGTCTGTCCCCGTACCGTCATAGGTGTACCTGAATGTTGCACCTGCAGGATTGGTGACATCAAACTGAGTAGTCGAATCCCCATAATAGGTCGCACCTATATCACTTGTAGTAGGAGATACATCGTTGAACTCTGATTTCCGCAATATCTTACCGTAAGTATTATGTGCGGCCATTAAGAACTGAGTATTATTCGTATCGGAATAAAAGTCTATACCTTGCGCGATCATTGAATACTTATTATTCCAATCGCCTATTCTCCATGTTCCAGTAGGGAAATGGAACGCACACAATAAACCATTGGTATAACTGAAATCATTATCGTATGTATAATCCAAGTATAAGTAATAAGTTTCATTCACGATTGCCGCACTCCACGTTGAAGGGTCGGCACTCGAACTCCTTGCAGCATTAAGAATATAATCAAGTATTGGGCCACCTATGTTCTGAGGGAAACCACCGTTGACAGATACCCAAACGCCATATTGATTAGTCCAAATTAAATTAACTCCATCTGCAACCACTGTTCTACGAGCAGGCGTACCGATGTCCCATGCTTTCTTTAATTGTGATTGATCGTAGAAGTATGTATTGGTATTAGTAAAGATGAAAAGTTTATCAAAATTCGATTCGATAGCTACCGTTTCTTCTCCGTGATCGGTATCAAAGAAATCCGTGGCAGTCCATGTAATCGCTCCTGCCGAAGGGATTGAACTGAAATGAGTCCTGAATGGATAATTGGTTGAACTCAATCTGCAATTAGTAACGTAAAGTCTATCCCTATACCTGACTATATCCCTTGCTTGTGGCATACCTGTAACATTTGTAGCGGTAGAAAATGTAGTGCTTGTAAGACTGCCTACTGGTAAAAACGCTCCTGCGGTTCCGCCTACGAAAAACTGATAACCTATGAAATTTGCCATTTCAACATTAGCCGCTTGGAACGAGTCCCATGCCGCCCCTACGGAAATATTCGTCCAAGCTGTCCCACTATAAGCATATAATGTCAAAGCTGATGCGGCTATATTACTCGTTGTCGCCAGTATCTTAATCGAAGTGCTTGTGCCTGCATACGACTTATATACTCCAAGTCCTGTTGCAGGCTTAGTAGTCGGTATCTCGGCAGTCATCATTGAAAACCCCAAATCTTTAATCAAAGCTCCAAGTATAATATCACACCTTGTGTTCCTTAATAAAACAACTGAATCCTGTGGCGTAAGGAATGGGGAAACATTAGAGTTCTGACCACCTGTGAAATTGAAATAAGATGTCATCGTATAGGTAAGATAAATGGTATGTCTTGGCGTAAATCAGTATCACCAAAGCGATATACCATTGTAGGCTTACCAGCTAAACTCTTATAATGATTTACGACATTTTCTAAAACTTTAGTAGCTTGTGCGAGAACATTGTTAGCGTCATCAATCAATCCTCGTTTTCTTTGAATATGATACGCTTCATACAACACTAACACCTGCCTGATGTCTTGTGCAATAATCGTATCATGCGTGTTCACAGGTTTCGTTGTAAGACCGTAATATCTAAGTGTCAATGGTTGTCCTGCATAATCTGAAAGAACAGGTCTGTCAAGAATAAGCTGGCCATCAATAACTGTGTACGCATAAGGTAGTCCTGCAAAATTAGTCTTCCATACGGAAGCTCCTGAAGCGGTAGTCGTTCCTATTGAACCATCTCCACTGGCAGGTATTCCTGTGAATGTCGTAGCTGTCTTTGCGGTATAAGTAACCGAATTGTTTGAGCCGAATGTAATCGTTCCATCATCAGGAAACTCGGAAGTGCTTGTAACCGTTATACTTGTATCGCCTGCCGTAGCTGTTGCCGTGAGTGCAGTTTTAATTTGATACCGTTTAATTACATCCATGTCTGTCGGGTCTTTTGGTTGAAGCGGTATCCCATTAAAAATAACCTCAAGAAACGCTTGCGGCGTATCAGGGTATTTCAGTAAAGGACTCAAAGCGGTTAGCGAGTAAGTGTCTTCTTGTACGGTTGTTGTTATAAGCTTGCCGCTGGCGATTTCCCACGCCCAATCCTTAGCAATGGAACTTTGGTCAACACTGTTAATAATCCAGTCGTAGGCGAATCCAAGCCCGTCCATAAGGTAATCAAATTCTTCGTAAGCTAATTTGCTGTCATCCGCATTTGCGAACTTTAAAGCGTTATCTATAATTCTCCATGCGGCATTTAATCCTAGCCCACTCTTAGGCAAATAATCGGAAGCTTCATAGTTCGTGCCATCATAAAATTCTACAACATAATAAGCCGCTATACTGGTAAATGGTACGGTGATCGTTGTAAACGGTCTAGCCCATTGTATCGGAGTAGTGGAGATAGTCGTCAATGTTCCGCCGTCTACACTTGCTGATCTTACCCTGATCTGCTGTTCATTCAACTTGTAAACAGGCGAATCAGGAACGTGTGCAAACGCTAAAGTAGCTGCGATTGCAAGAGTTGTCCCCCTCGAAGGAGTTGCGTTCATTGTAGCTGTTTCAGCTCGTTCCGTACCGATCGGTCCGATTAATATCACATTTGTATCTACGAACCCAAGATTATCTAATACAGATAACGGTGAAGCTTGAATCGTTGCAGAAGCTCTTGTTTGGACAACGTCAGATAGATCAGGGTGTTTTACCGTGATTATCTGTTCTCCCGTAATAGATAATACTTGTGGAGTCTGCATAATTTAGTTATTGTTATCTACCTACTTTCCTTCTCATCATTCCAAGTTGTGTAGTTCTAGCGTTTACTCCACGCTTTGCAGTAGAACCTGCTCTTGATACAGGAGCTACCTTAGGTCTTATTCCTACACCTTTACCAAATGGTTTTTTCATCATATTATATTAGGTTAAATTATTTTTTCATCATAAGTTTCATTTTCTTTTCTTTCATCATTGGCTTCATCGGCATTTTCTTCATCATTTCACCTTTAGTTTTCGACATCGCTTGATTCTCCATGGCATAGTACACTTTCTTTGCTTTCTTTTTGCCATAGGTTTTCTCCATAGCGTTCATTTTCTTTAAATTAACTGGCATTGTATTTGGGTTAATTAACTATAAATTTAAGTAATTCACTTCCGACACTTCCTCCGACCATTCCCGACCCCATAACTAGGATAACAAGTTTCCAATTCATTGTTTCCAGCTTCCCTAGTCTGTCATTCGTGCTCTTGATTGATTCCATGAACGCTGATTCAACTCGATTCATCTGGCTGGCCATACTGGTCAACTGAATACTTTGACCTTGTAATTGACCTTTCAATTCGCCTAATTGGAAATCGTTTGTTTGTTCGCCCATTATTTAATTGGGGTTACTTCTACAACTTCTTCGACAGGTTTTGCTACTTCTGATTCTTGACCGTCTAACTTAGCTTCTGCTGGTTGTTTACCGTCAAGCATATCTGCAATCGTGAGCATTGAATAATCTCTAGCAGGGAACAGTTTTTTCTCTGTCAATCCGCTATCAACCTTCTTTAATTCGCTATCCACTTCTCCGTAGATGAATACGATTTCCTCTGTTAGACAATCGACATAAACCTGTGTTAATGCCATTGCCTTACTTGATACTGTGACTTCTGTCTGTGTGACTTTCATAGTTATATTGTTAAATTATTTTTAATTTACTGATCTGGCTTTTTCTCTCCATGCTTGTCCTGTTGCTGTTGTCGAACATAAAACAAGTGTAAGAGTATCTTCGGCTGTCATTGAATAATTACCAGCTCCTGCGAGCTTAATAGTTATATCCGTTCCACTGGTAGCCGTGCCGTTAGTTATAACAACGCTTTCGTTCGCCACTAGCGTCACTTCTATTCCGTCTTTGAAACCGATATTACTAATCAAAGTTACTGCTGTCGTGCCAGTAAGCTCAAATACATTTCCGTCCGAAGGGATTGCTATAAGTGTTGCACTCGCTATGTCTGTACCCTGTGATTGATTGACTCTGCTTCCGAGAACAAGTCCTCCTGTTACACCGCTGATTGCGTTGTTTGTTGTATTGGTTGACGGTGCGTCTGCTCCGAGTGAACCGTCTGCAAGTGTGTCTGAATAAGTTGTAGCTGTGTTATTAGCAATCTGTCCTACATATTTCCAGTTTCCTGTATCGCCTGCGACCCTTCGATAGATATTCCTAGCGGTACATCTTGCTCCACCTTTTGCAATCGCTGTCAAAGGAACTGTGTTATTACCTCCACTTGTTGTAATTACATTTGAAGTTGCCGAAGGTGCTGACTCGCCTGTCGGTGTAACAAAAGTAATTTTATAACTGTGTGTTCCGTCATCAACTGAACCGCCTGCTGTTGGCGTTCCTGCTGTACATACTTCTGGCGTTCGCTCTTGTGGTGATAATTGTAGTGAAGTACCGACTGTGACTTCGCCTCCACCTTTCATCAATTGCAAAGTCCCGACTCTCTTAGTTAAATCGCCTGTGATTTCCAGTGCAGAAAGATAAGTGCCTATATTTTGGTATAAAAGTTGGGTAGTCTTTCCAAGTGCTGTATTCGTAGAAGGCAATACAACCACATTAGATGACCTAGAACCATATAAAGCCCCTGTTAATGCTTCACCTGAAGCTGATATTACTCCCAATGAAATTGGTGTAGCTGTCCCACTACCAATGATTGCCGCACTTACAACTTCTAAACTAGATGGTCCAACAATCGATGTTGTTCCAATTAAGATATTCCCTGCTGGTGTCATATACAGTTTAGCCACTCCGTTTTGCGAAATCTGAAACGGTGCGGAAGTAGGTACATTGACATACCCGATATTCGTAGCTGTATTATCTCTGCCCATTGAATAACTTGCTCCTGTAATCGCTACACCTGCTGAAAAGCTAATCGGTGCGGCGAAAGCTGTACTAGTTGTTGCAAAATTGACCGCTAAGACTCCGTTTAATGCAAGTCCGATATTATTCGCTCCTATTCGGTAGAAACCTGAATCTAAATCGGAAGCAAAAGCGTAAGAAGGTAGCGATACCGTGCCGTCACCTGCGTAAAATACTGATGATGTTTCGTTTGGCGGTACTCTAAACATAATTGTAAAAGGTTATTGATTAGTTGTGCCTGCAAGCCAAACAGTGAATGTACCATTTGAACGAGTCAAGGTTACTGCTATTTGGTCTAGTTCGTCTGCATTTATGTTGTAAGCTGTCACTCCTGCGGTAGCTAAAACAATACCAGTAGTACCCACAATAGGCCCAAGAGTCGAATTATCTAACGGATAAGTGTCAACATAGAACCACGGATTAGTAGCACTGAATGCACTACCAAATGCTAAGGTAAAATCATCATTTGTATCTTTTAATGCTCCTTTAATGTTTAAAGTAGCCGATACCGTTCCACTTGCCGCTATAATCAGCGTAGGGAACAGAAAACTTTTCATGTCTATTGGATTCGATGTAGCAGTTGCTTCCGCTGCATCAAAGATTTTATATTTCACTGTCTGTCGCATAGTGTTTGTGTTAAATCATATTGGAACCCCTCCTAAGAGGGGCTCGCATATTACTTAAACAAGATAAGTAGTTCCGTCAGGTAGCCGATATGAACATCTTACGTTTCCATTGACGACTGTAAGAGCGAAATCAAACGCTCCTTTCGGTGGCACAATGTTGTTATCGTGAAGATAATTCAGATAAGTGAATGTCGGAGCTTCAGCAACTTTTACTTCTACATCGGTAGTCGTAGTAGTTACTTCTACTTCAGGCAATACTTCTACTGCTTTCTTATTTGGTATTCCTTTAGGCATATCATTATAGGTTAATTATTAAGATGCTTGTAAAGCTATTCCACCTGCGGCTGCGTCAGGAAGAGGCATATCTACAAATACACCTGTTGTAGTTGACATAGCTGTACCTGCGGCGATTGAAATACAATCTTTCAATAATACTGAACCGTCTGTCAAAGTAGCTCCGAACGCTACGTTTTGAGCAGGGATAGCTGTTGAAAGTGCCGCTCCCCAGAATACACAATTATCAATTAAACATAGTCTTTCAACTGCGGTAGCTTCTGCACCGTACATAAATCTGTTTCCAGAGTTACCAAACTTACGAGCAAAGACACAACCTTCAAATGTAACATCACGAGCTACTGCTCCTGTGTTAGCAAGTTCTCTTGAGAATGTTACACAAGGGCGAAGAATCGCTCCCGAGATAGCATTTACAGTCGAACCGATATAACAGTCTTTGTAATAAGATGAATCACCATTAGCGACTAATTCAGCCGCACCTGTTTGGTCAAGGTCGGTATCTTTGTAGATTTCGCAACATTCGATGTAAGTGTATTCACCACCGTCTGCGAAACAATAGATACCTTCTGTAACTGTTGAAGAATTGACAAACTTAATACCTCTGAATGAGTTTCTTACGCCTGTGTTCTTAATAGTAGCTATGTTAGTAGCTCCTGTTGTCGCAGTTAAAGAAATTTTAGTTGATTGTCCATATTTTCGTTTGATACCCATAAGGTAATCAAGTCCGATGAAATGGACTCTGTTGTTAGAAACAGTCAACATTGAAGTCAATACATGAGTAGAGTTTCCGTCTAACACGATTACATCGTTGTTATTGCTTTCTGTCGCCGCATAAGCAGTTGGTAGGTCTGTGAAGAACCTGACAACGCCACTTGGATCATTAAGAAATACTTGTTGTAATCGTTGATAATTCTCTTCATCAGTATCGTCAGGGTCAACGACCACGAAGATTTTACCGAATGAAGGAACTGCGGCATGAACAGCATTGAGTAACGCTTGTCCATAACCTGCATTTTGATTGTAATTTGCCATTTTAGTTTAAATTAAATTATAAAACTTTTAGTCCCACCACCGCCTAAGGTACTCCCGAAGGAGTACCCATAGACTGAAAGTTGTTTAAGCACCTATTCCTGTACTCATAACAAGTCCACGACCCGATGTGAATACGATACCGTATGAACCTCGTGTTCCGTAAATCCAGTTATCAGTATCGACATTTTCACCATTGCTTCCAGGTGTAGGAACCATGAGCGTTACGTCTTGTTCCATACCTAAGAAGTTGTGTAATGAGTCAGAACCGTCCCCGATAGCAGCCAAGAACCATCTCTTAGCTTTTGTAGCATCTCTTGCTCCTGTTGCTGTTGTAGCAAGTTCAGGAAGTTTAACGTGTTTAAATTTACCCTTATATGGATTCAAGATACTTGCATTGTTGTAAGTAGCGTCACCCATAGATTCAAGTAATTGATAAACATCGTTACAAGTAGTAGGGTCATCGGAAGTAATGATTGTATTAGGAGTCATTACTCTGCGTTCAGCAAAATGAGAAAGAATGTTTGTGACAAACATATTCTCAGCCAATTCAAGCCCACCTTTAGAGAAGGCTGGGTTGGTTGGTATTACATTTGACCATGTAGTAGACGAGAACGCTAGTGTGTGAACTGAACTGATTACAGCAAGAGTATCACCTACTGAAAGATCAACTACCCAGCCATCTCTGTCTGTGTAAGTTGTCGCTTCAGCGAATGTGAATCTATGTGTAAGGTCTAGTTGCAGTCTTTGTGGAACGAAATGAGCCAAAGATACCATCTTGCCATAAACTTGTTGGTATTTGTTTCGGTTTCTCATCTCCCATGTTACTTCGATATTCATAGCGAATCTTCGGAGTGTCATGTCTTTTGTGTACGCAGTACCTGTTCGAGCGTAAGAAGCAGGAGCTCCCTCAGGCTTAACGGCAGCGTAAGTTTCTGTATCATATTCCTCGAAACGTCTGGTGTCGCCAGTGTTGTTTACAATCGGCATCTCACGATACAGACTTCTAACCTCGCTTTGGACGAATCCAGGTGCATCTACGAATATTCTTTCCACTAAATCCGTAAAATCACCAATGCTTACGGTATTCAATAATGTAGATTGAGCAGTCATAATATAAATTTAATTAAATAATAAGTTAAAAAGTAAAACGATTACCCATTATCTCTCTTGTAGATGATTGCGTGGATAACTGTTGTTGAAGGAACATCGGTAACTAAAAGAATGTCTGTTGTGCTTGCGTCCACGTCCGCCTCGTCAGAATCTTTCAAATCTACGTATGTGCCTACGAGTGCAGCCGTAGCGGAACCTGTACCGACATCAACTCTAAATACTAGAGTGTCGTCAGGTACTAATACTGGGATACGATATGTTGTTGCGTAGTCGCTATCTCCCGAAGCGACAGCTCTAAGAGAAACGCCTGCAATAGAGGCGGAACCTGAAGTAGCGATAGTTACTTGACCCGTGTCCATAATTAAAAAAGCGTTCAAACCGATTGCGGTTGATGCTTTCTTAGCCATCCAACGGACTGTCCAGTTTCTACCGTTCTTGATTGGTAGTGCAGCCATAGTATATAAAAATTAAATAATAAAAAAACAAAGCTGGTTGGTTCGGCATTTTACTGCCTGATACAATTTACATTTGTATTGCCCTGTCGTATTTGGGCGAACCGACTAGCTTTGTCTTTTAAACTAAGCCTTTGAAATTTACAGTTATCGTACTGTGAACGATAGATACATTATACCCTCTTTTTGAAAGAAATCAAATAAATTATTTATCTTCGGGTACTTTTTTATTTTTCAGTGCATTTTCAACATCTTGTGCAGTCATTTCTTCTTTACGTTTACCGTAAACGGCGATATGAGCCTCATCTAGTCCTCTTTGTAATGATTGCCGTACCCATTCCATGATTTCAGCTTTATGGATAATAACTACATCTCTAAACCCTTGCTCAATATGGAACTGTACCATTTGGTCAACGTAATCAAGGTCAGCTAAAACGAAATCTTTATCAAGCATGTACTGTAAAATATGTGCCACAATAGGTTTGCATCGTTCTTCTCTTGCAGTAGTAGCGTCTTGTAATATTTGTTGAACTTCTTTGTTGTCTTTCATAATTAAATTTGGTTAAGGAATTTGACATCTATCTCAAACTTACCGTATTGCTTTGCGTCAACGAGGACGGTTTCTTGAATAGTAATCACATCAAGTGAAACTATGTCAGAGGTTTCAACTCGTGCGTCTACTGTTCGCATTTGTTCAGGATAATACTGTGCAAATCTTACAGTTCCTTGACTCTCGGCAATACGCTTCACTTTACGTTCAAGCATATCGACACGAATAAAATTCTGTATCTTATTAAATTCTTCAAGGGACATTCTTTTGGTAGTCTTCTTGGTCGGCGAATTTAAAGGTGGGAGCAGGTCGAATGTATAGTAATCTTTATATGGGATAACCGTTCTATCCTCACTATGCCTCTTCCAGCCTGAGATTAGGAAAGCTTCATCGTCAGCAGTAGCCTGATAAATTCTCATGGTAGCGGTACGAATCTGGTCTTTATCGTCAAGCACTCTAATCTTACTGGTACTAGCTACCTCATGTAACTTTCTTTTTTCTTTCTCCGCCATTAACTCATTGACCTGTGCAACAAGTCCGTCAAGAGTAGATCTATCTACAATGATTTTGTCCGCAGGAGCGTTATTAGTCGCCTTTCTTTGTTCGAGTATTTTTTCGTCTGTCATATAAATTAGTTAAAATAATAAATTATTGTTGTTCCGCAGGCTTAGGTTTGAACCCCATAGCCTTTAGCAATCCTTCGCCTTCAGGAGTAGTCGAGAAATCTGTCCTCTCAGTAGTGGTTTCTCCTACCGTGGGAGCGGTTGAGCCTGATGTTGAGTTCGCAGCGTACACAGGATTAACTTCGTTAGCACTCGCCAATGTAAATGCGTCCTTCATTCGTTTATAGATATTGTCCGCACTGTCTTCGGTATCAGTCAAACGATTGTAATGACCCAGTACCTGATCTCTCAAAGCAGGGTTATCTCCCACTAACGCTTTTAACGCCTTGTCCCTTTCGCCACTCAATGTCAGCATCCTCTGGTCATCAAACTGTTTTTCAAGTTTAGTGAACCGATCGGCATATTCCGTTTCAAGTTCCTTCTTAGCTTTCTCAGCTCCGTTCCTTACAAGTTCAAAACTCATGTCCTTGCTTTTAAGTTTAGCAAGTTCAGCTTCCATAGTACGCACCTTCTCGGCGTACTGTTCGGGAGTCATTGATTCTCCCGTAGTTCCTTCGTCCGACTGACTGTTTTCGTCTGTCATATAATTTGGTTAAATAATATCATGTACGTTATAAGCTTCCTCACGAGTCGCTACATTCATGTTAGCCAGCTTCTCAAACTGACTCTTAATTCTTTGTGTCGCATAAATACACATCTTGCCACACATGTTCTGGTATTCGCCGTTCGCAGTTGCCATAGTAGCTTGCGTCTGTTCAGCAATCAGATTATGTATAATCGTTTTAAACACGGGTGATTCAACTATCACAGTGGCATCGTGAACAGCCTGCCGATACTGTACTTCGTTCCATTGTTCTATATCGTCAATAGGGTCGATTGTAATTTGCAATTCATTTCGTAGCAGTTCTGCTACTTTCGCTTTATCACTAAAGAGTATTTTAAACCAATTACTTAATTTCATTTATTGTAAATTTGCATTTAATGGTGAACGCTGTTCTATCGGAATCTGCTTAGGTGTCATGTTATTTATAGCTACTCCTGTTTCAGTCGCCCCTGGCATCGCCATTTGAGGTAACGGTTCAGGTTGTGCCATTTCTTGTACGAATAATTTTTCTCTCGGCAGTTCATATTTAGTGGCGAACTCTTCTTTTAACCATGCTTGGTTAAGTGCTTGTGGGCCGAATAACTGGATAGCGGTCTGAATACCGTCTATGAACTGTTGTCGTTTGAACATGTCCATATCTCTTTCCGCTGGTAGCACTCGGATATAAAACCAAATATCTAATTCTCGTATCGCTTCGGGTGAGATATAAGATTTTCTAACTGGTCTGTTTAACTTTTGAGATAACAAAGCATTCTCAGCATCAACTTGTTCAGGTGCAGGTACGCTATCGGTGAACTCGACTGACCGTATTCCTGTCGTCCCGTCTGCGAAATTAGTATCCATAAAGAACGCCTGATACTTTTCCTCAATTTTACCTGTCAAAGGATTTAAGTCTTCTTTCTTTTTAGTCCAATGTTGAAGAATATTGTGTAGTCTTGCTTTTGCGGAAGACGCTTCCCAGTGCATAATCGCTACCAAAGGAACTGCCATTTTCATCATAGAGTTCTTTTTAGCTTCAAGTAAAGAAGTAGCGGACTGATTCGCATCGCCCAGCTGTCCTGACAACACAGGAGATACTGTTTTATTATCAACAATCCTTGAAATAAATTCAAACGCATTAAACTCGGCACTACCAACTCCTGTAGCGTCCATCATAGGTGGTAACAGAGTCGGGTTTATATTATCCGTCATCGCTCCTGGATAAAACATTTCTTCGTTAATAGTCTTACCTGTGTTATTGGCTCTCGGAGGAACGAACGATTGTCGTGTCTTTAAAATAATTAAACGGTAAAGCTCATCAAGTAGCACTTGGTCAACTTTAGTCTTTGCGGAAATCCCTCTACCATAAGCGAAGTATTTACCTAATGGGAATAAGTTTGTTTGTCCGATTGTGTACTCGCATACTCCTGACATGACTGATAACGGAAACCCTTTCGGCAACATCATCACTCCATTTATAAATAGCTGCATTTCATTTTTACTCCTATTCTGATAACGCACAATCTCAACCATTTCAGCCTGTAAATCTTCAAGATACCAGTTGTTATACGGTTCGCTTAAAGACGCTTCGTCAAACTTTAACGGAGTTAAATTATGCGGTACATATTTCCATCTCGACCAGTTACTATAAACAGCTTTAGCTTCTTCGTAAGACATCACTTCTCTGGTAACTACAAACGGCTGATTAACAATAAACGGCTGACGAATATTCCCAAGATAAACATTCAAACCCGATAAAACATTTGTCTTGAAATAATTTCTTCGTTTCTTCGATTCTTTCCATGTAACACTCATATCGACCGACTTAGCCCAGTCTACATTCATTGTTTTAACAATCTCATCATATTCGTAGTACAAATCCTCTGTGAATAGAGTCCCTTGGTCAAGTAGCTCTTTGTATGCCAACATCTTAATAGAATCAAATGGAGCCTCTTCTTGCTGTCTGGAACGGAATATGAGAGGTTGTAACGATTCACCTAATTTGCTTACTGGAACATTATCCTTATCAAACGGTTCAACAATAGGCTCAAAATTGAAATTGAGTAACGCTGCTAAAAGTGTAACACTCTTCTCTTCGGTAGTACCTGTTACAATCCTTGCGTCTTGCTTGTTTCTTTTCGGCGGAATATATGAATTGGAAGCTCGTGCGTTACTGACATAATAATTATTATAAGTCATATCGTTAAATTCAGGATACGCTTGGTATCTCTGGTTTCTCGCTCGTATCATTTGTCTTGTAATCTTACCCCAATACTCTTTCTCCTCATCGCTATACGGTGGCACAATAGATAATCCAACCTTAGTCGGAGCTTTAACTTCCTTTACTTCTCTCATTTTGACAATCACCATATTATAAAATTTCAAATTTATCAAATGGCACTTCTTGCAATCTTTCAGTTGGGTCTTTCTTCGCACTCGGCATTGCAAATTCGTCCATATAATACACTATTGCGAACGCCATGACAATATCGAAATGCGAAGTCGTACCTAATATCGTCTTCCTGGTGTGATGTTTAGTAAAACCAGATAACTCACGGTATAACTTCTCATCATTTATCTTAATGTTCTCAAACTGAATCCCAGCCCGAAGCCTTGACAATATCAAAGGTTTAGTCTGTGCGGTCGTATCAAATCCAAGCTTCCTCGTATCCTTATCTTTCCATTCACTTTCATCTTGACGGGTATAAAGATTATAATATATGTCTTTCAATTTCGTTAAAGTAGCCCAACCTGCAAGGTTTTGTTCACAGGCGATTAAGCAGTTGCCATAAAGTTTACCAACTATGGCAAGTTCGTAAGAAAATTCATCGGGTGAGATTCTATTATTGTCATAGACTGCTACGACTTCGTTATTAGTGAAATCGAATACAACGGCGGTAGAGGAATCTTCGCCTACACCTTTTGCGGTATCGGCTCCGAGTGCGTACCGATGACCTGGTATAAACTGTGTATAGACTCGCCAGTCCTTATAATCGAATAAGGGTAGGCGTGGCTTGATTGATTCGGGTATAGTGAAATAGGTTCCGAATTTATCGAGTGGTTTCAATAACATTTCAGGTGAAAATCTGTCATCACCCTTCATTGTAAGTTCTCTACGTTTGCTTTCGATTGAGATTTTATATTTATACCTATTCGTTTGAGTGGAGTTGAAGATAGCCGTTTCGACATCCGTCCATGCGTATTTAGCTGGCCACATAATTTCACCTGAGTACGCTTCGCCTGTATAAACTGGTACTTCTCTGATTGACCAATTTTTTTGTTCTCTGGCGTAATCCATAATCTGAGCTACTGCTGCGGTATTGGAAATCTTGTTACAAAGAATTAAAATGTTAGCATAGCTTGCAAGTCCTGCCTGAAACTCTTTAAAATGTTTAAGCACCCTTTCGGTCATTATTTCAGATGACACAGTTCTCTCGTTTTCTATATCGTCAAAGATTACCAGCGAGGGTCTATACTTACCAAAGATTCTACCTCTGGCTGATTCACGAATCGAGTACGCTTTAACTTTAATCTTATTGGAAGTAATAAACTCAGGGATACTTTTCTTAGTTGATGACTCTTTGGTCGTTTCACGGAAAAGTTCTCCGTAGTCTTCCAGTATAGTAGGATTAGTTTGGAGTGTAATAGCAATATCAAACAATGCCGCTTCTGCGGACTTCTTATCATACGAATCGAAGTTTATAAACCTATGCTTAGAATGACAAATACAATAAACGATATAAGCTTTTGCGATACTCGACTTTGCACTTTCTCTGAACATACACCAGATAACGTTCTGTGTATCAAAATTCAAATCTTCGTACATATCGTAATGGAAATCTGCAGGTTTGTAGGCGAAGTATTCTCCGTAGTGATAAAGGAAAAAATATTTGAAACCACCTTTCTTGCCAAAGATGTATCTGCGTTCAGCAGGAGAACATCTAAACAATTCATTTACAAGGTTATCGGAAAACTTATGACCTGTAATCTCAGTCATATTGACGTGTTCGCCCGAATCCATAGTGATATATCGATCAGCTTGGAGTTGAGAGAGTAAGCTTTGAGGCGTTTCTTCTTTGATTCGTTCCTTAAACACTTCGATAGCTTTCTTGCTAATTTGGTATTTCTTGCCTGGTTTGTTCCACGGGTCTTTCATTTGATACATGGTCAATTTCAAATAAAGCGTCAATGTACTGTTTGCGTTCTTCGGGCATACCTTCATATTTAGTCGTAACCTCTTTCTTAGTCGGAGCATAGTCGCCTTTAAGCTTATAGTACATATCAATAGCTTTATTCTTAGCGTTAAGCTGTTTATCTTGGCTGATGACTTTAAGATGTTGTCCACGCACGAATACATCGTTAAACCCGAGTGCGGTAAGCAACTGACCCAGATATAACTGTACCGCAGGGTGGTGCATTACCTGATACCCTCGTACACGGAAACTTGATTCAGACACATTAGGATTCAGCCCACTAGCTCCGTAACTGGCTTTGTAAGCTTCCGTTGCGTCAAACCCATTCTCAATATACTTATTAGCAAACAACGTCTGCTTCAATGTTAAAGTGTACCTCACACCTTCAATCTCAACCGTAGGCAAAAATACGTCCATATAATTATTCTGCGGTTCAGGCATACCTTTAGCCTTAGCCAAAGCCCTGTTAGGCTTGTGCTTCTCCGACACAGGTACGACATGACTATTTATCAGCGTGTGTTGCATAAAAAAATTGTTCTTACTTATAAAACTATACATCGTTTACCCAAAACTATACATTCCCCCCGAAACTGTCATTTCTTAGCCCTATTCGCACTCTTACTCATTACTCGCAAATTCCCAGCACTGTTATCCCTCGCATTCCCGTTCTTATGATCGACATCCTTCCCATCATTTTTCCTTACCCTTCCCTCCTTAACCAGCTTAGCCCTAGCCGCATTCCTGCCTGCTCTCCTACTTATCTGCGTAGGCTGGCCGTGATAATCAGCATACTCTTTCCTGTAATTACGTGAAACCATATTAAATTGGGTTAAAATATTTTCTTCTTCTTTTTCTTCACTGGCTTAGGCTGTGCGTTACTTCCATCATTTACCCTGTACTCTCCCCCCCCTGTCCTGCCCCCACCATAATAAACCTGTACCGTATTCTCTGGCTCCATACCTTCATAATCTACAAATTGTACAGAAGGATAATGATACTTACCTACACATCTTTTACACACTATAGCACAATCTTCATCTGCATTGTCCCCAGTGAAATTACGCTCCTCAACCAACATCATCTCCTCCTCTATACCCTTCCCATGACAAGTAACACACTCATACGACTTAACCCCCTTCGGCAACTCCCCTGTCTTTATATCAATCCCAAACACTCCCTTTAATTCATTAAACTTCTCCTTCCGCTCATCCCTATTGTCTGACAATTTGTCTGACACAACTTCTTCGGCTACAGGAAACACATTTTTAAATTTCTCAATGTCATTTACTGGATTGTCTGACAATTCTTGTCTGACATTTAACTTTTCTTGTCTGACAATCCCAATTATCTTTCCCTCAATTTCAATCACTTCCCCTCCCAAAATTCTATCTAAATGGCTTGCTACCGCCCTAGAGAACTCCCTGCGTGTTACTTTATTCATTCTTTCATTTTTAAATTGTCTGACATTATCTTATCACATTTTGTCTGACATTTCAAGACTTTGTCTGACATGGCTTTAACTAAACCTTAACTCTTGTCTGACATCTCCCTTTATCTCGTTTTTTTCTGGCGATTAGAGGGGATAGTCCTCCCATCCAGCCAAGAAAAACAAAGGATACCTCAAGGCTAATACCGTACAATATGATTTTACTTCTTTGTGTATTGATTACGCTTGTTTATAGGCGTAAAGTCACTTATTTTTTTATGGCAAGCTTCGCATAATAATTGACATTCAAACACTGTGATTCGTGGGTTATAGAGCCGTTCATGTATGTCATACTTAATATGTTTTATTCCGCAAATTTCACACTTATCCCCTCGCTTAGCTTTCAGTACAGCTTCAATGTATGGCTTCATAACTAGCCTTGTATGCGCTAGGTCAAGCCTTTCATTCCTTGTTAGTTTTAATCTTAAATCTTTCATAATAATATTGGTTATTGATTTTTCGGACAGTCCCCTCAATCCTTCAAATACTGTTGCGCTCTCTTAGTAGTCAATTGCTTACAGTAAAGCATGGTCAGCTTGTTTCCTTGCGCGCGCATATTCAATAACCCCTTGCCTTACTTCTTAGGGCGTTGCTTCTTGTAGTGTTCCATTGTCTGTCTGTTGACCTATACGCTTCACTTCTTATCGGTAAGCCATGTCTAAGCTTTTATCTATCACTCTTTTGCCCGCCAAATTCAAGCCTTTATCCCCTATATCTTAGCCTTCATATTATCCTATTATGTCAATTGAATATATCTAATTGCATATGCTTTGTACTTGACTTTGTTTTTCGTTCGTGATACAGTGATTGCGTATTTATTATTTAATCACACGTATATGGCTCGCCACACATTGGTTTCGGCTCTCATAGGATTGTACTCCCT
>Ga0209431_10000502_pt1 | contig 32607 bp, 24 predicted proteins | sample RifCSP13_3_FD_184021 | JGI IMG/M metagenome (GOLD analysis project Ga0209431, IMG submission 184021) | Soil microbial communities from Rifle, Colorado - Rifle CSP2_sed 13_3 (SPAdes) (version 2) | ecosystem: Environmental > Terrestrial > Deep subsurface > Rock core/Sediment | place: Rifle... | reverse complement strand
CTGCAGAATCTGGAGGCTTCCTGGGCCAGGGAAAGAGTGCAGCACTATGGCGTGGCCGGTTTATTTTCGGGCAGCGAGGATTTTCCCTTCATCGTTAGTGCGCAAAGCATCGCTCGTCCGGCTTGGAGCGGGAAGCGAGACTTTCACCGCCAGCGACTACAACAGGCGTATGAGTTGCTCACCAACATTGACTCGGCTCTGGGCCCAGAGTGCGCTCGAGAGGAAGGTCACCCTTTATCTATTGCGCTGCGGTCGACAATGGGCCGAGAGCTTTTAACCTTCACCCAGGAGTTGAATGAAGATGCGAGCCGCTATCTATGCTCGAGTCTCTACTGAGACGCAAGAGAAAGAAGATACGATTGGCTCGCAGTTGGAAGCCTTGCGAGCCTATGCTGTCGAGCACGAGCTGCAAGTCGTCGCCGAGTTCACTGATGAGGGCTATAGCGGCGCCCGACTGGATCGCCCGGCGCTGGATCGGATGCGCAACCTGGCGGAAAGTCATGGCTTCGAGGTGCTGCTAACCTACTGCAGCGATCGACTGGCGCGAAAGTTTGTACTGCAGGCATTGATTCTTGATGAGTTGGAACGCTTTGGCGTGAAGACAATTTTTCTCGAAGGTGGGGCCGTTGACGATCCGCTCTCGAAGTTAATGCACCAGATTACCGGCGCAGTCGCCGAGTTCGAGCGCGCCAAGATTGGAGAGAGACATCGGCGCGGCAAACTCTACCGCGCTCGCTGTGGTGAGATTGTTTCTGCGGTGCCGTTCGGTTACCGGCGGATTCCACGACGAGACGGCGTGGCGGCACACCTGGAGATAGAAGAAAGTGGCGCGGTCATAGTCCGCCGCATCTTCGACGACTATGTGAAGCGCGGCCTAACCGTGCGCCAGATCGCCAAGCAATTGACCCTTGAGCGCATTCCCACACCGAGAAAAGCGAGCGAATGGTGCGGTTCGTTGATCGATCATGTGCTGCGCTCAGAGACTTACATCGGAACTTATTACTATAACCGCCATCAGTATCTGCCCATAGGGTGTTTATGGGCGGAGGCAACAACGCTACCAGGTCACCTTGAGACCCAGAGAGGAATGGATCCCCATCTCGGTGCCGCCCCTCATCGACTTAGCGACCTTCCAGGCAGCGGCCGGTCGCGCCCAACACAACGAGCGCTTCTCACCCCGTAACCTGCACGCTGAGGCCTACTTACTGCGCCGCCTGGTTCGTTGCGGATACCGTGGCGACAGTTCCGCGGTCATCTCCAGCAAACGAACGGGCGCGCTCCACCACCAGTACTACTATCGTTGCCGCCGCTCGGTGCGGCGTTTCCTCAAACAGGAGCGTTGCGGACAACCACATGTGCGCGCCGAGGCGCTGGACCAACTGGTCTGGGAAGAGGTGAGTAGCAGACTGCAGGATCCAGCGCTGATTCTGGAAGCTTACCGGGAGCACAGAACCCAGCGGCGACAAGCAACAGCTGAGCACCCCGCCACCGAGCAGCATGAGAGACTTAAGGCCCAGATCAAGTTTGCTCACAAGGAGCTCTCGCGACTTTTGGATGCCTATCAGAGTGGGGTGATTGAACTCTCCGAGCTAACTAACGTGAAAAAAGCGCTTCAGTTCAGCAACTGATGTGCAAACGGCAGAAACACATCGACCGGCCGTAAACTAATCAGCACCAGTCACTTAGTAGCGATCTTCGACCTGCTCTAGGAAAAACGACTTCAGTAACTAATCTGGTGGGGTACACATCCGATCTATGCTGACATCCTGGGTGCTCAGTCCGCAATTCTAATTGACGAAGACGGCGACGGTCTCCTCGCTACTTCAAATCAGCGCCATCTTTCTATGCTCCCATGCCGCCGAATGGCAAAGTATTAGTTGATCCGCTCATCGGGAAACGCTCGGCTTGCGGAGTATCCATTGTTCTGCACACGCCTTCTTGCGCGGACGGGTGCGATGATGGGAACTGGCATTGAGAAGTACAGCGCCGAAGTGGATGCTTCAAATTAACTGGCAAGCGGCGAGCATACAATACAAAGCGAGTTATCAGGCGGATGTGACGAGATCATCCAGGCAATGGGAAGCCGGAAACATGCGCGCTCAAGGACAACGCACGGCTCAACTCGTGTCCATACACGGCATTAACAAGTCAGATTGCAGCAACGCAAGACGCGGCTACGACTCAGAGAATGATCATTCAGGCAGCGGCAGGATTTCAGAAATCTCAAGTGGGAGCAGAGGTCGCACGCAACGTACGTGACACAACTTGGATATACGACCAATTCTGATGGAGGCCGCATGATAATCCACATGCGCTCAGCGAATGTTCGCCGATCGATTCCTCTTCAGCGCGTTGCGCATCGCGCGCCAGCGCACGTACTGCTCGCGCTTCGCCGGATCGGGATCTTCTCTGCCTTGCAGCCAGAAATTGAACCAGTCTAGATTTAGCTGCATCGAGTAGAATGATTGCTTCGGGTGACCGTTATTGAATTCATGGATGGCGTTTCGATAAATTACAAGCTCCGACTTTCCTCCCTGCTTTTCGATGGCCGTGTGAAACTGGATCTCGCCTAACAAGCCACCGGGCTCTGTGGTTTCTAGCAGTACCGGAATACGCACCCGATCAGCATTTAGCATCGGCGATATTTGCTGCCAGTTCTTGTACCTATGACCGAACGGCCCGCCACCCAGAACACCGTCGTACATTTTTTGAATCTCGATGCCCGCGTTCCAGTAAGTTCCCGTACTGAAAAGTGAACCATCGCCTGACGACGACGCGCTGAAAAGGTTTGTTTGAGTGATCGCGAAGGTACTTAGAAAACTTCCATAGCTCCAGCCCATGATACCTACTCGCTTCTCGTCGACGATGCCCATTTTCGCTACCATTTGAACAGCCTCTTCGATAGTGGCTAGCGGGTCGTAAGCCCATGACCTGGTTGCTTCGTCGAAATTTCCGTAGTGGTAAGGCTCAGTCTGACCACCAGTGCTGACGCACAACACGGCAAGACCGTTAGCCGCAAATGGCTGTATCGGATAATTGCCAAATTTATCCGCCAAAAAATCGCCTGAGAAAGCGTACAAGATCACCACCAACGGATAACGGTTTCCCGCGACGTAATCGGCCGGCTTAAGCAAATAGTTTCGTGCTTCGCTGTTGAACTTATTCTTCGACACGAGCTTGATCGGTTTGATTAGGCGAATGTTTTGATATTCAGGATGAAGCGCGGTCAGTGTCCTTATGTCCCCATTCTCTAGATTAACGACAGCAACTTCAGGTGGCGTGGCTGGTTCTTGCCGGACGCAGGCCGCACGGGTTTGGTTGCTTGAAATTGACAAAGCTGAGAGATGAGTCTCGTCAACAGCTAGCTTCGCGAGCTCGCCATTTTTTGAATTGACCTGATACAAACCACGTTCGCTGTGCGGCGAGATCGCGGCTTCCAGAAGAATGCTGCTCCCATCCTTACTCCAGCCGACAATATTCATGCCGCGCCTTAATCTGACGCGCGGTGTGACGTCGCGAAGCCCGCCATTTTGGACATTCTTAACAAGGAGCGCCGTCGGCTTCGGTATAACTTTATCTGCAGTATTACCTTCAGAGAGGAAAGCAAATGAATTACTATCAGACGACCAGCTGATGGAAGAGTTCAGGCCACCCCAGGTAATCAGTGGAATGAATGTGCGGGTGTCAAGTAAAAAGACCCAAATATCCTGAATCAGGCCTTCGATGTCGCTCTCGTTAGCGGGGCGGCTTATGTGCACTGCGAGCTTACGACTGTCGGGTGACCATTCGAGGCCGAGTCCAATTCGATCATCTACACGCCAAGAGCGAATTGTTTGCTCAAGTTTTTCTGCCTTCCGCTGCTCTAGGTCATAGATCCAAAGCTTTACCGGCTCTGGAGCTCTTCCTCTCGATGACTTTGCTACCCAACCATACACTCCATTAGAAGCAGACCGATTAAATACAATACCCTGAGCGTCATCCACTGTCCTATTCCCCTCCGCCGCGACAGTATCCGCCGCGATAAAGGCGACCAGTTTACCGTTAGGTGACAATTCATACTGACTTACTCCCTTGGGATGGCTGAAGAGTTGCTCAGGCTCTCCACCGGAAGCGGGTACTCGCCAGATTTGCCGTGAGCCGCCACGGCTCGACAGGTAGGTGAGATATTTCCCGTTGGGTACCCACTGCAGACTTGAGATACTTTCTTCCTCAAGTAACTTAACTGGCTCACCCCCACTGTCTGTCGATACCACAAACAAAGCACGGCCCCTTTCGTTTCGCTCCAAAAACGCTTGTTCGATGATAAAGGCGATCGCTTTTCCATCGGGGGAAATGCGGGGGCCACGGATTCGGCGCCTCTCCACAATTTCTTTGAGCGAGATGTCGTGTTGTTCACCACTGGCAACGGGACGGAGTTGGATAAGAGGTTTCTCTTCGCCGCCAGGTGTTGACACCTTCTGGGCATTTGCCGATGGACAGAGAATAGTGCAGGCGATTAAGGCCTTAATCGCCCTTAACAGAAACTTCGTCATGGCTTTTCTTTTTAAGAATGTCAGTTAACAGAGCAGTTAATTTTTCACAGGTCAGTTGCCTGGCCCAAGTTCCAACCGAGTTTTCAGAATCGTAACTTCACCGCCAGTTGAACAGAACGCGGCCCGCCAACCTGATAAAGAGGGTTAAGACCTCCGCTCTCCCCGCCGCGGCCCAGACTTCTACCCAGCATTTGAGTCGCCCGACCGAACAAAGGATTAGTGACCGTGTTGACCGGGTCTCCGAAGTTTGGGTGATTAAAGAGGTTGAAGAAATCGGCGCTGAATTGTAGGTTGAAGCGTTCACTCAAGTTGAACTGCCGACGAAGCGAGAGGTCAACCTGATAAACCGGAAAACTGAGGAGAACATTACGGCCTAAAGTGCCCTGCCGCCCGGCCGGCGGGACGCGGAAAGCCGCCGGATTGAACCGCTTGCCACCCGCTGCGAGCGGGTCGTCAAGGTAAAGCGGGACTCCCTGAACGAGATCGGGGCGGAAGGTGAAAATAGTCCCATCTGGGTTGTTGATTGTTCCGGCGATTACGTCTACTGCTGTGGAGGATCGCGCAGTGACGATCGAATCGATCGCGAAATCGCGAAAAATAGCTTTGCTTATCCTTCCCCACGGCGGAGTCGGGATATTGTACGTGACCCCGGCAGAAAACGAGTGCCGGACATCGAAATCGGATGAGCCCCTGGCCAGTCCGAAAGCAAGCCCGCTATCATTAGAGAGGTCGTCAATCGAGTGTGACCATGTGTAGGATGCGAGAGCTTGCAAACCGCGCGACAAGCGTCGTTGGAATTGCAGTTGCAGTGCGTGGTAATCCGATGCCGCCCCGTTGACGACTACATTCATTAGGGCCGGGCCGGTAAGTTGTGGCGTTCTTAGTCTTTGTTGATATAAAAGACGACGACCTACTGCCCCGACATAAGAAGCTGAGATCGTCTCATTAGAAGCAAGGGACTGTTCTATGGATAGGTTCCACTGTAACGTATAGGGCAGTTTAAGGTCTGGATCAGTTGGAGAGAAATTACCGGCAAACGGAAGGGTCAAGTTAAAAAGTGGAGGTGCTTCCTGAGGTGGAGTTAATGGGAGGGTTATGTTGGTTAAAGTCTTGGCTGTGATGAATGGGAACGTGCGGAAGGCTAGCCCGGCTGCGCCGGCGCCGCCGAGATCATAAAAGATACCGAACCCGCCGCGCAGTACCGTCTCGCGGCCAGGCTTTTGCGATAGTTGGTAAGCTACGCCAATGCGCGGGGCGAAATTGTTGTACGTCGTTTTGTAGAGTGGCGTGCCACGTGGTGCCACCGCCAGCGTCGCCGGCGGACCAAATGCAGTCAGGGCGAATGGCAGGTTGCCGTCCGCCTCACCGGGCGCGGGATTTACCTCCCACCGCAGTCCATAGCTGAGCGTTAGATTGGGCGCCGCTTTCCACGTGTCCTGTCCGAAAGCAGAGAAATTAGTAAATAGTGGGAATCGCTCACCTACAGTGCTTTGTATAACGGCAAATGCCGCGACCCCCGAGCGCAACGCGTCAAGGCTGGAAAAATTGAGTTGCCGAAGGTAATCAAATTCCCTGTAGACTGGAAACAGCCGACGATAATCAATGCCGAACTTCAACTGGTGGGTACCTTTGACGATGGAAAGGTTATCGACAATGTTGAGCTGGCGCTGCAAATTTACACTTGCTGTTCCGTGTCTAAGCTGGCTGCTTACTCCGCCGAAACTGAGGATCACAAGGGATAACGCATTTTCGCTCGAAGCAAAGGAAGGAAACAGAGCCGAGTCCGGCGGCGGAACTGCCCCGCCAAAATTATCGAGCAATGTACTACCACTAGCCCTATCCCGACTGTAATTGGCGCGGAGTTCGTTAACGACACTCGGTGCTATGCTCCACGTCGAGCCAAGGGTTAGAGTCTGGGTCTTCGCTGATGTTTTGGTTGGAAATGCCAACGCGTTGGTACTCCGCACGGCAGTTTTCGATGGCGCTTCATTGTATCTACCAAAGAACGTCAGCTTGTCAGTTACCGCATGATCGATTCGAATGCTGGCCGCATCCAGCGATGAAGGGTCCGAATAGGTGGCGGCAAGTTGAGCAAATCCGTTGGCGAACTCAGGTCCATTAGGAAGCGGATATGCGTTCAATATAGGTTGGAGCACCGGCGCGGCGCTTTGGCGTGTGGCTACGGACGGCACGAGCGCAATCACGGTCTGCGGCAGGCGCAGCCGCAGACCCTCGTAGGAGAAGAAAAAGAACGTCCGGTCACGGCCGTGAAACCAAGATTGACGACCGCCTTCGCCGAAACGCGGAAGTATCACTGGTCCGCTGAAAGTACCCCCGAACTGATTCTGCCTGAGCGGAGCCTTCGGCAGTCGGTTGGCATTGGAGAACCAGTCAGTGGCGTCCATGGCATCGTTGCGGAGGTATTCAAACAGCGTACCGTGGAACTCGTTCGACCCGGAGCGCGTGACGATCTGAACTTGGCCCCCGGGTGTGCGACCGAACTCGGGAGCATATGTTGACGTTTGGATCTTGAACTCTTGCATGGCATCAACTGAAACAAGGTTGTTGGTGCTGCCAAATGCGCTCAGCCCAGGAATTGACCCTCCCAATGTCTGCCCAATTTGAATACTAGAGCCAATATTGATGTTTGCGCTGACACCATCCACGGTAAAGTAGTTGGCGTTTGCGCGCTGGCCGTTGACGCTGAATTGACCAGGATTGCTGTTGGACGATTTCGTGAGAACCACCCCTGGAGTAAGAGTGATCAGTGATTGAAAGCTTCTGCCGTTGAGCGGCAGGTTCTCAACAAACTGCTGGTCAACGACCGTCGCCACCTCCGGCGTCTCCTGGATAGTGGAGGTGCCGGTGACGGTGACGGTCTCGCCGCCGATCTGCCCCACCTTTAACTGAATATTTAATGTCACGTTGTCGTTGACATTGAGCACCACGTCCGGGATCTCCGCGGGGGCGAACCCCTGCCTCTCGACCAACATCGTGTAGGCGGCGGGCGGCAGCAGCGGGATGGTGAAGTTTCCGTCGCCGCCCGTGGTCGTCTGCCTTTTCAGACCTGTGGCGGTGTTCCTCGCTGTGACGCTGGCGCCCGGCACCACCGCCCCACGCTCGTCCGTGACTGTGCCGCTCAAGGTCGCCGTCGACTGCGCGTGCGTGAAAGCGAGAGGCGAAAGACAAAGCGCTACGAACAGGACCAGTCGGGAGGTCGTTTTGACACTCATCATCTTCTTGTTTTCCTTTCAGTGGTTGCGTAGTCTCTTAAGATTTCACGCGTCACGGCCGCTCATTTTGCCGACTGATGCGCTCCGCCAGCGCCTCGGCACCCGCCAGCGCCTGCCAGAACTGTGTGGTCTTGATCGCCGTCGTCACCGCCCCGCCCGCCGAAGCGGTGAAGGCCGAACGGATCACCCGGTCGTTGGAAGAACTCAGTTCGAAGAGCCGTTCGATGGCGCGCGCCAACTCGGAAGCGTCCGAAATCTCAGGCCCGCCGGAAGCGCCGTCCTGCGTCGCCCCGGGAAAGAAGACCGGCCGGAGCTCCTGCCTGAGCCCCGTGACCTCCTGCCGGTAGGCGCGCGCGTGCGAGCGGACCAGCGACAGCCACTTGTCGCGCGCCTCAGGGCTGAAGCGTTGCATTTCCTCCGGCGAGAATTGATCGATCAGACGTTTCATCGCCCAGAGGTGGTTCATCGCCCGGCCCGAACGGTTCACAATCCGCCCGGCGAAGCGGCGGATGTGCTCACTGGCGTCCCCGCCTTCGCGCTCGAAGTAAGCCCGCAACTCTGGCTCTGCTGCAATCACGTTGCCGGTGATCTCGACCTTCCGAACACTAGGGGAAGGTGTCCCACTCATCGTTGTTTGTTTAGCGACCGCCTCCGCCACAGTCTGAATTTCAATACGCACGGCCGGATTACTTGCAATTGGAAGCAGAACGTTGGTGATTTCACTCTTGCGCTGGTCCGTTTCGACAATGCCAGTGACGCGAAGCATTCCGGCTGCCGTTCTCTTAACGCTAATCTGCTCTCCCAAATCGGCGCCCACTTGATTCAATAGTCGTAGTGCCTCAACTTCCAGCTCGGCAGTAGCGACTGGCGCCGGAATCAGAGGTTGGACGTTTGGGGCCAAGGCTCGAGTCGGCTGCGTCTCTTTCTTAACAAGTTCCTTCGGAGTAGCAGCAGGTGATGGCGAAACAATCGGCTGATCAGCGAAAACTGCTGGATTGACCTGGGCCAAACTAACAATTTCTGAGATCGTCTCAGTCAACTCGTAAATGCGGTTGCCACCTTGAGCCACGACATTGAGGCGGAGTTGTGTTGGTTGCCAATCCTTAGCGCGTACGGTGAATAGAGCTTCGGCTATCTGGCCAACATTCACAGGCGCGGCCGGAATGGTCCGAAGGATCAAGGCATCGGCTCCGTCAGCAAGCCTTGATCTCGTCACCTCGTCCCGTTGCCGCTGGAGCGTGTTGTGCCACGATTGATATGAAGCAGCGGAGAGCGGGCGCTGGGGGTCCATATGATTGAACTGAAGCACTTGGGTCAATTCGTTGATAACATCGCGCCCAATTTCTTTGGAGCGATCTTTCGCAAGTATTGTGTTGCTTGCAGCGGGGAACGCTTGGTTGCTATCTGCCAAGAACTGGCGGACTCGTGAATTCTTGGTGTCATTCCAAATCTCCCAATTAACCGACTCTTCAACTGCTGATACTTGAGCTTTCCGACGAATCAGCAACTTCTGATGGGTTACGGCTTCATCGATCGCCTGAACCTGTCGTGATTGAGCCTCTATCGCATTCTTAAGTAATTCACTCGCTGAGACGGTTGGCTCGTGTTTGAAACGGATTACCAAAGCGACGATAAGAATCACCACTAAGACCGCAGTTAGATTTCTTAGCATTGGGCTGAGTCGCGGACGTGGAAGCGCAAAGAGGTGGCTCGAAGGTAAGAACCGGCCCAATGAACCAAACAACCTTGAGGTGAGAGACTGCTTGCCCGTGGCCGCGATTAGTTGGCTCAGTTGCCGATCAAATTTGCTCCAGCCTTGCGGAGGCACAATGCGAGGGGTGAGTACCTGTTCGTCAAACTCGATGATATCGGCGATCGCTTCCTGAATCTTCTTGGTTCTCACGCGACAAGGCCAGCACGCTTCCAAGTGCGTTTCTAACTGTGCAGCTTCCTTAGCTGGCAGCTCGCCATCTACAAAGAGGAGCAGCATCTCGCGCGGTGGGTGTTCGCTCTTTTCACCCGAACTGTTTTGAAAAAGGTTAACCATTGTTCTCTTGAGTGAGCTTGTCGATTACTCGGTACAACGTTTCGGCTATCGTGCTAGTCCCAAGGTTAAGAATCTCAGCAATTTCTCGGTAACGAAGACCTTTTGTTCTCAGGTGTAAGCACTGACGTTCGGGGGCCGTCAACCGAGCAATCGCCCCTCGCAATCGGCTAAACTTTTCGAAGTGCAACAGCCTCTGCTCTGGATTCGGTGTGGCATCAACAAGTGACCGCCGCACCTGCTCCCAAGATTCTTCATCCAGCAATTCAATAAACTGTTGGCTCCTGATCCGACTGACCGCCAGACTGTGTGCGGCGCGGAACAGCCAAGCGCGAACATTCGCGACGGCTTGGCCACTGTGCAATCGTCGGTAGAGATGTAAAAAGGCTTCTTGAGTTATCTCTTCAGCCTCCACCGGATTGCCGAACGCCGCGACCACATAGCGATTGACTGGATCGCGCCACTGCTCAAAATAGATGGTGACCTTTTCTTCGAGCGTCAAAGTATCGGTTTTGAACTCTAGAAGTTCGGCTTCAACGCAAAGCTCCGCCGCAGCCGCGGTCGTGGTCTTCTTCTGCAAGCGATGAAGAAGCATGATTCTCTGGCGTATATCTAAGGTTCTGGCCGATTCAACATTCGGGAACACGGCTACAGCTGGACTAGTTTGCCAACACGGCCAAGAGCGATTATTTCATTACCTATATATAAGGCGCTTGAGGAGGGGTTTTTTTCGGCTTGCAGGAGAATTTTTTCTAGATTTTTTTTCGTGCGGCTGTTTTCTGGCCCATTTTGACGTTCAGTGGTACGCCGCCAGATAAGTTGGCAACTTTTGGCAACTTTTTGCAGGTTTGTTGGCAAATTCGCGGTTTGCCACGAATGTGAAAATTCCGGCAGCAGGAGTGACTGGTGATAAGCTGCTCAGGGTGAAGCACTTAGTGGAGGTTGCTGCCTCTATGTGCGACGAACGCCTGGAGTGAACCCCAAAAATGAGACAGAAAGAATTGGCAGACCCTACTATGTATCGACTATGAAGGGAGCTGCAATATGGGAAAACGAGGACCTTACCAAAAGCATACGCCGGAGTTCCGGAAGATGGCTCTTGAACGGATGGCTGAATGCAACAACATCTCAGACCTGGCGAAAGAGCTGGGCGTGCATTCACGGCTACTGTATCGCTGGCGCGACCAGCAGGTGGCTAAAGCAGCCGCCGGTCCGCTGGCACCCGGTCTGCGTGAGATGAGACTTCGCAATGAGAACGCCAAGCTCAAGAAAGCGCTGGCTGAGAAAACTCTGGAAGTAGATTTTTTCAAGGGTGCCTTGCAAAAAATAGAGGCTCGACGCCAGCAGAAAGACACGTCTGGCGCGAAGGCATCTACGACCAAATCCGGGAACTGATGCCATTGCAAGGCAGCTTAAGTATTGAACGGATGTGTCAACTGGCCCAGGTGAGTCGGGCAGGTTTCTATCGCTCTTTTCAGGAGCACCTACCCATGCAAGAAGAGATGGACTTGCGTTCTGAAATTCAAAACATCGTCGTCGAGCATCGCCGTCGTTATGGGTATCGGCGCGTGACTGCGGAACTACGACGCCGGGGACTGCTGGTGAATCACAAGCGGGTTCAGCGGCTGATGAGCGAAGACAATCTGCTGGCCGTACAACGGCGGGCCTTCGTGGTGACCACCGATTCCAAACATGAATTCGAGATCTATTTGAATCTCGCCAGCCGGATGAAACTGACCGGGATCAATCAGCTCTGGGTAGCCGATATTACCTATATTAGGCTGAAAACTGAGTTTGTTTACCTCGCGGTCATCCTGGATGGCTTCTCTCGCAAGGTGGTCGGTTGGGCGCTGGAGAGAACCTTGACTACGCAGTTAACCAGGAGCGCGTTGGAGCAGGCCATCGCTGCCCGTCAGCCCGCGCCAGGCTTGGTCCATCATTCCGATCGCGGCGTGCAGTACGCTTCCAATCAATACGTGAAGCTGCTGCAACAGCACCAGATAATCTCCAGCATGAGTCGCCCGGCCAATCCCTACGACAATGCCAGTTGCGAGAGCTTTATGAAGACGCTCAAGCGCGAAGAGATCTACGCAAACGAATATCAGGATCTCAATCACTTGCGCGCGAACATCGAGGAGTTCATCGAACAGTACTATAATCGCTGCCGCTTGCACTCGGCCCTCGGCTATCGATCACCGGACGAGTTTGAGCAGCAACTCGAGTCCACGGCAACTTCCGCCGGCGCGACCATGAGTTTTTTCAGGCCCGGGGAGGGCTATCTACCCGATAATGAGCAGGTTCCAGGCACAGATGCAACCACGAGCAGCGGCCAACAGACCGCTGCGCAGACCATCGGTAGCGATGAGCCTCTGACTGGTTATTCCTTGGCGAGTTGCTCTTCCACAGCAAGAGAGCTCGCCTCCGCTGCACCAGTCGGCGACGATGCTAAAGGAGGTGCGGACAAGTCCATGCTAGACCCTTGCCTCATTCCCAGAAACGATTTATAGGGCGAATGTGAGCGCGATTTTTCTGGAAAACGACTGGCAACAAGCAAACCGCACTAAAGAGAGCAATAAACGAAATGAAACCCAGCAGCAAAGAACCGGGAATAAAAACTGTCGTCGGTCAGGTGCGCCTAAAGCAGGTCAGCGGCTGGTTTGCAGCTGATGAGAGTTTTGCGCGCGCCCTCGAGCTCTTGTCCGACGGAGCGTTCCGACTGTTCGTGAGGAAGATGTTCCTGCGATTGAGTTGTGGCAAACGAAACTTTGGCCCGGCTGACGAGAAGTTCGCAGAAGAACTGGCCCAAGCTGGTGTGCTACTGGCCGTAGTGGAGGATGCGTTGCTGCTGGGCGAGGCGCGTAAGTATCTATCATGGTTGAACCACGGTGCTTCGGCGCCGATTGGGAGTCTGGAATACTTCCGGCCTTTGATCGAGGAAGTGCAGCAGCAGCCATTGCCGGCTGCCTACAAAGAATACCTCCGGGCAAGCACAAAGCAGTTCGCGCGGCGGTGGTCAAAGAATGCGGGGCTGAAAGCGCAATATGCTGACACAAAAAGTAGGACCTTCGCGACATCTGCTGGCGCAAAAAAGTAACCAGCAAAGGGCCAACGAACGAGAGATGATGATGAGGGAGAATCTATATCAACCGCAAGTGTGCCAATTGAGACTGTCTCAACAGAAGGGTTCACACCAAATGCGGGAATTGAACCTGTCTCAACAGGAGGGTTCAGGAGAATTTCGCGTCATGTCTGCAAATTAAAACTGTCTCACCCAAGGGGGTCACCCCACAGGGGTGAGCATTTGATCGGACGACGCGTCTCGGATCTAGCCTGGAATGACCATCTAACCTGCAAAAACCGGGTCCCGATGACCAAATGATCGGCCAAAACGCAAGCATCATCGGCAGCCTATAAACAACTCAACGGCAAGCATTTAGGAGTTTTGTCAGCTCTCTTTTGGAAGGCCCCGATGATCATTTGATCGGACTGGGTACACAAAGTTCTGCGACGAGTGCGGAACGAAAGTTGGATAGAACACTCAGCGGCTTACTCTGCCTTCAAGGAGAACCGGATGCCGAAAACAGCATCCGGTTCTTTCGTTTTCAGTACAGCGGGAGTGATGCTCGGGCGTGTTATAATTCACGCATGCTTGAGCCTTCGCGCCGCCAAAAATTGAAGGTCAGAGTTATTCGCGACGGCCAACCCGAACCTCTTTCCAATGATTGGATCGGTACTACTCCCGAAGAGCGCATCGAAACGGTGTGGGAGCTAACGAAGCTCTGTATTGCCTGGAAAAACGATCTGACAGGTGAACCCAGACTTCAAAGAACTGTTACTCGCCTTCAACGCGCACCACGTTGATTACCTCGTTGTCGGCGCGCACGCTTTGGCAGCGCACGGGCACGTGCGCGCGACAAAGGATCTGGATCTCTGGGTCCGACCCGATCAAGAGAACGCTCAGAAAGTGCTAACAGCCCTCTCAGACTATGGTGCACCCGCCGGTGATCTTACCGCCGATGATTTGAGCAAAAAGGGAACTATCTTCCAGATCGGCATACCGCCTTTGCGCATCGACATAATCACTAACATTGACGGGGTTGAGTTTGCCGAGGCCTGGTCAGAACGGCTAGAAACTGGATTTGCCGGCATAACCGCCTTTGTGATTTCCCGTACCCACTTGATTAAAAATAAGAGGACTGCCGGCCGTTTGCAGGATCTGGCCGACGTCGCCGAATTAGAAAAGAAGGACGGTTAAGTTTTTGGAGGTTGGACGCTCGGCTCGAAGTTCTGTAGTGAATGTGGCGCGTCGCAAGCTCCTGCGAAATGCGCTAACTGCCAGAACTATCTGAAGCCAGGCGCGAAGTTCTGCGATGAGTGCGGAACGAAGGTCGAGTAACAGGACCTCATCTAAAGTCTCGTGAGAAAAGAAACGCCGGAAGCTTTTGCTTCCGGCTTGTTCTTTGCGGACACTCATTTAAGTTGAACGAGGAGACTCAGTGAGTTGCTTTGCTACTCGCAGCGCTTGGCTCGGCTTTTAATATCTGATCGAAGCGTGCAAAGTCATCAGGCTTGAGCGCCGGTGCGCCATTGCGGGATTTCACTTTGTCGCTTTCCCAGAGAAGACTTCCTTTCTCGTCACGTGAAACGTCGAGGAACTCGTCGAGCCACGCAAACGTCCGATGCCACATGTCTCGGATGTTCGGCGGTGATTCGAGCACGTGTCCTTCGCCCCAATAACGCACAAACTGCGCTCGTTTACCCTGCCGGTAGAGAGCGTTGAAGAACTGTTCTCCCTGCTGCATCGGTACGTAATCCATATCTCCTTGAATGATCATCAAAGGAGTCTCTACTCGATCAACGTAGAACAGTGGACTGTTCCGCAGATACCGTCCCCAATCTTTCCAAGGCGGATTGCCCATTCGACCCCAGGCTGTTTCCATGCCCGACATGTTGAAGTGGTGCTCATGCGGAAAAGACGAATACCTTAAGCGGGGTTCCAAACTCCCATAGGAACTAACGAGATCGCACATTCCCGCGAGTGCTACGGCAACTTGAAATCGATTCGTCTGCGTCACTAATCCGTATGTAGTATAGCCACCAAAGCTATGTCCGATGACGGCTAACCGCTTTGGATCGGCGATTCCAATTTCTATAACCTTATCTACCGCAGTTAGCACGCCGTTTGTTAAGTCCAGATATGGATCGCTCGGTTTGTCCTCTGGTTTTAGTGGAATGCTTGGCATCAAGACGACGTAGCCTCGAGCAGCGAGATGCTGCAAGTTCAGCGGATGGGAAATTTGAAGAGATGTCATGATAGGCTGATCATTCTGTAGCAACCCTGCGTAAACCCAGGTAACCAGGGGATATCGATTGCCCGGTTGATAGCCCGGAGGCAACAAAATCCACGCGTCTAGTTCCGCACCGTCCAAAGATCGGTACGTAATCTTCCGCGTCTCTCCTTCGGCAATCTCGCGCAGAAAAGTGTTGGTCTCCACCAACGCGGTTGTTTTATCCGATTCGAGTGACAAGAGCGAAAGTAATGTGCCATTTCGATCCTCAGATCTTAAGACGGCGACGTCATTGCTTTTGTCGTAAGCCAACACCCGAGCACCTTCCCTAAAATGTTTCAAAGGCTCAATCCGGCCAGACGGTAAATCAACACTAAAAAAGCTATATGGGCTCAACCGCGATGCAAGGATCAATTGCGAGGTGAGAAGAATTTCCGTCGAACCTAACCTCGGCCAGGCAATCGAAGTGAATCCTGCACCAACTTTTTCCGTCAGATTGAGTGGGGTTGAACCGTCCAAGTGAATTCTCCATAGGTGTCCCTCGGAGAGTCCCATGAATGTTCGACCTCCGCTCTCAGCGATTAACTGAGTTGGCGAGCTTTTCATTGCTGCTGTAAGGTTCTTGGCCACATCATTACTTTTCAGAGACCACCAATCCCACCGGTCAGTCTCATCAGTCTTTCTGGCTGATACCTTCGGCTTAGCTCGTACTACTAATTCACTCGTTCCCGACCAAATTAGTTCTACGCTCGTATCCCACGCAGGGATCAAATTAAAGGCAGCCGCATTTACAACCTCGACGGACTTACGGGCAAGGTTATACAGGAACACTTTGGCCTCCGCTGTACCAGGTTGCTTTCCTACGAATGCTATCTCCTTGCCATTAGGAGCCCAGCGAATCGAGTCAGGTCGAACATCCTCGATGCCGCCTAAACCTGGCGCGATCAATTGCCCTTGTACATCGAACAGATCCGCTTGGTAGATGCTGTCGTTTAAGTGAGGCACCAATTCTTCAATCTTGGGCCAACGCACTGCCACCTGACTGAATACGACCAGAAGACGCTTGTCGGGGGACGGACGAATCAGCCCGAATTTTGCTGCCGTTACAACTGTCTTGCTCTCACCGTTCAAGGAAAAACGCACGAGCTTGACTTGTGGTCGTCCCTCAATAGTTGGGCGGCCACCGCTGTTGAGAACACTAGCAGTCGCTTCCTGTCCTCTCGCTGCTTTCTGCCATTCTTTCACTGCTGTCTCTGCCGCCTGCATCTCAGCCGTCAGCCACATCGGTTTTGTGCCCTCAGGTAGTACCGGGCACAATAAATCCTCATTGGAAAGCCAAATGAAGTTGGGAAACAGATCAACTGTGAGATCAGTAACGACACCTAACTTCCCTGAGCTCCGCTCCCACACTAGTAACCGAGTCTTGCCCTCAGTGGCTGACAACATGGCCAAGCGCCGGCCATCAGGCGACCAACTCGGCGACCAAAAGCCGGTGTTGGTGCCTTCGCCATTGGTAAGATTTCTAGCTTTGCCTCCACGGACCTGAACGAGCCAAACATCAGTGCGCTCATAGCCGAGTGGGTCATGCGCAAAACGTCTACCCTTTGACTTTGGCCGTCGCGCGACGTAAGCGAGCAACTCCCCATCAGGTGAGAAAGTAGGACTTCCCACCGACTCTATCCGAGAAAAATCATCCGGTATCAAAACTCGCTGTTGGGCTAAGGAATCCGGAGAAACAAGAGTGAGGAGTAAGACAAGGGCACAAGAAGTTCTGCTTAATCCAATGCTCATAATGGTGTCAGAAGAATTGATGGCGTGAGTGCAATTCGGCTTAGACCATAGCCGTCGATTCCTCAGGTCACCAATGGAAATGAAAGAAATAAAGTTTAGTTCGACCAGTAATCGAGCTTGCCGTAACTAGAATTCGAGCCGTAGAGCCAGTTGAATGGATCTTGGTCCGCCAATCTCGTAAAGCGGACTGGTTCCAAACCCAAAGCCTTGAAAACTTCGATTCAACATCGTGGTTGCCTGACCAAACTGTGGATCAAATAGGCTACCGACCGGAAGCCCAAAATTTGGATGGTTGAAGATGTTGAATGCCTCTCCGCGGATCTGGAGATTGATGTTTTCGCCGAGTGAGAACTTTCTCCTGAGAGCGAAGTCAATTTGCCAGGAACCAAATCCGCGCAAAGAATTTCGCTCGGCATTACCGGCTTCGCCGAATGGCGGTATCGTGAAAGCCTCAGGGTTTACGCGGCGACCACCTGGCGCATCTCGATCTTCAAGATAAACAGGAACTCCTGGAACTCGATCCGCGCGTCCCTGGAAAATACGACCATCTGGTGCGAAGACAAAGTCAGCCAGCGGTGTAAACGGATTTCCGGATTGAGCGCGAACAATAGAGTCGATAGACCAATTTTTTGATAGTGCTCGCAGTAAACGATTCTTCGACAAGCCAGGCAGATCATATGTGATAGCTGCTTTAAACGCGTGCCGGACGTCGAAATCCGCAGTCGCCTTCGCGGGCAGCCACACCTCCGGATTAAACTCGTCCGAGATTTCATCAACTGCCCGCGACAACGAATAAGAGGTAAGGAACTGGAGGCCTTTATGAAGTCTCCGCTGAAGTTGTAGTTGGAGAGCGTGATAATAGGACGTCGCACCGTTCTCGAAAACTGTTAGTGATCCCAACGTGGGCACCGAGGGAACAGGAGATAGGATTATCCTGTTTCTGAGCAGGCGCCGTCCCAATGCCGCCACGTAAGTCGCCGTAAATACTTGCTTTGACGCAATGGTTTGTTCGACTGCCAGATTCCACTGGTAGGTCAACGGAAGTTTGAGATCCGGGTCAAAGACACTCAGAAACCCTGGGTCGCCCGGAGGACTTAGACTGAGCGGGGCAGCCTGTTGCGGTGTTAGTGGGTACGACGTGTTTCGAAAAATTCGGCTCGCCGTAAAGGGGGGTACGCTTGAAAAGGCGGCCGTTCCAGGGCCCGACCCAACATCATAAAACAGCCCAAAACCGCCTCTTAATACCGTGTCCCATCCGGTGCGCTGACCTAATTGATAAGAAACACCCACACGAGGGGCAAAATTGTCGTAAGTAGTCTTCCAGAAGTCTTCGTTTTGAGGCAACTGGATTACGGTTGCTGTTGCGGGTTGATCAAATCCTTGAACAACGAACGGTTGAACTCCGTTAACCTCGCTCGGTGCCGGGTTCACCTCCCAACGTAAGCCGTAGGTCAGTGTCAATCGAGGGTTCACGCTCCAAGTGTCCTGGGCAAAAATTGAGAAGTTTGAGAGACGAGGCTCAAACCCCTGGCGAGTCGCGAGACTGATTTGAATGGGAACGCTACTAACAGCCTGGGCCTCATTCTGGAAAAATGGGCCAACGGAGTACTGGTAGACATCGCTACGCGGGTTGAGAAGGCGATAGTCGAATCCGAGTTTTAGTTGATGTCCGCCAACGATGTAAGAGAATGTGTCGACGAGATTGAACTGCCGTTGCAAGCTTCCGATCTGATCCGCAACCTGCAATGGCAACCCAAGCATAATTAGATTGAATGCACCTGTAGCATTCTCAGGTCTTTGAGGTAATAATTCCGCGAGCGAAAGCGGCACTGCGCCTCCAAAACTATCGGAGAAAGCAGAATTCGACGCGCGAACGTGACTGTAATTTATGCGGAGGTCGTTGTACGTGCGCGATGAGATTGCAAAAGTTGCGCCGACCGTAAGCGTAGTTGTCAGATCCTCGACAGGACGCAACGCGGCGGGATTCAAGGAGTTACGAGTTTCGCTGGTCGATGGGGAGTAGTTAAAGCGACCGAATATGTTCAAACCACTACGCAATACGTGATCAACCCGGATGCTTGTCGCGTCTATTGAACTTGCGTCGGAATAAACACTTGTGAACCTCGCTCGCCCGCTCAAAGTCCCATTAGGATTCGGAATTTCCGGACCGGTCGGTATTGGATACGCATTTAGTAGCGTCTGAATTGCGGCGGGCGCAATTTGCCTCACTCGTAGCGCCGGCACTGGCGAATTTGCGACTTGTGGCTGACGCAAACGCAAGCCTTCATAAGAGAAAAAGAAAAACGTTTTCTCCTTGAATATTGGCCCACCCAATACCCCGCCGAACTGATTGTGTCTTAGTGCCGGCTTATCCAAACCAGCTCGGTTTGCAAACCAGTCATTGGCGTCAAGGGTGTCATTTCGGACATATTCAAAAACCGCACCATGAAACTCTTTTGTACCGGAACGACTCAACATTGTGATTTGTGCACCTGGTGTGCGGCCAAATTCCGGGGCAAAGCTAGAAGTCTGAATCTTGAACTCCTGCAAAGCATCAATGGAGATGAGGTTGTTTGTGGTTCCGATGGAGGTTTGACCGGGGAGCGTGCCCGTGAAGGCTTGCGGACCTACGCCGAACGAATGGGTGCCAATGTTGGCGCTAACGCCGTCGATAGTGAAATAGTTTGCATTGTGTCTCTGGCCATTGACGCTGAACTGGCCCAGTATTGGACCTGCCGTGCGTGTGACGCCCGGCACCAGCGATATCAGCGACTGCAAGCTGCGGGCATTCAGCGGAATATTCTCCACAAACTGCCGGTCCACGACCGTGCCTACCGCCGGCGATTCATCAATCAGCGGCGCTTCGTTGATGACTTGCACTTCTGCTCTGACATCACCTGCCTTCAACTGAATCTGCAGCGACTTCTGATCACCGACGTTCAAAACAACATCTCTCACCTCAACCGGCGCGAAGCCATCACGCTCGACTCTCACCTTATATGTTGCTGGTGGAAGCAGTGGCACGGTAAAACTGCCTCCGTCATTCGTGGTCGTCGTCCGCTGGAAGCCGGTGCCGGCATTAATCAATATGACGGTCGCGCCAGGCAAAACCGCTCCGTTTTGATCTTCCACTGTGCCGCTAAGGGTGGCAGTTGAAGTCTGGCCAAAAGCAGAAGGCAGTAGGCAGTAGGCAGAAAGCAGCAGAACAAAGCCGGCCATCAGTGAAAAGGGGCGTTTGGTTATCATCGCGTTGCCTCCGAAGGAAATTCGACACTACCCACGTGCTACGGCAGGTGGTACTGACATGGCTATTAGCGGTACTTACCGATCTCGCTTGCGAGTTTTTCCGCCGATCTCAATGAGCGAAAAAAATGTGCACCCTTAATAGCCGAACCAGCAGTTGAATTCGCTGACACCGTGAATGCGGCTGTCACCGCTTGATCGTTGGCTGACGAAAGGGCAATCAAGCGCTCCACAGCGCGCAACAAATCCGCATCGCTGGCTATAGGGGAGCCAGCGGCGCCATCATCTCCGGCGCCTCCCGGAAAAAAGATTGGCGCAAGCTGCTGACGCAACTGTGCGGTCTCGCGCCCAAACGCTCCGGCATGCGTCCGAATCAAACCCAGCCACTTAGCGCGCGCCTCTGGACTAAGCGTGCGCAGATCTTCAGCCGAGAACTGCTGCAACAGACGCTTCAAAGCCCAGGCGCGGCGCATCGCTTCGTGCGATCGGTTGACCATGGCCGTGGCATAGCGGCGCGCTTCTTCGTCGGAGAAACGGCCGCGCAGATCGGCATATGCAGGAAAGACGTCGCCGGCAGCCTCAATCCGCTCCGCGCTGGTAGTGCCGGAACCAGCAGCGCCCTTTGATCCGCGTGCTTGTTTCTGTCGCGCCAACGCTTCGCCGAATGTGCTCACATCAATCTTGACCGCGGGATTTTTAGCCACCGATGCCAGCGCACGGAGAATCTCTGTCTTGCGTTGGTCGGTCTCGACAAGACCTTGAATCTTTAACTCTCCCTCTGAAGTGCGAGTCACACTCACCTGCTCGCCCAGGTCAGCTCCCGCCGAGTTCAAGAGCCGGAGAACTTCGACTTCCAGGTCCGCGGTCGCCACGACGCGAGGCGAAGCAGTAAGTGCTTCAGTTTCGAGTTTTGAGTTTAGAGTTTCGGATTTTGCTGCGTTGAGCAATTCGGGTTCTGGTTCGAACACTTTCGGCGCAACCGTTGACGGCGCGCGGCGCTCGAAACTGATTTCAAGGAAACGGTATTCGCGCGTTTGATCTCCTTGTTTTACGACAAGCGTTTGTTCAATCGGATGTAGATCAGCCCGGCTCAGGACAATCGACGCTCTGACGAGAGACGCAACGGTCGGTGTAGTTCTGTCGCCCCTCCGGGGCTCGGATTCATTCGCTCCCGTAGTCCCCGGGCTTACGCCCGGGGCTATTACATTTCGCCCCATTCGGGGCTCTGTTGAGTTGTCACCACCAGCGGGCTGTGACGGGTCTGGCGGTTCATACGTGATCAGATACAGATTTGGTTTCTCTTCAACCTGCGCACGTTCGTTACTCGCAATCAAAGAAGAAAAGTCTTTCGCCGACGGGTCCAGCTGCCAGACATTCTCGAAGTTGACGTTTGCAGCATCATGCTTCTGAGGAACATTCTGAAGCTTTGGCTGCGAGCCATGGGCATAGAGCGTCTGGACCCCGTCGCGCCTGCGCCAATCGCCGGCAACGAGATACCCTTTTTCGTCATAGAGTCGACGGGCAGTTATTCCGCGCTCAGCTGATTGCCACACTTCCACGCGCCGTTGGGCAATCAATTCACCAGAAGCCTTGCGCTCTTCCAGATTAATCGTGCGATGCAGCACTTGGTCGACGCGCGCGGCAAAGACTTCCTCCTGCTGTGCGGATTGTTGCAACAGCTCAGCAGCCGAGAGCGGTTTTACTGGCCCGGGCAGGCGGGTAAAGAAGAACGCTGCGATCAGCGTGGCAGCTATGAGAGCCGTGACAGTGGCGGGTTTCAGCAATAGTCCAAAGTCTAAGGTCCAAAGTCCAAAGTCGGGCCGGTACTTCGGAAAGTTCGGCCACAGTCCATGCTGGTTGCCCGAGACGAGCTGGCCCTCCAACTGAGCGTTTTCGAAGCTGGCCTTCGGTAGTGCGATTTCTTCGAGTGGTAGTGCGACTCCTTCAAGACTTTGGACGTTGGACTTTGGACTTTGGACTTCCCGAAAAACCGGATCTGCGTATGCAACGTGAAGCGTCGGCCAGGGACTACTGAATCTCAACTTCAGCTCCAGCGCACGGCTGTCGCTAAACTCGACTCGAGCGGCTTGCTCTACCGGCCCGCGTGGTGGCTGGTCCTCCACGTTGAGCAGCAATAAACGGATGCCCAGTTCACTGAAGACTTCGACGAAGCTGATTTGCTCGGTCATGTCCACGTCAACGGTCTGCTCACTCAGTTCGGAGTTAATCTTCTGCGAGCCGTGCAGTAATCCGTTTACGGAGATGTGCAGTTCCTTCGGACGATGCTCAAAGGTTTCGCGAGCGCGCCGCCGCAGACGCTTTATCACACCTTGATCCGCACCTGTGCCACCTTGATCTCCACCGTCGCCCTTATCTCCCTTGCCTCGTTTATCTCTGCCCATAGTGTCTGTGGGATAGCGGTCTGCAAGTAAGGGCAGACCGAGAAGGTTGTTGACAGTGTCCAGGCAGCTCGGACAACTGACGATGTGGGCCAAGTCTTCGCACTTGATTAGACCCAGTTCATTTGTGTAGAGACTCTGAAGTTGCTTCCTGGACAGACAGCGACCGCGCCGCGAATGAAAGATTGTCTGTCGCAGCTCTATCAGAAATTCATCGGTCTTGCGCGCAAAGCCGGTTTGCCCGAAAGGGACCGCGGTGCTGTGTTTCATGAAACTCAGCGCGTTGGGATTACTCAGACTCAAGCGTGCTTCGCCGCGCGCGATCCGCAGACGCTCGTCTACCGACTGGCGGGTGGTTCGCAAAACTTTGGCGATCTCGCTAGGGTAATAGCCGTGGAAGAATCGAAGGATCAGCACGATCCCGGCCCAGGAAGATTCCTTACGCACACAGGCGTAGTGACAAACTTGACGCAGCTCGTCTTGTGCTTTGATCTGGTCGCGCGTGTCGGTAGCCTGCAAGCCTGCTTCCGCCGATTCATATTCGACGATCGACGCCGGCTGTAACCTGCTGCGAGCTGAGCGGCGCACCTGCGAGAGATGAAGATGGCGAAGCAGGCCGTAAAGATAATTATCGAGATGATGTATCCCCTGAAGCTCGGGACGAGTAAGGGTGAATTGAATGAAGCCGTCCTGCACGAGATCTTCCGCCAGCTCGCGATCGCTGCCCGTCATCTGCATTGCCCAGGCCGAGAGCTTCGAGTACCGCTCGATAAAGAGTTCCTCATGGCTTACTGCGCTTGGGTGGGGGTTAAGCTTCATAAAGCTGGCTAAAGCAGATGAGCTACCTGGCGTCATTACGACCAAGTTACCGCCGCATTAACAAAGTGTTTCTATTGTAGTAGTCGTCGCAGAAACCGCTAATCTCACTTGTACGCAGGCCGATCAGTTGGTGATTTTAGGCGGGTCAGTTGCTGAACTGGCGAGTTCAGCACATACCTGCCGATTCCGTGAGGGATAATTACCAGTTATAACTTGTTCAGGGAAGAGCACTTGAGTGGATTTTTGCCAGGCCGTCTCGCCGAGGGCAGTTCAGCAACTGATCTGCCGACAACTCTGGGATCGAGCCCAAAATCACCAAGAATCCGCCAAAAAGCGCTCCAGTTCAGCAGCTGATGCGCCGACGGCAGAATCACCATCGACCGGCCGTAAACTAATCTAGCATAGCCAGTTGCACCCATCTTTGAACTTCTCGCCCAAAAAGCGAGTTCAGCAATCGATCGGCCTGCGTACAGCTACCCAACGCGCAGTTCGTGTGTTCGGTTGGTTCCATCGTGGATCGAAAGGTTACTGGGAGAAAAAGCACCAAAACCGGCACGGTTGAGTTTATTCGTAGCGCAATGCTTCGATCGGATCGAGTGCTGCCGCCTTACGTGCCGGGTAGTAGCCAAAAAAGATTCCTACTGCAGCCGAGAACAGCAAGGATCCGACTATGGCCAACGTTGAAACCAAGGTTGGCCACCCAAGCATCACAGGAATCACTAGCGATGCGATTACTCCAAACACTATTCCGAGCAAGCCGCCCGTCAAACTCAGCACAATTGACTCGATCAAGAACTGCGTGCGCACTGCTGACGAGCGCGCCCCAATAGCCATTCGAATACCAATCTCACGCGTCCGCTCTGTCACGGACACCAACATGATGTTCATAATGCCGATGCCGCCAACAAGTAGCGATACTCCTGCGATGCTGCCGAGTAACAGCGTCATGATACTGTTGGTTTCGTTTGCGGCTTCGGCAACGTCCGACATGTTTCGCACCGTAAAGTCGTCCGGCTCGTTGGGCGTAAGCTTGTGCCGCTGCCTGAGTAACTCCGTAATCTGGTTCTGCGCTGTGTAAGTCGCGTCCTGGGAAATTGCTGACACGTAGGCGACCTGCAGTCTCGGGCTGCCGAGGATCTTCTTCTGCACTGCAGTGTACGGCGCAAAAGCGATGTCGTCTTGGTCACGACCCTGCGGATCCTGACCCTTTCGTGCCATCACTCCCACCACGCGAAACGGCAGGTTCATTACGCGCACAGTCTGGCCCACTGGATCCATTCCCGATAGAAGATTGTCCGCAATGGTTTGACCGATGACGATCACGCGTGCGGCCGTGCGCACATCGGTTTCGCTAAAGAATTCTCCGCTCTCAACGTTCCACTTTCGAACTCCTGGGTACTCCTGGCTGACACCTTGCACGGATGTGTTCCAGTTCATATTGCCAAAGACGAGTTGCGAGCGTGCATTAACGGTCGGAGTCACCATCGCCACACTTGGAACTTCCCTGCGGATAGCCTCCAGATCTTCGATCGTAAGAGCATTTGTGCTGCTGTCCCCGGTCCCGCTGCGTACGCCGCCAACGTTTCGGGCACCTGCGCTCACAAACAACAAGTTTGTGCCAATGCTCTCGATTTGCGCCTGCACAGATGCTTGCGCACCCTGCCCGATGCTGACCATGGCAATCACCGCGCCGACACCGATGATGATACCAAGCATAGTCAGTGATGCGCGCATCTTGTTTCGGACGAGCGCACGAAAAGCAACGCGAATGATCATTAAGAAATTCATATCACTACTCTTCAACAGCTGGCAGCGACTCTAACTCTGCGACCGCGTCGCGCTGCTGTTCAACTCGATAATCTTTGTTGATGCGACCGTCTTTGAATATGACAACCCGTTCCGCGTATTCGGCAATATCGTGCTCGTGTGTGACCAGAATCAGCGTCATGCCGCGCTCGCGATTCAGTCGTTGGAAGATCTCCATCACCTCGACTGAGGTACGCGAGTCAAGGTTTCCGGTTGGCTCGTCGGCCAAAATCAACGCCGGGTCGTTCACCAGTGCACGCGCAATCGCCACCCGCTGCTGCTGTCCGCCTGAAAGCTGATTTGGATGGCTCTGTTCGCGACCATCCAACCCAACTGAGGCAAGCGCTTTTTGCGCTCGACGAACACGTTCCGCACCATCCAAACCTGCATAGAGCATTGGCAGCTCCACATTTTCAATCGCCGAAGTGCGCGAAAGGAGGTTGAATCCCTGGAAGACGAAACCAACCTTCTGGCAGCGAATGTCCGCGCGCTCATCTTTGGAGAGCTGCGAGACATCCAGACCGTCAAGAGCGTAGGTGCCCGAGGTGGGGCGATCGAGACAGCCAATAATGTTCATCATCGTCGACTTTCCCGACCCTGACGTGCCCATGATGGCGACAAACTCACCCTCCTCAATTGTCAACGAAATGCCTCGTAGTGCATGCACTTCGACATCACCCATCTTGTACACCTTGTGGAGGTGCTCCAGTTGGATGATCGGCCGCGCCTCCGCCTGGTCCACCAGAAGCCTCGGCGTGAACGCAGCAGTTTGTTCGATCTGTAAATTCGCTGCCATTTCGGTCCTCAGTAAACTTCTTGGAATGAACTACCGGCGACCACCACCACGCGGCGCTCCACCAAATCCCGGTGCGGCCGTACTTGTGGTTTGTTGCTGGCGGTTAGAGCCGGATTGCGTCTCACCGGTCACCACCATTTCACCTTCCTGCAGGTTTCCTTCGACGACTTCTGTCGCCGCACCATCGGTTAGACCAACCGTAATTCGGCGCCTTTGCAGCTGCTTGTCCGCGCCAATGACCCAAACGATTCTGGTCTGGCCGGCAACGACCGGGGAAGTGGGTCCCGCAAATTGACGTTCGCCATCACGACCTCTCCGGTCTTCATTGTCACCAGTGGCATTCTGGCGCCTGGCCTCCCGTGGTTGTCCTTCTCCTGAACCACGGCGGCGCACCGCATCTTGTGGCGTGAAACGCAGGGCCGCGTTTGGAACCTTGAGCACGTTGTTACGTTCGTCGATCGTGATAACCAGGTTCGCAGTCATTCCCGGCTTGAGTTTCTGGTCTGGGTTCTCGACATCAATCACCACGTTGTAGGTGACTACGTTTTGTACGTTTTGGGGATTCAGGCGAATTTGTTGGATCTTTCCTTCAAACTCTGCCGTTGGAAACGCGTCGACATTGAACCTCACTGACTTTGCCTGCTCCACCAAGCCGATATCGGCTTGGTCGATGTTGGCAATCACCTGCATCTGTGTCAGATCGTTCGCAATGGTAAACAGCGTTGGTGCTGACAAACTAGCCGCCACGGTCTGGCCGACGTTGACGTCACGAGAAACAACCACGCCATCAATGGGTGAAGTGATCGTTGTATGCGCCAGATTCACCTCGGCTAGACGAAGTGACGCTGTGGCTTGCTCTACTTGAGCGCGCGCCTGCTGCACCGCAGCTTGTGACTGCTGCACCTGCGCTTGCGACTGATCAACCTGGGCCTGCGACTGTGCCATACCGGCCGTGGCAGCGGATTTCTCCGCCAGTTCCGCCTGGCTCAACTGCGCCTCGGCTTGCTGATACCGTGCCTCGGCCGCGCGAAATGCCGTCTCGGCAGTTTCGTAGTCGCGACGAGAGATCACGCCAGCATTAACCAGCGACTCTTGCTGCCGCATCAAACTAAGTGCGTCGTCGCGCTGAGCTTTCAAAACAGCAACGTTTGCTTGTGCGCTGGAAACGCCGGCTTTCTGATTCTGCGCTGTAGACTGTGCTGCCAACGCTCGGGCCTGTGCATCGTTTACGCCCGCCCTTGAACTATTTACTGCTGCCAATGCCTGTTGTAGGTTTGCGCGTGCCTGCTCAAGATTGGCTCGAGACTGCTGCAACTGTGCTTGTGCGACGGAAGGATTAAGTTGAGCTATCACCTGTCCCTTTTTAACCGCGGAATTGAAGTCGACCATCAGCGCCGAAATTGTTCCTGAAGCTTGACTACCAACCTGGACTGTTGTCACTGCCTGTAATGTTCCAGTAGCTGTCACGGTATTGCGCAGGCTGCCGCGGTCGACCCGGGCGGTCATGTATTCAGCTGCACTGGCGCGTCCACCGCCAAAATAGAACCCGGCAGTGGTCACGACCGCAACGAACAGCAACGCAAGAAGCATTCGCTGCTTTCTTGAAAGGTTAAGCCGCTGCCAATTCTTCTTAATCCAAGCCATAGTTTTCCTTCTGTGTTCTGCAAAAAATGATTTGGCAAGCTCAATTCGCTTGCCGTAGTGCTTGCCGTAGTGATAGACACCGATCTGGCGGGGACGGTTACAGGAAGTCTTGGTGAGAAAATCGAAAATCGTTAGTTCCCATTGGTGAATGGGCCGGTGATCATTGGACGGGTGCCACAATTTTCCATTTGTCATAATGAGGAAATGACCAATGAGAAATGAGCAATGACCAATGAAAGCGCGGGGAATTGGTCATTGGTCATTTCTCATTTCCGACCTCAGCCTTCTCCTGTAACCGAGTCACTGATCCCGGTGTCTATCCTATCGGGAGGCTTGAGTACAGCTTTCCACACACTACAATCAAGGTCGATCTTTTAAGGAGTATGAGGAACAAGATGAATAAATTTGGGAAGTTTAAAACGCTGACCATCGCCTCCCTGTCAGCCGTCGCTTTAACAGGTTCAATCGCGCTGGCGCAAACCGTCGGTAGCGGGCAGACCCAGGACACCACTAGTGCCGAACAAGGCCAGAAAAGACACGGTAAGGGCTTTGGCCGGCGTGGCGGACGACAAATGGGGCACATGGGAATGAGAGGCGGCATGTTCCGCGGTATCACCCTCACCGAAGAACAGAAGACCCAAGTGAAGCAGATTCACGACGGCTTCCGTGAGCGCACGCAGAGCCTGCGACAGGAACTCCGCACCAAGCGGCAGGAACTGCGCCAGAGTTCAGAGGGTGGCACCTTCAATGAAGCACTTGCCACGCAAAAACTGCAGGAGACTGCTGCGCTGCAGGCAAGGTTAATGGGCGAACGGTTCAAACTGCACCAGGAGTTGCAGTCTGTACTGACCGCAGAACAGAAAGCCCAGTTGGAACAGAAGCGAGCCGAGTTCAAAGCCCGACGTGGCCAACGCGGCGAGCGTAAAGTTCAGTAAGCTGGTTACAATGAGGGTGGGCTCGGGTTATCCTCGGGCCCGCTACTCTCAAAGAATGGAAAAATGAGGAGCGCCTCCTGCCGCAGAGTCTTGAACAGGCTTCAGACTTGGATCTGGCGCGTCTTGCGCGTGAAGGCGACGAGTCTGCCTTTGCCGAGATTATGCGGCGCTACAGCCCGAGAGTCTTCAACTTTGCCAATCGCTTCTTTCGTGAGCGAAGTCAGGTCGAAGATGCTGCGCAGGAGGTCTTTCTCAAGGCATTCACTGAACTCCGTAGTTTTGAAGGTCGCGGTTCCCTGGAGGGATGGCTTACGCGCATTACCACGAACACCTGTCTCAACATGCTTCGTAGCTCTAAACGCCGGCCAGAACTCAAGAGCTCTGATTTGACTGAGGATGAAAGTGGATGGCTTGAAGGTCAAATGGCGGGATTGGCTAGTGAGCAGCATAAGTCGGTCGAACGCAGCATGGTCGCAGCGGATCTGGCCGGAAGAGTGCTGGCAACGCTGCCCCCGGAAGACCAGCTGGTGCTGACGATGATGGATGGTGAAGACGCATCGGTAAAGGAGATAGTAAAACTGACTGGCTGGTCAGAATCCAAGGTGAAGGTGAAGGCCTTTCGCGCGCGACGTCGAATGCGCGAAGCCGTTGAACAACTGTTGGCGCGGCAGCCAAATAAGAGGTAGGTTAGATAGCGTAGGACAACATGACAATGACTAAGCACATTATCGAATTGCTGGATGAGAAACCATTCGATCGTTTCTCAGAGGCTGAGATGGTCACCATCCGCCAGCACATTTCCAACTGTGCTGAGTGTGAGAAGGCTTTTGAAGCGGCACGCGTTTCAACGGTACTCTTGAATGAGCGGAAGGCATCTACTCATGAGCCTTCCGCTTTCTTCCAGACCCGAGTTTTGGCGAGGCTGCGCGAGCGAGAAGCATCAAACGAGGTCTGGAATTTTGGCAGACTTTGGCGTGCAACTAGCGCACTGGCGTCATCCATGGTCGCAACAGTAGCGGCCCTTGCAGTGTTGACCTTGGTGCTTCCGGCAGAAACGAGTGTGACCTCGCAGGAGACCGTTTCGGTGAACCGCTATTCCGCTGAAGCCGTTATCCTGAACCAGTCTCAATTCGGTGAAGAACTACAGTCCGACAGTCAGGTGCTGACTACGCTCTATGGTTCAGAAGAGGAAGTTGTAAGGTAACGATGGACAACAAGAATAAATGGAAGGTGCGAATCGCGGCTCTCGTAGTGTTTCTATTGGGATTCACTGCGGGCGCGCTGGCTTTCAATGGTTATCAGCGTTGGGTTCGAGCCGACAGAGCACCAGGGCAAAGGCAGAACAACTTCCAGGCAATGATCGAGAGCCTGCAGCTGACTGAAGATCAGAAGACGCAAGTTCATCAGATTCTCGCCGACACGCGGGAGCAGTTGCGAGCGTTAAGAAGGGAGAGCGAACCACGCTTTGAAGAGATTCGACGGCAGGCCGATGAGCGCCTGCAAAAGGTCATGACTCCCGAGCAGTGGCAGCAATTCCAACAGAAGCGAAGCGAGATGCGCGGTCGAGGTCGCCGGGGTCGAGCCGGCCCTAATGGAAGATAGTTTGGGTCAGGACAATGAACTGAAGACGAAGCACGAACTATTGGTCATTGGTCATTTCTCATTTCCGATCACTCTGACCTCTGACCCGACCTCCTATCCAGGGAAAGACCGGTCCATTTTCCATTTCTCATTTTTCATTTTTCATTTCGTCCTCTCTGTGTCTCCGTTTTTACTCTGTGTCCTCTGTGTTAAGGGCATCGCGGAAAAACATACCGGTAAAACGCTCGCCACAGAGACCCAGCGCAGAGGTGACGAGAGACGCAGAGAGGACGAAATGAAAAATGAGAAATGGAAAATGTCCCGGCCCACTGACTTCAGATTCCAACAAAGGGGGGTCAGCCAATGACCAATGACCAATAGCAGCACGGATTCTGACCTCTCTTACCTTGCCAGCTCAAGATCCGCCACCACCGGAAGATGATCTGAAGCGAGCGATTCCACAATCCACGCCTTCTTCACACGCCAACCATCGCCTCTTCCAAGAAAGATGTAATCGATTCGCTTTACGGGTTTGTCCGCCGGATAGCTGAGTCCTGTTTCCTTACTTCGCCTACTGGTCCACGCATCTTCAAAACTCTTCATCATTAACTGATAGGAGTCTCCCGATGGCTCATCATTAAAATCACCAACGACGATGAGTGGGTGCTTTGCCCTAGAAAGGAACCGTAGCAGCTGTTCTGTTTCGAAGAGGCGTCCGTCCGCGAACTGATAGTCCAGATGAGTGGTCACGAAATCGATCGGTTTTCCCCCTAGGTCAATTTGGACTCGCAACATTCCCCGCCGCTCGGACTCGCGCAGGTTCTCATATTTCTGGTGCTCAACCTTCTGTATTAGCGTGCGTGAGAGTATCGCTACTCCGTATTGCCCTCCTTGATAGTCGAGGTTATGGGCGAACGCGTAGTCCATCCGGGTGAGTTTCGCGAGCTCGGCGATCTCGTCCTTGCCTTCTGTACGCCTCACACCACGATCAACCTCCTGCAGTCCCACGAGATCAGGTTTCTCCTTCATGATCACGTCGGCTATACGTTCAAGATCGAGTGTTTTATCCATGCCGACACCGACATGAATGTTGTAGGTCATAACCCGTAGCCTCTGCTTTGCCGTTAGCGTCGCGAGGGTGCTCACTTTGGCGAACGGAGCATTCCCGAAGAAACACAGGATGGCCGTCGCAAGAAGGATCAAGGTTTTAGACATATGTTTGGTCTTCAATTGAATGTAACTCCAGTCTCAACTAATCTACCCTCTCTATACCACAGCCGCTGATGTCTCTAACTCACATCCTGATTCTCATTGCCGCAGCTTTTGCTGCAGGAATGATCAATTCCATAGCCGGCGGGGGCACGTTGATTACCTTCCCTGTATTGATCTGGCTAGGTCTTGATCCCAAGGTTGCAAACGCAACCAGCACAGTTGCATTGTGGCCTGGCCTGTTCGGTGGGCTTTTTGGGTATCGGCGCGAACTTGAAAACAGCTCTCAACTTCTCATCAGACTCGGTTTGACCAGCATCATCGGTGGGGCGGTCGGCGCTGCACTCCTGATCTGGACGCCATCACCGGTCTTTGCTCGCCTGGTTCCGTTCCTAATTCTGTTCGCGACGGTTCTGTTCATGGCGCAGGGCTCAATCAACCGCAAGCTTAGACTCCAGCCAATCGTGGCTGAACCTGGGGCATATTGGTGGTTAGGGGCAATTGTCTTTCAGTTTTTCTCCTCAATTTATGGTGGATATTTTGGCGCGGGGAACGGAATCCTCATGTTGGCGGCGATGGGTCTCCTGGGTTTGCATGACATTCATCGTGCGAACGGTATTAAGAACTTTCTGGGCATCTGTATTAACAGCATTGCGGTGTTAAGTTTTTCCTTGTGGCTGTTGGTGGCATGGACTGATGCTTTGGTGATGGCGGGAGCAGCGTTGCTGGGAGGCTACTTTGGGGCCAGCATGGCGGTTCGTATCGGGCAAGTCTGGGTTCGACGAGGCATAGTGGTAATCGGTTTGATAATCTTCTTAGTGATGTTGAGGGAACTTCGTAATTAAGAGGGCAGAGATCAGAGGTCAGGGGGTCGAAAATGAGAAATGGAAAACGGAAAATATAACTCTTAATTGGTCATTCGGTCATTGGTCATTTTCCGATCCCGCTGGATTCTGACCCCTGACCTCTGACCCGACCTCCTACGCAAGGAAAGACGACTCCATTTCTCATTTTTCATTTCTCGGAGGTTTCAGCGGTTGGATACCAGTGACCCATGAGCAATGACCAATAGCCAATGACCATCACCAATCATCACCAAGGACCAATCACCAATGACCAATGACCAATGACCAATGACCAATAGAAGCACGGATAATTGGTCATTGGTCAATTCCGATCCCTCTGACTTCTGACCTTTAACCAGGAAACATGACCGCTCCACACGCAACCGCCCAAAGGTTACCGCGCGACTTTTACACTCGCTCGAACGTGCTCACTGTCGCTCGA
>Ga0209431_10000498_pt1 | contig 32799 bp, 29 predicted proteins | sample RifCSP13_3_FD_184021 | JGI IMG/M metagenome (GOLD analysis project Ga0209431, IMG submission 184021) | Soil microbial communities from Rifle, Colorado - Rifle CSP2_sed 13_3 (SPAdes) (version 2) | ecosystem: Environmental > Terrestrial > Deep subsurface > Rock core/Sediment | place: Rifle... | reverse complement strand
TTATGAAAAGCAATCCCGATTTACATGTTATCAGGGCATCCTGCGACAGCATCGGTGCAAAGCACGTACAGCTTATGCAGGAGACCGGCAGATATTACCTTGAAATCAGAAAATCGTGCAATGACGACCAAATAATTAAGCTCAATACATTCTTTTCCAGCGTAATACAATCAGAGAACCGTCCTATGATGCATGACCGTGGTATGCGTACCCAGTCCGGCAGGCGGGGAAGAAATTACCGTAACAACAACTAAAATTTTTTAATAACTATATATATATAAACATGAAAATTACTATTACAAAAACAGGAACATTTATGCTGGGTGTAGCCCTGGCAATTATGACCACAGGTTTACAGGCCCAGCGGGGAAATGGCATGCATTCACGGCAGGGTTTCAGGGCTGATAGCGGAGTTTATGCGCACAGAATGCTGAATCTTACTGCTGATCAGGATGAAAAGATCACCGCTTTAAGGATTGTGCATCAGAAAGAGATGATGAATCTCAGGAACGACAAAGCCATAAAACAGGCTGAACTTCAGAAATACAGGTCGGCCGATAAACCCGATATGACCCAGATCAATAAAACCATCGATGAGCTTGGAAAACTAACCGTAGAAATGCAGAAGAAAAGTGTAGCTCATGAACTTGCCGTACGCAACCTGCTGACTGATGAACAAAAGGCAGTATTTACGCTCAGGCACCATAACAGGGAGTTTGGTGAAGGAAGAGGTATGAGGCACTCCCAGGGTAAGGAATACAGTTACGGAAACCGAAGAGGTGATTGCAGAAACCTTTGATGAAACGAAAGCTAAGAGGCTGTCCAATAAGTCAAAATATGAAAAATTCACGCAAAGCCCCTAAGTCGCAAAGAGCTGATTACCATAAATTTATTTTTTGGCGTCTTTGCGTCTTTGCGAGAAATAACTACTTTTTAGACAGCCTCTTTCTCAATAAGCTATAATTTCGAAGGGCAGGTTAATATTTTCCCTGAATTCAATCCCAATATCATACATATCCTCATCATCCTGCTCGTAATACCAGAGGATGTTTACTTCGTGGCCTGATTCATTCAGGCTTTCGAGTTTAAAGAGAATATCCTGAACCAGTTTTGATGTGGCCGTATTAAAATAAATATACTTAAAAATAAATTCAGTCTTTTTAGCCGGGTGGGATTTGTATTCGTCCAACCAATCGATAACCGGTTGATAAAAAGTAACCACATCCTCCGGAAGTGAACGTCCTGAAATCTCAAAAATATCGCCATCGGGATCAAAAATTACCCGGGGAGTATCATTGGTTGCTTTGATATCTAATGGTTCCATAGGAAATGAAATGAGCAAACTAAGGTATTAAAAGAAAATCAAACCCCAAATTTTTTAATACATTATTTGTGGAACCGCTTGTCCAGCCGTCAGCCAGAGGTGGGCCGTAAAACTTTTTTGATTATCTTTACTAAAAAAAAAATAACTATGATATACCAATCTGTTCCGAACCGTTTTGAACTTGTAAAATACAATTATTGTGGCAAAAGTGGTTTAAAACTACCACTTGTTTCACTGGGCCTCTGGCATAACTTTGGCGGAGTGGATGTCTTCGAAAATGGTTGCGCCATGTTGCGCAAAGCTTTTGATTCGGGGATCACTCATTTTGATCTTGCCAATAATTATGGCCCTCCCCCGGGTACAGCCGAAGAAAACTTCGGGAACATCATGAAAAAAGATTTTAAGCCTTTCCGGGATGAGATGGTCATTTCCACAAAGGCAGGTTATAAAATGTGGGATGGTCCATACGGGGAATGGGGTTCCCGTAAGTATTTGCTGTCAAGTCTCGACCAGAGCCTGAAGAGAATGAAACTCGATTATGTGGATATTTTCTATTCACACCGCCCCGATCCCGAAACACCGCTGGAAGAGACCATGGGCGCCCTGGCTCATGCTGTAAAACAAGGCAAAGCACTTTACGCGGGTATTTCAAATTATACTGCCGTGCAAACAAAATCCGCGGCCGCTATACTCCGCAACCTGGGTACGCCTTGCCTGATCCACCAGCCGAAATATTCCATGTTCGAACGATGGGTGGAAGATGGTCTGCTGGATGTGCTTGAACAGGAAGGAATAGGTTTGATTGCATTTTCTCCCCTCGCCCAGGGACTGCTTACTGATCGCTATTTAAAGGGTATTCCTGAAGGATCAAGGGCTTCGAAACCACATGGTTTCCTGAAACAGAAAGATATTACCCCGGAAAAACTGGAACGTATCCGGAAACTTAACGATGTTGCCGTGGCAAGGGGACAAAGCCTGGCACAAATGGCGATTGTATGGCTGTTGAAAGACAAAAGGGTAACTTCCATACTGATCGGGGCAAGCTCGGTGGACCAACTCAGCGACAATTTGGCCGCTCTGAACAGACCTGATTTCTCATCAGAAGAATTGGGAATAATAGAGAAGATCCTGAAAAGTGACACCTGATAAATGAAAATTGAACCCCAATCCTGCTCCTTCCTACTCATAACTTTAAAACATCCGCCGGATTGATCACCGCTGCCCTGTATGTGCGATACCAGACGGTGATAAGGGCAATCATCAGGACTACCGTAAACGATAATAAAAACTCCCAGGGTGACAGGGATATCCTGAAGTGGAAATGCTGCAGCCATTTATCCATAACGAAATAGGATAAGATCCATGCCGGCAGGGTTGAAATGGTTATCAGAAAGGAAGTCTCTTTTGTAAACAGCATCACGATGCCGCTGATCGAAGGAACCGTGTTTGTCAACAGAATAATATCCTGTTTCCACAGGCTTTGCACGATCCGTCATGCGTAAGAGATTGAATAATAACCTGGTAACCATTACGGACAATTATTTTTTCGCCGCAACGGTCACAATGGGTGTCCTGTGATTCACCGACAGATATATTGCCGATATAAACATAGGATAATTTTTCACGGGCAATGGTGTACAGGTTTTTCAAAAGGGCAACTGAGGTAGGTTCAATATCAAGATTATAAACCGGATGATAGCGGGATAAATGAAGAACCGTTGAGGTTCCCAATTCCGCAGCAATCCATCGCGTCATCTCCCCGAACACCCCGGGGTCGTCATTCATGGTCGGGATAACCAGGTAGGTGATCTCCAGGTGTTTTCCGGCATTCCTTATCTGTTTCAGGGTGCAGAGAACCGGAGAAAGCTGTGCCCCGGTAAATTTCCTGTAAAAACTATCCGTAAATCCTTTCAGATCAATATTGAAGGCGTCCATATATAACATTAATTTCCGGAGAGGTTCCTCACTGATAAAGCCATTCGAAACCATTACATTTTTAAGACCTTCCGTGTGTACCTGACGTGCTATTTCAACCATGTACTCATACCATACCCCTGGTTCGTTATACGTATAGGCTACCCCGATATTATCTGCACGGGATGCGGCAATGGCCAGGATTTCCGCTGGTTCCAAAGTCCGGCTGAAATTAAATCCCGGTACTGAAACCTGGGAAATCTGCCAGTTCTGGCAACATTTGCATTTCATGTTACAGCCAACACTACCCAGTGACAGTATTATTTTACCCGGGTAATAATGATAGAGCGGCTTTTTTTCCACAGGATCAAAATTAACAGCCGACAAGTTGCCCCATGTTTCTGCAATCAATTTTCCGTTTACATTCCGGCGCACCTTGCAGATACCGGTTTTACCACTGGAGATAAGGCAAAAATGGGGACATAAATTACATCTTACCTTATTTCCAACCGGTTCATAAAACAACGCTTCCATACTGTTGCTTTTCGAGATACTCATACCAAAGATACAATATAACACAACCCTATGACAATTGACACTTCCCGGATAACGGATTTTTTAGATACATTTGTACACAGCATTGGTAAACTGCAAAAGCTCAAATCCGGATTATGGACAACAAATCATACAAAAGCTTACGCCGGGAGGTAGCGCGTTTCATGCGCAGGCTTTACAGGAGGGGACTGACAACGGCCTCCGGCGGGAATATCAGTGTCAGGCTCAGGGAGGGTATATTCATCACCCCATCGGGAACCGATAAAGGATTGATCAGGGGAAAGCAGGTCGGGATGCTTGGATTTGATGGTAAGAACCTGACGCCCCACCTGAAACCCAGTATCGAAAGTGCCATGCATCTTGCCATATACCATGAAAGGAAAGATGTTCATGCCATTGTCCACGCACACCCGCCAATTGCAACAAGCTTCACAGCCACGCAGAAGGAAATAAACTGCACGCTTATTGCGGAGGCCAGGGCTGTATTAGGAACTCCTGCGGTGGCACCCTATGCACTGATGGGAACACAAGCATTGGCAGCAGCAGTGGCAATAGCAGCCGGGTCAGGTCGTAACCTCACCCTACTACCAAACCATCAGCCGGAAGTTGTTCATCCCAATGTAATATTTTTGGAAAACCATGGCATTGTTTGCCTTGGAAAGGATTTATTAACCGCATTTGATCGCATGGAAGTACTGGAGGCAGCTGCAAGAATGACATTGATCACGGGTATGCTGGGTGGAGGTAAGCCTTTAAGCAGCGAACAGCTGGCAGAGATCGATAGTCTGAAGATGTTGTGATTGTTGCGATTGATGTGATTGTTGTAGTTGTTATGGTTGTTGTGTTTCACCCGCTGTAGTTCTGGAGGAGGCGGGATTGTTACCGGTAATTCCCGGCAAACTCATCCGAAATATAATTGTCATAGCTCATGCAAACATGCGTGGCAAATTCCACCGCTGTATTAACGATCGTGGTCCAGTGACCCTCATCCAGGTTCTCTATGTCCTTATGACCAATATTATGCCGGTACAGAGAATATACTATTCCTGCATTGAAATTATCTCCTGCTCAAATGGTGCTTATGGCGTCGATGGTTTTCACCGGCAGCGTAAGCTTAACCTTTGGTGAGCGTACAAAAACACCTTTTTTGTTTGCCGTGTAAAGCAGGAATTTGCTGTGTTTTTCTATTTCACTATAGGCCTCATCGGCATTATCGGCACCAAGAATAAAAGAGAAATCCTCGTTGGAACCTCTCACAATGTCGGCGTGCGAAAGGTTTTCCATGATAAGTGGCTTTAGCTGATTCAATTCATGAAGGTGCTGTTTCCTGAAATTGGGATCGTATATTACAATCGCCTTATTCCGGTTAGCCTGATTAATGAACTCCATTAATTTCTTTCGCACTTCAAGGGTTATTGCATATATCGATCCAAAAAGCACGATATCATCCTGCCTGATCACCGGAAATTCAATATCCAATCTTTTCTCCGGGTATATCTTGTAGAAATCATAACTTGCATCATTATTCTCGTTGAGAAAGGCCAGGGCAAGTGTGGACTTGCCTCCGTAATACCGATAAACGAATTGTGTAGAAACATTATTTGCTTTTAAGAAACTGTCGATTATATTTCCCACTTCATCCATACCATACTCGCCCAGAAAATGAACCGGCAGTTTCAGCCTGCCCAGTGTAACAGCGCTGTTTAGACAAGCTCCGCCGGCTTTGGCCGTGAATGGCGTGTTATTCTTAAACAAAATGTCAAGAACCGTTTCCCCTATCGTATATATGTTCCTCATATTCAATTATTTTTCAATTAAATGTTATAATTACGAAGGTAGTAAATATTTCGACCTGAATATTTGTCAGGTTACCCCTGCTGTAAATATTGCGGATGTTGTGGATTGCGCCTTGCGGGTTGAATAATTGTCATGCTGCAGTATATAAAAATAAAATTGGTACATTTATTGACTATTCCCTCCTATGGATTTTTAAAAATAACGAGGATATGAGTTTATTTAAAACATTGGATACCAAACCAGGGATAAAGAATGATATACCACAGGAATCAGAAGCTGAGCGGGTGAAATGTGTAGTCATCGGATCGGGACCGGCGGGTTATACGGCAGCAATTTATGCAGCACGGGCTAATCTGAAACCATTATTGTTTAAAGGGATTCAGCCGGGAGGACAACTCACAACCACGACAGAGGTCGAAAACTATCCAGGATATCCCGATGGTATCACCGGCCCCAAAATGATGGAAGACCTTGAAAAACAGGCTGCCCGTTTTGGTACCGATATTCGGTGGGGAATTGCTACCGGGGTTGATTTTTCAAAACCTCCCTATAGAGTTGTGATTGATGAAAAGCAGGTAGTAGAAGCCGACACGGTAATCATTGCTACCGGAGCTACCGCACAATACCTGGGTCTTGAAACCGAAGATAAATACAAAGGTTCGGGTGTATCAGCCTGTGCAACATGTGATGGATTCTTTTACCGGGGAAAGGATGTAGCAGTTGTAGGCGGTGGGGATACTGCCTGTGAAGAAGCGCTGTACCTTGCCGGTATGTGCAGGAAAGTATACCTGATCGTAAGAAAAAACTTCCTGCGGGCTTCCGTCATCATGCAGCAACGCGTGCATGATGCACACAACATAGAAGTATTATTCGAAAGGAACACCAGGGAGCTGCGCGGTGACCAGGTGGTAGAGGAAGTGGTACTGATCAGACGCAAGGGACAACCCGACGAAAGTGAAGAAATAATAAAAATCGACGGCTTTTTTCTGGCCATTGGCCATACCCCGAATTCAGAAATTTTCAAACCCTATCTCGAGACCGACGAAACGGGTTATATCAAGACCATCCCCGGCACTTCAAAGACCAATCTACCTGGCGTGTTTGCGTGTGGTGACGTACAGGACAAAGTATACCGCCAGGCTGTTACAGCAGCCGGTTCCGGTTGTCAGGCAGCCATTGATGCGGAAAGATATCTGGGCCACCTGGGCGGATAATGAATAATCTGGTTCCCCTTGCCTATGTTCAGAAAATCCGTCTGATCATTGAAAGGTCAAGGCTTAATGCAGAATTGTACAATCTGATAGCCCATAAATTATTTGGCGTATTTGAACGGCTGCACAATATAAATGAATACAAAGGTACGGGAGTCGGACCAGCCATCGTGCAACGAATAATACACCGCCATTCCGGACGCGTTTGGGCAGAAGGAGAAACCGGAAAAGGGGCAACTTTTTATTTCACCCTGCCGGTTAAATAAATGCAATTGAGTTTTTCCAGGCCAATTTTGAAATATTATAAACTTTCCCTGCAACTTTATGAAATTCTAGTTTAAAAAGTTAATTTAGTGCCGTACATTTTTGTTTGCTTGCTCAACTGCATATAACAGTCAAATAATATAAAATTATGTCACTACAAAGAAGAGTATACCTTGACGCGTCTGAAATGCCGAGACAATGGTACAACCTGGCACCTGACCTGCCCACGCCCATGCAGCCTCCATTGGGACCCGACGGCAAACCCGTAACACCCGACATGCTGGCTCCCGTATTTCCCATGAACCTGATTGAACAGGAAATGAGCCCACATCGCTGGATCGACATACCCGAAGAGGTACTGGAGATGTTATCGATATGGCGTTCCACGCCTTTGGTGAGGGCATATGGACTGGAAGCTGCTTTAAAAACACCGGCCAGGATATATTATAAAAACGAAAGTGTTTCTCCTGCAGGAAGCCATAAGCTGAATACAGCAGTTGCGCAGGCCTGGTACAACAAGAAATTCGGGATAAAGAAATTAACCACGGAAACAGGTGCCGGGCAGTGGGGAAGCGCCCTTGCCTCAGCCTGTGCACTTATCGGCCTTGAATGCAAGGTTTTTATGGTTCGCATCAGTTTCGACCAGAAACCGTTCCGCAAATTGCTGATGAACACGTATGGAGCAACATGCATTGCCAGTCCTAGTAACGAGACCCAGGCAGGCAGGGATATTCTTGCTAAAACTCCCCACACACCCGGGAGTCTGGGTATTGCCATCAGTGAAGCAATTGAGGCTGCTGTTACCGATCCTACAGGTCAAACCCGTTATAGCCTTGGAAGTGTGCTGAATCATGTGATGCTGCACCAGACCATCATCGGGCTTGAAGCGAAAAAACAGCTGTTGAAGTTTGGAGAGAAACAGCCTGATATTGTTATCGCCTGTGCCGGAGGCGGAAGCAATTTTGCAGGCATCTCGTTCCCTTTTGTATATGATAAGATCCATGGTGCGGATATCAAGATCATTCCCGTTGAGCCAAGCTCATGCCCAACCCTTACACGGGGACCATTTTTATACGATCATGGCGACACTGCAAAAATGACACCTTTGCTTCCCATGCACACCCTTGGACACAGCTTTATCCCCGAGCCCATCCATGCGGGCGGGCTCCGTTACCATGGCATAAGTCCCTTGGTCTCTGCGGCATTGAATGATAAGCTGATTGATCCGATGTCAATTGACCAGCTCGAATGTTATGAAGCCGGGCTATTATTTGCAAAGACTGAGGGCATAGTGCCCGCACCCGAAACCAATCATGCCATTGCAGGGGTTATCCGGGAAGCAAATAAGTCCAGGGAAGAAGGCAAAGAGAAAGTGATCCTGTTCAACTTCAGCGGTCACGGCCTGATGGATATGGTGGGTTATGACAAATACCTTACCGGAAAGCTAGTAAAACATGAAATGTCGGATAAGGAACTGTTCAAAAATTTGAAGGAACTGGAAGATTATCCGAAACCAAAATAACAAAATCCCTCTATCCCCCCGCCGGTGGCGGGGGGACAGAGGGATTTTCAGAACAGGCCTAACTTTATGTTTTACCCGGTACTACGCAACATTACATATTATAGGCCGATTCACCGTGTTCATAAATATCCAGGCCTTCCTCCTCTATGCGTTTTTCTACACGCAAACCATTTAGATACTTCAGGGCGAGGAACAAAACCGTTGAAGCGGCAATAGTCCATCCAGCAATGGAAACAACGCCAATGGCCTGACTTTTCAGGAGGGCTCCGCCCTGGCCGTACAACAATCCCTGGCTGGTAGAGAAGAAACCTACCATTAAAGTGCCAAAAGCGCCACAAATACCGTGCACGGAAATAGCACCCACAGGATCATCAATTCTTGCAACCTTATCGAAGAAGGCAACAGACAAAACAACCAGTATTCCTGCCATGCCGCCAATTATCAGTGCTCCGCCGGGGGTAACGGCATCACATCCTGCCGTGATTGCGACCAGTCCGGCCAACGCTCCGTTCAATGTCATACTGAGAGTGGGTTTTTTGTATTTCAGCCATATATACAGCATGGTGGTTAAGGCTCCGCCCGCTGCTGCAATATTGGTGGTAACAAATATCAGGGATATTGCATGGGCATTTACCGTACCGGCTGCTGCCAGCTGGGAACCCGGATTGAACCCGAACCATCCGATCCAGAGGACAAAAACGCCAAACGTTGCCAATGTAATGCTATGACCCGGGATAGCCTTGGCATTGCCATTTTTATCATATTTGCCGATACGGGGACCCAAAACGGATGCTCCGATAAGTGCGGCCATACCTCCGACCATATGTACCACCGAAGATCCGGCAAAATCATGAAAGGGAGTGGCCATTTGACTCAGCCAGCCACCCCCCCAGGCCCAATGACCTGAAACAGGGTAAATGATCATAGTGATAAATGCACTGTACATCAGGTATGCGTTGAATTTTGTTCTTTCAGCCATGGCACCGGAAACTATGGTGGCGGCCGTTGCGGCAAATACTGTCTGAAAGATCAGGAAGGCCATATCCGGCATATCAGAGCGATAGGTATTCTGACTGAAAAGGTCTATACCTCCAAAAAAGCCGTTCTTACTTCCGAACATCAGGCCAAAACCAATGAGCCAAAAGGCTAAGGTACCCATTACAAAATCCATCAAATTCTTGAACAGAATATTGGTTGTATTCTTGGATCTGGTAAAGCCGGCTTCAACCAGAGCAAATCCTGCCTGCATAAAGAATACAAGGGCGGCGGCAATTAGCACCCATACGGTGTTCAGTGAAAACGCATAATCGGTGATCGCGGTTTCCACGGCGGTGAGCTTGTCAGCTATTAAAAGTGTATCTGTCATGATTTCTGTTTTTTATTGTTATTACTCGCCACCTTCAAGATACATGGCCCTGTCTCCCCGTTCGCCGGTACGAATCCGGTATGCATCCGTGATATCGGAAATAAAGATTTTACCATCACCAACCTCTCCGGTCCTGGCTGAGGTTAAGATGGCCTTAACCGCACCATCCAGGAATTTTTCACGACAGTAAAATGTAATCAGCATTCTTTCAATGGTGCTGGTATCATAGGCAATTCCACGGTATACGCGCGACTCGTGCGATTTCCCGACTCCCCTGACTTCCCAGAAGGTGAAGAACTCAATACCAGCTTCGTTCAAGGCTTCCTTGACCTCATCGAATTTGGTTTTTCGAATTACGACCTCTATTTTTTTCATATTTATCGTATTAGTGTATTATGATTTACATGAGTATCATAGTGAAAAGCCTACCACCACATATAACTGTTCCTTATCGGGATTGAGGATAACAGAGCCGATGACCGGTATTGAGAAAGTATCGGAAAGTTTAATGGTTTTAGTGGTTCCGATGGCAATATGGCAAACCGTAAACTTATCGGGATCAGCAGTATGCCATCCATTCCCGGCACCAAGAGAAATATTGAAATTCTCGAATGCATATCCGGCCTGAATATAGGTATCCCCGCCTGAAGAAAGTGCTCCTCCTGCCTCATTCACAACATAATTGGCACTCAGGCTCAATCCGCCCAAAGCGAAACCTGCATTGATCTCAAGTGCATGGCTTCCGGCCGTATCCGAAGTTTCAAAAACCGGCAATCCCGGATAATAATAATCTGTAAGTCCCAGGCTTAATCCAAAAGGAAATGCATACGAGATATAAGGATCAGTTTCCGCATAACCATTGGCATCAAAAGAGCCCCATACCCCCAGGGTAAACCCGCCTGAATTGAATTTTACGGTAGGCTGAAAAGCTGGTCCGGTCCCCAATTTGCTTCCGCGCCAGATATAATTGCTATAAATATCCGCTCCAACGGAAAAATTTGATGTTGCTTCTTCGTCCTGGGCATTCAACACGGTAACAGAAATAGAGAAAACAGCGACCATACCTGCAAAAAGTAACCATAGCTTTTTCATAACTCAAAAATTTTAAATTAATAATAAAATGACGAGGCAAATATATATATTATTTCTATTATACCTCTATTTTTTTATATTTATTTTCATATTTTATATATTTTTCTATTATATACCCCTTTTTTATTGGGGTATATTATATTTATATATACTTTATTTATTTTATTACCCCATTATGAAAAGCAATTAATAATCCTGTTTCAAAGGAATTTTACCGGAAATTCCGTATGAAAATACCCAAGTCAAGATTTTGCTATATTTGCCTCCTGTAATCATATTTGTGACGATGATCAACGATATAAAAGAAATTTTCGAAGCCGAAGCAAGGGCAGTGCTGAATATTCCCGTAACAGATAATTTCACCAAAGCCTGCGACCTGATCCATGACGCGGTTCATATTAAAAAAGGCAAGGTTGTTGCCAGTGGAATGGGAAAAGCCGGTCAGATAGCACTTAATATTGCCACCACGTTTTCCGCAACGGGTACCCCGGCTATTTTTCTACATCCCTCGGATGCCCAGCATGGTGATCTGGGGGTTATTCAACCGGATGATATTTTATTGCTTGTTTCTAACTCAGGAAAGACACGGGAGATCATCGAACTGTATGAACTGGTGAAGATGCTCGGATACCACCTTGGCGTAATTGTTATTACGGGTAATCCCGACAGTGAACTTGGCAATAATGCCGACGTTACCATATCAACCGGTCATCCCAGGGAGGTATGTCCGCTTGGGCTGACACCCACTACATCCACAACTGTGATGACCGTGATCGGTGACGCACTGGTTGTATTGCTGATGAAGAAAATAGGATTTTCAGCCGGCGATTATGCCAAGAGACACCATGGCGGCTATTTGGGCGTGAAATCACGCGATGCTGCAAATAACGGGATGAAGGGACCCCCGCCAATTGGCGGGGTATCAACATAAATAATCTGTTACAGTACGGAGGCTATTTTATCCGATTTGTATTTACCGGCCCGCAGTTTTTCCTGGACTTCGGCAAATGCATTAATGGTGTATGTAACATCCTCAAGTGTGTGTGAGGAAGTAGGTATGATTCTCAGCATAATTACATCTTTGGGAACAACCGGATAAATTACGATCGAACAGAATATCCTGTAATTCTCCCTCAGGTCAATCACCACATTGGTGGCTTCGGGTACCGACCCTGAAAGGAAAACCGGAGTGACCGGCGATTCGGTATTACCAATATTAAATCCCTTGGATTTGAAACCTGCCTGCAATGCCCTGGCAATGGTCCAGAGGTTTTCACGCAATTCCGGCATTGTCTTAACCAGTTCCAGCCGTTTTATAGCTCCCAGCACCATAGGCATGGGCAGCGATTTGGCAAACGTCTGTGAACGCATATTGTAACGAAGGAAATTTACCACATTTTCTTTGGCAGCGATAAAAGCACCAATTCCGGCCATAGATTTGGCAAACGTACTGAAATACAGATCAATCTCATCCTGAACCCCAAAATGTTCGCCGGTACCGGCACCTGTTTTGCCCATAGTACCAAAGCCATGTGCATCATCCACCAGCAAACGGAAATTGAATTTTTTCTTCAGTTCAACAATATCCTTTAATCTGCCCAGATCACCCGCCATGCCAAATACACCCTCGGTGATAACAAGGATACCTCCGCCGGTTTCTGTGGCAAGTTTAGTAGCCCGCTGCAGTTCCTTCTCGAGATTCTGAATGTTGTTATGGGGGTAAACAAAACGTTTGCCCATGTGCAACCTTACGCCATCGAGGATGCAGGCATGGGATTCGGAATCATATACGATAACATCATTTCTGTTCACAAGTGCATCAATGATGGAAATCATGCCCTGATACCCGTAATTCAACAGGAATGCATCTTCTTTTCCGACAAAATCAGCCAGCTGGTTTTCAAGTTCTTCGTGTTTTGTTGTCTGTCCCGACATCATACGTGCTCCCATCGGGTAAGCCATTCCGTATATGCGTGCAGCTTCGGCATCTGCTTTCCTCACCTCAGGATGATTAGCAAGCCCCAGGTAATTGTTAAGACTCCAGTTCAACACTTCTTTACCCCTGAACATCATCCTGGGGTTTATTTCACCTTCGAGTTTGGGAAACATGAAATACCCGTGTCCGACTTGTTGATATTGTCCGAGGGGACCTCTGTTCCTGTCAATCTTATCAAATATGTCCACGACAAATAGAAATTTAGTTAATAAAAAGTAACGTGCAAAAGTAGTTTTTTTTGAATTACTAACCACAGTACAGCTTACAATTAAGTTTGCAGCCTGTAAAATATTAGCCTATTTCATTGAATTATACTAAAAAAATGTAACTTTGCGCGATGTTAAATAACAGGAACCATATTGCTGTAATTATTTTATTTACAGCATTTATCGCATCCTCCTGCTCGGGGTTCGAAAAAGTAATAAAAAGTGAGGATGTTAATTTAAAGTACTCCAAGGCTTTTGATTATTACAACAAGGGTGATTTTGTAAAAGCAGGAACAATTTTCGATCAGCTTGCCCCATTGACCCGCGGTACCCGGCGTGCCGACTCGATCTACTTTTACCAGGCCATGACCCAGTATAAGCTGAACGACTATATAATTGCCAGCCATTACTTCAGCAATTTTGTATCCATGTATGAAAATAGTGGCTTTATCGAAGAAGCGGCATACATGCAGGCTTATTGTTACTATCTTCAGTCCCCGAGACCGGAACTTGACCAGTCAAGCACCTTCCAGGCGCTGGATGCATTCAGACTTTACATGTTAAGGTATCCTGGCAGTCCGAGGATTGCTGACTGTCAGCGAATCATAACGGAACTCAATGAGAAACTGATGGAAAAGGCCTTTATTTCAGCCAAGCTTTATTACAATGTGGAGAATTACAAAGCTTCCATTACGGCGTTAAATGCCTGTCTCTCGGATTATCCCGAATCGAATTACAGAGAGGAGATCATGTTTATGCTGCTTAAATCAAAATTTCTCCTTGCAGAAAACAGCATAAGGTCGAGGCAAACAGAAAGATATCAGGATACGGTGGATGAGTACTATTCTTTTATAACCGAATTCCCTGAAGGTAATTTCAAAAAAGAAGCTGAAACCATCTATCAGGATGCATCAAAAAATATAACTGAAACCGATTTAGAAACAAGCAATAATTAATGGAACAGAATACAGATTATAAGAAATCCAAAGCTCCTGTAACTACGGTTACCCGCGATCTTAATAAGCTCGAAGCCAAAACAGGGAACATATACGAGGGGGTTATCATTTGTTCAAAACGTGCCAACCAGATTTCCGTTGAGATCAAAGAAGAACTGAACCGTAAACTGGAAGAATTTGCCAATTATACGGATAACCTGGAAGAGGTATTTGAAAATCGTGAACAGATTGAGATCTCAAAGTTTTACGAACGGCTGCCAAAACATACCCTTATTGCCCTGGAAGAATTCGAAAACGATCAGATTTACGTACGCAAGACCGAGTAATAAATACATCTCCCCATGTTGAGCGGAAAAAAAATTCTGTTGGGGGTTACCGGAAGCATCGCTGCCTATAAAGCTGCTTTACTTATCAGGCTTCTTATTAAGGAAAAGGCCGAGGTTAAAGTTGTTATGACACCCCTGGCCAGGGAATTTATTACACCCCTCACCCTGGCTACTCTGGCAAAGAATCCTGTTCTTACTGACTTTTTTGATCCCACCAGCGGCAACTGGAATAATCATGTTGATCTTGGCATGTGGGCGGATGCCTACATTATTGCGCCTGCCTCGGCAAATACAATGTCCAAAATGGCACATGGAATTGCTGATAATCTGTTGCTTACCGCCTATCTTTCCGCACGCTGCCCTGTCTTCATTGCACCGGCAATGGATCTTGACATGCTCGGTCATCCCGCTACCCGGAGGAATATTGAAATACTCAGATCTTTTGGCAATATCATTCTCGAGCCTGCCACCGGTGAGCTTGCGAGCGGTCTTACAGGAAAAGGCAGGATGGAAGAACCCGAAACCCTCGTCGCTGTGCTTAAGGATTATTTTGGCTCTCCGGTTAAAAAAAAAATCCTCCGGAAACTCGCGGGTAAAACAATATTGGTCACGGCAGGGCCAACCTATGAACCTTTAGATGCCGTTAGATTTATCGGAAACTATTCTTCCGGAAAAATGGGATTTGCCCTGGCTGAGGCCCTGGCTGTTTCAGGTGCCCGTGTAATCCTGGTGAGCGGACCGGTTTCGCTTAAACCCGTGCATCCCGGAATAGAATACCTTCCCGTACAAACTGCACGGGAAATGCTTGACCAATGCCTCGGGTATTTTGAAATGACGGATGGGGCCATACTGTCCGCCGCTGTAGCTGATTTCAGACCCAAATCCCCTGTTAGTCATAAGATCAAAAGAAAGGACGAGAATCTGATGGTAGAACTCGAACCCAATCCCGATATCGCGGCAAGATTGGGTAGCCTGAAGAAAAGCAACCAGTTCCTGGCCGGTTTTGCACTTGAAACCGACAATGAATTGCAGCATGCCCGGGAAAAACTTGATAAAAAGAATTTTGATTTTATCGTACTGAATTCATTAAATGATAAGGGCTCGGGGTTCAATACCGACACTAACAAAATAACAATCATCAGCAGGAACAATAAAGCTGAATCCTTTGAGTTAAAATCAAAACAGGATGCAGCCTTTGACATTATTACTTATTTAGCCAATATGTTGCCGTGATGAAAAAATATATTATTCTCCCGATTCTTTTCCTTTGTTCCCTGGCAACTCCGGCACAGGAGCTTCGCTGTAACATTCAGATCACGAGCCAGCAGATCCAGGGGACCAACCGGCAGGTATTTCAAACCCTGCAGAGTGCCATGAATGAGTTTATCAACGGGCGGGCCTGGTCAAATTACAAGTTCTCGGCCAATGAACGGATCGAATGCAGCATGCTGATCAACATACAGGAAATGAGCGGCGCTGACCAGTTTAGAGGGACATTGCAGATTCAGGTAAGAAGGCCGGTATACAATTCTTCCTACAATTCGGTATTGCTGAATTATATTGATAATGATTTGGATTTCAGATATGTTGAGTTTCAACCCTTGGAATTCAGCGAAACTTCCCATCTTTCCAATCTTACCTCAATTCTCTCATTTTATGCCAATATTATCCTGGGTATTGATTTTGATACGTATGGTTTGATGTCGGGTAATGAGTTTTACCTGAAAGCCGAAAAAATAATGAACAATGCCCAGAATGCAGTTGAAAGGGGATGGAAAGCGGGCGAAAGCACCGGCCGCAAAAACCGTTACTGGCTGATCAGCAACATACTGAATCAGGATTACGCGCCAGTACGGGAATTCCTGTACCGTTATCACCTGCTGGGATTGGACGCAATGTATGACAAACTCGTTGAAGCGAGGTCTGAGGTGGCTGAAAGCCTTGTGTTGCTTCAGGATTTATACAGAAACAGACCTGATCCGTTCATGTACTTTCTTCAGGTGATTCTGGATGCCAAATCTGATGAATTTGTAAATATTTTTCAGGGTTCCATGGAGGATGAAAAACGGCGTGTCCTGGCTGTGTTAAATCAAATCGATCCGACCCACGGAGACAAATACCGAAAGATTATGACTTCAACGCCATAATGTTTTTTACTATCTTGCATAAATAATTCATTCGTTTATGCTTTGTAACCTGGTGGTTGAAAATTATGCCCTTATCAGCAAACTTGAAATTGAATTCATGCGGGGGCTTACTATAATTACCGGGGAAACCGGAGCCGGAAAATCAATTCTTCTTGGCGCCCTTTCACTCATCCTGGGCAAGCGTGCGGATTCAGGAGTACTGTATGATAAAGGGAAAAAGTGCATCGTTGAAGGAACATTTGATGTTTCGCGTTATGACCTGAAGTATTTCTTTACCGGGCATGAAATTGATTACGAAGATCAGACGATCATTCGCAGGGAAATATCTTCTGCCGGTAAATCAAGAGCTTTTATCAATGATATTCCGGTAACACTTGAAGTTCTCGGAGAACTGGCTGCAAAACTGATTGACATACACTCACAGCATCAGCATCTCAACCTGGCAGACAGCCTTTTCCAGATGAACGTACTGGACAGTTACGCGCAGGCTCAGGATTTGCTTTCTGAATACTTGTTTCATTTTCACGAATACCAAAACCTGAATAAAAGGTTCCGGGAATTGTCGGATATTGCCGGACGTACAAAATCCGAACTTGATTATCTGGAGTTTCAGTTCAGGCAACTCGAAGAGGCGCATCTTACAGAGGGAGAGCAGGATGAGCTGGAGCTCGAGCTGGAGAAACTAATGCACGCCGAAGACATTAAAACAGGGTTATCCGGAATTACAACGTTGCTGCAGGGTGATAACATGCCTGTCCTGCAGCAGTTGAAAGATTGCCTTGGTCTCATAACCCGGATCAGCAAATATCTCCCCGAAGGTGAGAACCTGAAGGAACGGATAGAGACCGGTTATATTGAACTGAAGGATATCGCACAGGCACTGGATAATATGAATAACCAGCTATACCTCGATCCCGCCCGGCTGACCCAGGTGAATGACCGGCTGACGCTGCTTTACAGTCTCGAAAAAAAACACGGGCTTGACTCTGTCGGGGAATTGATAGCCCTCCGCAATAAGATCAGTGACAACATCCTGGAAATCAATAATTATGACAATACGCTCGGGGACCTGCAAAAAGAACAAGAACAAAAAAGACTGGTGCTTAATGATTATTCTTCCCGGTTGAGCGTTCTTAGAAAGAAATCATTAGTACCTTTCGCAGATAAAGTCAGCGGGATGCTTCGTGAAGTTGGAATTCCCAATGCCGATTTCAGGGTTGAGCACATCAAACTCGAAGAATTCTCGGATCATGGAACCGATAAATTCCGGTTTTTGTTCTCAGCTAATAAAAATGCACCTCCACAGGATATCTCCAGGGTTGCATCGGGTGGTGAATTATCGCGGCTCATGTTATGTATCAAATCACTTATGTCCGATTCCGAAGGATTTCCCACCATCATATTTGATGAAATTGACACCGGGGTTTCCGGTGAAATAGCCGAGCGTGTGGGAAACATTATCATACGCATGTCCGAGCGTATGCAGGTGATCAATATCACCCACCTGCCGCAGGTTGCCAGCAAGGGCAAACAGCACTATCTTGTCTATAAGACCGACGAGGATAAGTCCACCGTTACACGGATGAAGTTGCTTTCCCCTGAAGAAAGACATATTGAAATCGCCAGGATGTTAAGTGGTGAGGAGATCACCAGTGCTGCCCTTGAAAATGCCAGGGCGCTCCTGGGTAATTGAGAATAGTATATCTTTGCACTCTGAATTAAAAACCGATATTATGGCTTATAATCTTCTGAAAGGCAAAAAGGGTATAATCTTCGGCGCACTCAATGACAGGTCGATTGCCTGGAAAGTGGCTGAAAGAGCATATGCTGAAGGTGCACAGATAGTATTAACCAATACCCCTGTTGCCATGCGTCTTGGAGAAGTAGATGCCCTGGCAAAAGCATGCGACAGTATTGTGGTACCGGCTGATGCCACCAACACCGAAGACCTGGAAAACCTGGTAACGAAATCTATTGAATTCTTCGGCGGCAAGTTCGATTTCCTGCTTCATTCCATCGGCATGTCACCGAATGTCAGAAAGGGTATCCCGTACGATAACATCAATTATGATTTTTACCTGAAAACACTCGACATTTCTGCCTTGTCCTTTCACAAAGTCATACAGGTATGCCGTAAAATGGATGCCATAAACGACTGGGGCTCAATCCTGGCATTGTCGTATGTGGCCGCTCAAAGAACGCTCTTCGGATACAATGATATGGCTGATGCCAAGGCTTTGCTGGAATCAATCGCACGCAGTTTCGGATACATTTATGGCCGGGAAAAACATATAAGGATCAATACAATTTCACAATCCCCCACCCTTACCACAGCCGGCAGCGGAATATTCGGGTTTGATTCCCTGATTGACTTTACCGAGAGGATGTCACCGTTGGGCAATGCATCGGCGGATGATTGTGCCGATTATTGTGTGACACTTTTCTCTGACCTCACCCGGAAGGTCACCATGCAAAATCTTTTCCACGATGGAGGCTTTAGCAGCATGGGTATGAGCGAAAGGGCCATGACACAATATGACAAGAGCTTCAGGGAATGCCCGTAAGTGATTACCGGGAATTAACCTCACTCCCTTCAGGGATCTAACGGCAGCGTTCAATATAATCCCCGGTGCGTGAATCAATTCTGATGTGGTCGCCGATGTTGATAAAAAGGGGTACTTTTACCTGGGCCCCTGTTTCAATGGTGGCCGTTTTCAGGGTCCGGGTTGCAGTATCACCTTTCATGCCAGGTTCTGTATAGGTTACTTCCATTTCAATGCTTACCGGTAATTCTGCTGAAACAGGATCTTCCCCGTCAAAATAGATCTTGATGTTCATTCCCTCTTTCAGCAAAAGAATACCTTCCCCAATGGTTTCCCTGGGAACATGTATCTGATCGTAAGTTTCAATGTCCATGCAAACCACACTGTTGCCATCGACATACAGAAACTGGTGCTCCTTAAAATGAACCCGTACAATTTCCATTTCATCATCCGGACGGAATCGCTGCTCGATCAGTTTGCCCGATTTAAGGTTTCGCATTTTCACCTGATAAAAAGCCCTTAAATTTCCAGGGGTACGATGCTCATATTCAAGAACCTGAGAAAGTTCACCATTGTATCTTACAAAAGTCCCTCTCGAAATATCTGATACTTTACCCATAAAATAAAATTTTGCGCAAATTAAACGAAATAATTTCACTTTTTCACCAATATTTCCTTATAAGCCAGCATTTCGTCACGGTACCTGGCAGCTTCAATAAAATTAAGATCCGAAGCAGCTTTCTCCATTGATTTTCTGGCGGTTTCCATGGCTTTTTCAAGGGCCGGTCTGGTCATGTACCGGACCACAGGATCCGCGGCCACATCAATTTTCCGGGGCTCTACATATGGTTTTTTCTCACCGGTTTTCCTGCGTATATCGCTTAATATGTTAGATGCCGCTTTGACAATCTGCTGCGGAGTTATGTTATTGGCCAGGTTGTAAGCCATCTGTCTCTCACGACGGCGGTTGGTCTCCTCAATTGTTCTTTGCATGGAATCAGTTACCGTACCTGCGTACATAATAACACGACCGTTAAGGTTCCTGGCCGCGCGTCCTGCTGTTTGCGTCAGCGACCTTTCCGAACGGAGAAACCCTTCCTTGTCCGCATCCAGGATCGCAACGAGGGCAACCTCGGGAAGATCGAGTCCCTCACGAAGCAGATTCACCCCAACCAGAACATCAAATGTTCCGTTCCTCAAGCCTTCCATAATCTCGATCCGTTCCAGTGTATCAATGTCGGAATGAATATACCGGCACCTGACCTGGAGACGAATGAGATATTTGGTGAGTTCTTCGGCCATTCTTTTTGTTAACGTGGTAATCAGAATACGGTCGCTGTTTTGGGTATGTAAGTGGATTTCCTTCATCAGGTCATCAATCTGGTTCAGACTGGGCCTGACTTCAATGACCGGATCCAGCAGCCCTGTAGGACGGATCAGTTGTTCCACGATCACGCCCTCACATTTTTCGAGTTCGTAGTCCGCCGGGGTTGCACTTACATATACCGTCTGTCCTACCAGGTTTTCAAACTCCTCAAATTTAAGGGGACGGTTGTCAATGGCGGAAGGCATCCTGAACCCGTATTCTACAAGCGTTTGCTTACGCGAATGATCTCCCCCGTACATTGCCCTTATTTGGGGAATAGTAACATGACTCTCGTCTATGATAGCAAGAAAATCATCCGGAAAATAATCGAGCAGGCAAAACGGGCGCTGGCCGGGCGTCCGGCCGTCAAAGTACCGGGAATAATTTTCAATCCCGGAACAATAACCGAGTTCCTGCAACATTTCCAGATCATAAGTAACCTTGTCTTTCAACCTTTTGGCCTCGAGATGCTTTCCGTTTTCCTTGAAAAAATCTACCTGCCTGAACATATCGTCCTGGATCATTCTCATAGCCTGATGCATCCTTTCTTTGGTGGTGATAAAGATGTTGGCAGGATAGATATCAGCTTTCTCCATGGTCTCAACAGTTTTACCGGTAACGGGATCAAATGACCGGATCTCTTCAATTTCATCTCCCCAGAAACTGATCCGGTAAGCGTAATCGCTATAGGCCAAAAATATGTCCACCGTATCACCGGTTACCCTGAAATTTCCCCGGTTGAATTCGGTTTCATTCCGTGAATACAAACTGTCAACAAGTCTTCGAAGGAAAGCATTCCGGCTGATCTTGTCACCTTGTGCAATTGAAATTGTACTGCTGTGAAAATCTTCCGGATTACCAATACCGTAGAGGCAGGACACTGAGGAAACCACAATGACATCGCGTCTTCCCGAAAGCAATGATGACGTGGTACTAAGCCGCAGTTTCTCAATTTCATCATTTATCGACAGGTCTTTTTCAATATAGGTGTCGGTTACCGGAAGATAGGCCTCAGGCTGGTAGTAATCATAATACGATACAAAGTATTCCACCGCATTTTCGGGGAAAAATTGCTTGAATTCACCAAAAAGCTGTGCGGCCAGGGTTTTGTTATGACTTAGTACCAGGGTTGGCCGCTGGACTTTGGCCACTACGTTGGCCATAGTAAAGGTTTTTCCTGAACCGGTAACGCCTAGTAATGCCTGAAACCTAAGCTTTCTTTTCAGTCCCGCTACCAATTGTCTGATGGCTTCGGGCTGATCACCCGTAGGATAATAAGCGGAGCTCAGCTTAAATTCCATGTTCGTCCGGTGGTTAATCTATGTTTTCTATTCACAGGTCAAAATTAGTAAACCTTTTTTGGTAATCAGCACGTAAAAGAATTGTAAATTTAAAACATGGGGCCCTGCAAAAAAAGACCCTGAAGCATACATGATAAGAAAAAGACCCGGATTATTAAGGCATATCGCCGAACTCATCCTTCAGAACAAATCTCTAACGGCGGAAAATGAGAAATTGAACAGGCAATATGAATTGCTTGCCCATGAGGTGCATCAATATAAGGAATTACTATCCAGAACGGGAACCGCTAATACATCCGGATTGGGAATGCCCGAAAAAAGCAAATCGGTAGTACGGTATAAAACAGCTACGGTATTGTTTGCCGATGCGTTTGGATTTGAAAATTTTTCAGGGCATACCAATTCCAAACTACTGGTTGACAGCCTGGATGAAATTTTTATCATGCTGCAGAATATCGCATCAAAATATGAAATCAGAAATATCCGTACCATCGGCGATACACTGATGTGCATCGGAGGAATTCCCAGGAAAAACATTACCAACCCGGTAGAGGTATTGCTCGCAGCTGTTGAAATGCAATATTTTATCCGGGAATTGCAGCGATCAGGGGCCATCGGAAACATATGGAAACTAAGGATGGGCATACACACCGGAACCGTAATTGCAAATGTGAGCGGCAAAAAAAAGCATCATTACCAGGTAAAGGGAGAAACTGCCAATCTGGCTGCCCGAATCAGGCAGTTCTGTGAAAATGGACAGATCCTGATATCAGCTACCACCTATGAACTGGTAAAGGACCTTTTTTTATGTGAATACTTCAGCAAAATGCCTGTAAAATATCAGGGAGAGTTGCCCTTGTACCTGGTACACGGCATAAAACCGGAATTCTCACTGCAGGGGAAAGGCATTATTCCAAACAAGAAATTCAGTATCAGGTTCGGCCTGATACAGTTCACCGACCTGCAGGAACTTGTGCTCGACAAGCTGGAAAGGGAATTGCCACAAAACCTTTTTTATCACAATATCAAACATACCGTTGATGTTGTTACCCAGGTTGAATTGATCGGCCTGGGCGAAGGGGTTTCGGATGAGGAACTGTTGATGTTAAAAACTGCAGCCTTGTTCCACGATACCGGTCATACCATCTCCTATACCAATCATGAATATTTCAGCACGCTGGTAGCCAGGGAAATTCTGCCGGAATATTATTTTACCGGTTCACAGATCGATACAATATGCGAATTGATCATGGCAACCAAATTGCCTCCGGATCCGAAAAATACACTTGAACAGATCATGTGTGATGCCGACCTCGATTACCTCGGGCGCAGCGATATGATCCCTGTTTCCAATACACTGTATCTGGAACTGAAGGAACGCTCGATGATCAAATCGATGAATGACTGGAACAACCTGCAGATCAAATTTATTTCCAGGCATCAATATTTCACGGTTACAGCCCGTAACCTACGCGAAGTTAATAAGCAGATGCAGATTGAACGGATCAGAAGCCTGATTCCTGAAGAATAATAAAAGGTAACGGCAATCGGCAACCGGTAATCGTTTACTTTTATTAAATTTGCCTATAACAAATTACCTGCCCCATGAACAACAGGTACATAGGCATGCGCCTTACCTATTTTCTGTTATCAATAATGCTGCTTCTGTATGGGTTGATCATTGCCAAGGACTTTTTGTATCCCCTGGCTTTCGGCATATTGATTTCTTACCTCCTTCTTCCCATTGTCAACTATTTTGAAAAGAAAGGATTGCCGCGCATTGCAGCTATTCTGATTACCATCATCCTTGCGATCATCCTTACGGGGATAATTACAGTATTTGTTCTTAAAAGGATCAGTCTTTTTATGGATGAATTGCCCCTGTTCAGGGAAAAAACGATCAGTCATATCGAAGAATTGCAGCATTTTATCGAGGGCGAATTCGGTATTCCGGCAGAACGTTTAAAGAATTTCCTCCTCAGCCGTATTTTCGATATAGGCTCCCAATCCGGAAAAGTATTTTCAACCACCACAGGTACCATATTCGTTATTTTGATGCAACCTGTGTATGTATTTCTCTTCTTATATTACCGTACTAAGTTTGCCTACTTTTTTTTAAAGGTTGTCGGCAGGCAAAACAGGATGATTGCTGTGGGTGTTCTTCGCGAGATTGCCCTGGTTGTTACCCGGTACATGCTTGGCGTTGCTACCGTTGTGCTGATCCTATGCGTTTTCAACTCCCTGGGCTTGTTGATAATTGGTATAAAATTTCCGCTGCTGCTGGGTGTAATATCTGCCTTTTTCAGTTTCATTCCTTATTTTGGTAATTTCATCGGCGGATCCATACCTTTTGTTTTCGCTTTACTCACCATGGATTCATCGGTATATGCCATCAGGATAGCCGTTTTCGTATATTTCATTCATTTTTTCGAAAATAATATACTTTCACCCAATATCGTAGGGAATAACGTACGGATCAATCCCTTTGTTATCATCCTCGGCCTCATCCTGGGTGCGTTGATCTGGGGATTGCCGGGCATGCTGGTTGCAATACCCTTTCTGGCTATGCTGAATATTGTCCTTAAGAAAGTTCCAGGTATGCAGCCTTATGTCTACCTGCTGGGAACCCGCGGTACCCGCAGGCATGCACTAACCATTGAAAATCTTCGCAGATTTGCGGCAGGTATTAAATCCAAATGGCGCAAAAATAATTTTAGTAATACGAAATCAGGAGAAAAGTAAGGTTGCGGGTCGGATCAGTCGGTTTCAATAAAATTAAACTTGATTTCCAGGATTGACTCGTAGTATTCGCCTCTTTCCATTATATCATCATCTCCTTCTTCGTAATACCAGTTGATGGTGAGTTTACGACCTTTCCTGACAATTTCAGCCAGTGCCCTGAGAATATGGAGGAGTGCCTTGGAAGATCCGCTGTTAAAATATTCCAGCTCAATATCAACCGTAGTGGATTCAGGCGGGTTCTGACTATAAAAGTATACCCACTCGAAAAGATCATCGTAAAATTTCGAAGCATCTTCGGGAATGGAACGTCCGCTAATCCTGATTTTGCCATCAGCATAAAAGGCAATCTCAGGTGTTTTTTTTGTACTCTCGATCAGCAGATTATCCATAATTGACGAAAATAGAGCAGCACTTAACACCATTGGCTGTAAGCCTTGTGAAACATAAATTTACCGCACAGATTACAAAAAATCCATAAGCGTAACAAATTTATAATAAATATTGGTTAAGTCGCAAGGCCGCACTCCTAAAAACTTATGAATTTGTCCTGTTGCAGTACAACTGAATATCAGCTGCTTTGCTTAAAAGCAATGTATCCTCTTATAATCCGTATTCGTTGGACCTTGTGCATGTTTAAGCCAAAATTGACCAACGGCATGATAATATTGACGAATGGATTTATAAACAGGGCTCCTACAGGTGATCAAAGCGGGCCACAGGGGTAAGGTCAAGGGATGAAAAATGACCTTTGAGATACTTAAAATAACCCGATATAGCAATCATCGCAGCATTATCTGTAGCATATTGCAATTCAGGTATATACACATTCCAATTCTTTTTTGTTCCCAGGTTGCGGACAGCTTCACGCAGACATGAATTGGCGGAAACACCTCCGGCCACTGCAATTTCATTTATCCCTGTTTCTTTGGCTGCCCTGACCAATTTATGTGTCAGGGATTCGATTATGGCATGCTGAATGGAGGCACAAAGATCGTTGAGGTTATTCCGGATAAAATCCTGATCCTCCTTCAACCTGTCCCTCAGAAAATATAAAAAAGATGTTTTAAGCCCGCTGAAACTGTAATCCAGGCCTTTAATAACAGCTTTACTGAATTTAAATGCCAGGGGGTTTCCTTCACGGGCAAATTTGTCAATCAACGGCCCCCCCGGGTATGGCAGGCCCATTACCTTGGCACATTTGTCGAAGGCTTCCCCGGAAGCATCATCAATGGTTTGTCCGATAATTTCAAGTTCAAGATGATCCTTCATCACCACCAGTTGCGTATGGCCGCCAGAAACAAGCAAACACAGAAAAGGAAAAGCCGGGAATCTCATTTCTTCTGATTTCCGGGTAATGAACACCGAAAGAATATGTGCATGCAGGTGATTAACGTCGATCAGCGGAACATCCAATGCCAGGGACAAACCCTTGGAAAAGGATGATCCTACAAGCAGGGCACCCATAAGTCCGGGTCCCCGGGTATAAGCAACAGCAGAGATTTCTTTGATGGATTTGCCTGATTCCTGCAATGCTGCATCCACAACCGGGATAATGTTTTGCTGATGAGCCCGCGAGGCCAGTTCAGGTACAACACCGCCGTATTCCTTGTGTACCTGTTGATTGGCTATGCGGCTCGAAAGAAGAATTCCGTTTTCTACAATGGCAGCCGCAGTATCATCACAGGAAGACTCTATTCCCAGAATCGTAACTTTCATTTATGCCAGCATTTATACCCGATAAATCGCGAAAGATTAAACTTTTTTTGCAATTTTTGCGTTGTGAACATATGCGAAGCCGCAAAATTATTAAAAAGTTCCTACAATTAACAGCGATTTTGCTGTTGTTGGTTTTTGCCTTTCCGGCAACTGCATTTTTATTGCTCCAAAGCAGCCGTATTCAAACCCGACTTGCCAACCGGATCATGCTGACCGTTTCGGAAAACCTGAATACAAAATTTACCATCGGTAAGATTGATATTGCTTTTCTATACCGAATCAGGCTTAATGATGTGTATCTTGAGGACCTGGCAGGAGACACCCTGCTTTATGTTGAAAACATGACCACGGGTATAAGATACATTAATCCGTTAGCAAGGGAAGTCACCATAAGCAGCATAAATTTTGATAAAGCCTTAGTGGGATTGGCAATCGATTCTGCCGGAAATCTGAACCTGCAGTATTTTATAAATAAGCTTCAGGGTGACGGCAAGGGAGAAGGAGGCTGGGAAGTTAAATTCAACAACCTGAGGCTGAATGACAGCAGATTCTACCTGAGAAATTATATTCGGGAAACGGTTGAATCCGGGATTAACTTCACCAATTTGCGGATTACCGGGATGGATGCCGATATAAAAAGGTTTAAGCCTTCCAAAGACTCGCTGTCTTTTTACATCAAATCACTCCGGTTCAATGAAAGCAGCGGATTTATACTCAGCAGGCTGTCGGGGGAGTTCAGCCAGAGCAAAAAGTTTTTGTCGTTCCGCGATGTATCGCTCCTTACCCCTGATTCCCATATTGAAGGTGATGAAATCACATTACGTTTTTATGACTGGGGTAAATTCAAGGCCGATTCATTCGTACATCATGTCAGGTTGCGTCTCATGCTTTCACAAAGCCGTGTCAACCTGAGCGATATAAGTTACTTCGCTCCTGCTCTCAGCAATACAAACCAGGTAATAACCTTTGCCGGTGAAGTCACCGGTCCGGTGAGCAACCTCAAGGGGAAGAAACTTGAAATCGGTTTCGCCAACAACACCGTGCTGAAGGGTGAATTAAACCTTGAAGGCCTGCCTGACATACGGGAAACTTTTATTTATGCCAACATAAAGGAGTTTACCACTACTTCATACGATCTGAAAACATTGAATTTACCGGGACAACATACACTTAAAATCCCCGAACAGCTCAACAAACTGGGATTGATTTCCTACCAGGGCAAGTTCACAGGATTTTTCAACGATTTTGTGGCCTACGGAAAATTTAATTCCGCGCTGGGCATCATTAATACAGATATTCTTTTCCGGCCTGATACGTTGAACTATATCGATTTCGAAGGAAAGTTCACGGCAGAGGATTTTGATCTTGGCACCTTGCTTGATGAAGGTAAGAATTTCGGTAAAATCAGCCTCTCTGCCAGCGTAAGTGGTGTAAGTTCCGCCGGGCGATCCATTGATGCCACCTTAAAAGGTGTTATTCAACGGTTTGAATTCAAACAGTATGAATATACCAATATCAGGCTATCAGGAAATCTGAAAAACAAAACGTTCAACGGATCCGTCAATATTAATGATCCAAATATTGAGCTTGAATTTTTGGGCCGGGTGAATTTATCCGATTCAATTCCGGAGTTTGATTTTACGGCCAATGTTATCGAAGCAAATCTTTATGCACTGAACCTAAACAAGTCAGATCCGGATTTTACTTCCACCTTTTACCTGATTGCCAATGCAAGAGGCAATTCCATAAATAACCTGCATGGTGAAGTCAAGCTGCTTAACTCTCTGTTTACCAAGAAAGATCAGCAGCTTCAGATATATGATTTCAGTATAGTTGCGGGCAACAGGGACGGTATGAACTATCTTCAGCTCAGGTCCGATGTTATAGATGCCGATCTGTCCGGAGATTATGAATTAAGCAAAGGGAATGAATCACTGCAGCAATTGTTGTATTCCTACCTGCCGGCGCTTGTTGATACTGTGATTACCGGGCAGGAAACTCTGAAAAACAGCATTAATCTCACAGCAACGATAAAAAATGCGAAACCCCTGTTTGATTTCTTTTTGCCCGGGTATTATCTTGCCGACAAGACTGAATTGGCCTGCACCTATAAGGCTGGCAGCAAGGAACTGATGATACGGTTGAATTCTCCGGAACTTACAGCAGGAAGTATTACATGGAATGACATAGACCTTAATGTAACCGGTGATGGCACTTCGCTGGATATTGAGGCAGGCGGTAAAAAGCTTACTCTTGCCGGCAGGATCAACCTGGAAAATTTTACGATATTCACCAATGCAGGAGCTGACACGGCAGGAATTCTTGTCAGGTGGAACAATTGGCAGGATGACCAGTACAAAGGAAGCCTGAGAGCCATGGCTGAAATTCACAGGGTTTCCGGAAAAGATCAGCCTTATTTTGACATCAACCTTTTTCCTGCCAGTATCGTTGCAAATGACACCGTTTGGGAAGTTAAACCAGGTAAGATCCGAATCGACAGTACAAGTACCACCATTGAGAACCTGATGGTATTCCATAACAGCGAATTCTTCAGGCTGAACGGCGTTATATCCGAAAAACCCGAAGATGAAATGGACCTGGAATTTAACCGGTTTAACCTGGGCAATCTCAACGGCATTTCCCTATCGTCAGGATTCAAACTGGGAGGTGTATTAAATGGCAGGGCTTCTGTGTCAAATGTTTATAAAAATGTCCTGTTTACGAGCCTCCTGAATATCGACAGTTTGATGATCAATGACGAAGTACTTGGTAACACCCAGATCAGATCAACCTGGGATGACAGCCGGAAGGCTGTGGACGTAAATGCACATGCCATGCGTGATAATCTTAAAACTTTTGAGATTCAGGGTGAGTATAAACCGGCGGGTCAGGGTAAACTTGATTTTAACCTGTCACTGGATAAACTCCGTCTTAATCTGTTCAACCCATATGCCAACAGTATATTCAGTGACCTGCGTGGCCTGGCTACCGGTAAAGCAACTTTATCAGGAACAATCAAACAGCCTGTTTTAAACGGGGAGTTAAATCTCCAGAAAACCGCATTCACAGTTAACTACCTGAAGGCCCGCTATAATTTCACGGAAAAAATCCTGATCGAAAACAATAATATCTATTTCAAAGACATCCGGATATATGATCCAAAGGGAAATTCTGCCTATTTAAACGGCGCTATACGAAACAGGTATCTGAAGGACTTCCGTTTTGATCTGAATATCCGTTCGGAGGATTTCCTTTGCATGAATACCACGCAACTCGATAATAAAATGTTTTATGGAACTGCTTATGCCACCGGTGTTATAAAGATTTTCGGACCGCCAAAAAACATGAATATCGATATTAGAGCCACAACGTCTAAAAACACCAGCATAAAAATACCACTGTCCAACGAAGGCGAACTGAATAAGTACAATTTTATTACAATGACTAATGATTTTGCTGACACAGAAGTTGAATTCAAAACCCGGAATTATCAGGTTGACCTTTCGGGATTGCAGATCAATATGATCCTTGAAGTAACGCCCGATGCGGAGGTTCAGATTATTTTCGATCCCAAACTGGGAGATATCATCAAAGGCCGTGGTAACGGCAATCTCGACATGAAGATAAGCACGTCCGGTAATTTTGTAATGTATGGTGAATACATTATCGAGGAAGGGGATTATTTATTCACGCTGCAGAATTTCATAAACAAGAAGTTTACCATTGAATCGGGTGGAAAGATCCTTTGGACAGGAGATCCCCTGGATGCCACCATCGATATTGTTGCCAATTACCGCACCAGAGCTTCACTCAGCGATCTACTGGGCACAGATGATGAACGCAGCAGGACAAAAATCCTGGTGGATGACAGGCTTACCATGACCGGCAAACTGATGTTGCCCGACGTCAAATATGATATATTTCTTCCGAGCTCAGATGAGGCAACCCGGCTTATTTTAAGCAACGCCATACATTCCAGTGAGGACCTGAATAAGCAATTCATTTCATTGCTGATACAAAACCGTTTTGTACCCTACAATCCGGGGGGCCATTCATCAGGGAGTTCTTCGGGCTCCGGCTATTCCAATGCCGCAGGTGTAAATGCAAGTGAATTCCTTTCGAATCAGCTTAGCAACTGGTTGTCACAGATAAGCAACGATGTGGACGTAGGTGTAAATTACCGTTCCAACCGTGAGATGAAGAGCGATGAAGTTCAGGTAGCGCTTTCCACACAGCTTTTCAACGACCGTCTGACCATTAACGGAAGCGTGGATGTTGCCACCAATGCTGCCGCCTACGCATCGGACAATATTGTCGGTGAATTTGACATCGATTATAAGATTACTAAAAACGGGAAATTCAGGATAAAAACCTACAACCATGCCAACAACGATATGCTTTACGAAAATGCCTCGTATACGCAGGGTCTGGGTGTATTCTACAAGGAGGAATTCAGTACCTTTGGTGAACTCATGAGAAGATACTGGAGGGCTGTTTTTGGTGTTAAGGAGGAGGAAGTTGCAGAAACCGCAGAATAACTAAACATTGCGGTTAATAACTAAGTTGGCAAAATAATAACTTCTATTTATCGTTTTAATAATTTTAGCAAATTTTAATTAATCCCATATGTTTCTTTTATTATTACAGAATGTAGCTGCCAGCAGTGCCGATAGCCTCGCTTACAGTACCGGCGTCAATGAAAATCCTGTTTCTTACTTCGATCTTGCCTTCAAGGGCGGCTGGGTAATGATCCCGATTGCCATTTTATCGGTAATCGCGGTTTATATCTTTTTTGAACGCTTTGTTGCGTTACGCCATGCTGCTAAAATTGACCAGAATTTCATGAACCGGATAAAGGACTACATCCACGACGGGAAGATTGAATCAGCCACCGCCCTGTGTCAGTCAACCGATAATCCACTGGCACGTATGATCGAAAAGGGAATAAACCGGATCGGTCGTCCGCTGAATGATATCAATACAGCAATAAACAATGTGGGGCAGGTGGAAATATTTAAGCTCGAAAAAGGACTGGCCATACTTGCTTCCTGCGCAGGCGGGGCACCCATGATTGGATTCTTCGGCACTGTGCTTGGCATGGTTAAGACCTTTATGGACATGTCGAGCGCCGGAAACAGCCTGGATGTAGGTGTACTTTCCAATGGTATTTACATAGCGCTGATTACCACGGTGGGAGGATTACTGGTTGGAATACCCACCTATTTTGCCTACAATTATCTGGTTACCAGGGTTGAGGTACTTGTGAACATGCTTGAATCATACTCCATGGAATTCATGGATTTGCTGAATGAACCTGTGAAGAAATAATTTTTCCTTTGATATTTTTACCCTATGGCATTGCGATCCAGAAATAAAGTTGAAGTAAGCTACAGCGTTGCCGGTATGACTGACATTATATTCCTGCTGTTGTTGTTTTTTATGCTTACCTCTACCCTGATCTCCCCCAACGCGGTTAAATTGTTGCTTCAGCAAAGTAACAGTCAGTCTTCCAACCGGCCCATTACAACTGTGTCAATAACCCGGGATATAGTCTTTTATATTGAGAAAACCCGGATAGATATTTCACAGCTCGAACTCATGCTCAGGCAGAAGATAGGCAACACGGAAGATCCTACCATCGCCATTCATGCCGACCGGTCGGTACCGATTGAATATATCGTTGAAGTGATGAATGTTGCCAGGAGAAATAATTATAAGGTAATTTTGGCCACCAGCCCGGAAACCAAAAATTAGCATCCATGACAGAAAGGCAATATGGCATACTGGGAACCTTTATTGTTCACAATATTATCTTGCTGATCCTGCTGTTTACCTATATTACCCTCTCAAAACCAGCACCTTCGGAAGGCGGGATCCTTATTAATTTCGGTGATGTGGAAACGGCAGGAGGCCCTGCTGAACTGCCCCTGAACAATCAGCCCCAGTCAGCCGCCAATCCTCCGGAACAACAAACTTCAACAAACAGGGAAGAAGGATTGCTGACGCAGGATTTTGAGGAAGCTCCGGCTGTAAAGCCCGCCACGGTAAAGAAGGAGACCGTAAAAAAACCGGAGCCAAAGACGGTTCAGACTAAACCGGCTGTTGTTGAAAAACCTGTGGAAAAGCCACGCACGGTCAATACCAAAGCATTGTATTCAAACAAAGGTCAGTCGGCCTCGGAAACCGGCACCTCCGAAGGCATTTACAAGGGTACTGGTAATATGGGAGATCCAACGGGCACTCCGGAATCAGACAATTATTCAAAAGGCCTGGGTGGTTCAGGAATAGCCTTCAACCTCAATGGACGCAATCCGATCCATCTCCAGAAGCCTGCTTTTAATGTGCTCAAGGAAGGGATAGTAGTGGTTGAAATAACCGTTGACCGTACCGGTAAGGTTATTGGTGCAACGCCCGGCGTGAAAGGATCAACCATTGTGGATAATACCCTCTATGCA
>Ga0209431_10000492_pt1 | contig 33126 bp, 32 predicted proteins | sample RifCSP13_3_FD_184021 | JGI IMG/M metagenome (GOLD analysis project Ga0209431, IMG submission 184021) | Soil microbial communities from Rifle, Colorado - Rifle CSP2_sed 13_3 (SPAdes) (version 2) | ecosystem: Environmental > Terrestrial > Deep subsurface > Rock core/Sediment | place: Rifle... | reverse complement strand
AGCGGAAAATACGGTAGCGTGAGGCGCCGTCGATGGCTGCACACTCTTCAAGTTCAATCGGGATGGTCTGGAAATAGTCACGCATCAACCAGACCACGATCGGCAGGTTGACTGCCAGGTAGGTGATGATCAGGGCTGCGCGGGTATCCAGCAGAGCCATGCGCTGGAACAAGATATAGATGGGGATGACCACTGCCACGGGCGGCAGCATGCGTTGCGAGATCAACCAGAAGGCGATGTCGTTGTTCCCTAAGGAACGTTTGAAGCGCCGCCCAATCGTTTGCAACAAGATAACGAACAAGACCAGGGCGGCGACTAGCGTAACCTGCCAGGGAGCGCCCAGGGTAATGGCGAAGATGGCTAATGCCAGGCAGCCGATGAAGGTGAGGATGGCGCCCAGGCGTGGCCGGTATTCAAATCGAATCAGGGCATAGGCAGCCAAGGTGCCTAATAATAAGGCCAGACCCGCGCTGACCGGTGCCACGATGGCGGTGTTCAAGTAGTTTCTTTTGGTGTCGTTGGCTAAATCTCCGACCAGGATGTATTGCCAGGCGTGCAAGGATGGTTTGTAATCGACGAAGGGAATGTAAAATGGCCCGGTATTCACATCTATGGGCAGTTTGAAAGAGGTAATCACGAGCCAATAGATGGGGAACAAACACACGATCGCCCAGATGATCAGGGCCAGATAGATGAGCACCATCTCGGCTGGGGATGGGGCGGAAAGGCTTTTGCGCCGGAAAAAAGATTTCAGCATTTTATAATTCTCCCGTGACACGCCGGCGGATCAGGTTGACGTAGGATATGCCGATAAAAGTTACCAGGAACAGCAAGGTATAAGCGATCGCCGCGGACCCGCCCAGGTCAAGTGAACGCCAGGCGATGAAAGCTTGTAGCGTCAAGGACTCGGTCGCGGTGCCTGGCCCGCCGTTGGTCAAAACATTCGGAAGGTCGATAATCTTAAAGGCTTCGATCATGCGGATCAGGATCAGGGTCGTGGTGACCGGCAAGATTTGAGGTAAGGTGATGTTCCAGAAAGCCTGCCAGCGATTAGCTCCATCGACCCACGCTGCCTCGATCAGTTCGACGGATTGTCCTTCAATGGCGGCCAGGAGCACGATAAACATGAAAGGCGTCCATTGCCAGATATCGCCGAGCATAGTCGCGGCACGCGCCCCCCAGGGGTCGTTGACCCACGAGAATAAGCCCAACCCCATGGCCTGCCAGATGGGTTGGAAGGGGCCTTTGTCGGTATCGACCAGCATGCGGAACATATAGGCAATGCCGACTGGGGTGATCATCATGGGGATTAGATAGATAACCCGGAAGAAACGCCGTCCAGGGATATGCTGGGTCACCAATAAGGCCAGGCCGAGCCCTAAAGAATACTGAAAGAAGATGTCAATGAACACATAAATTAAGGTGACCACCAGGGTTCCCGGGCGGCCCGGTGCGCTGAGGGTTGAAACGACGATCCAGCTCAAAGTGGCGATAAAAAGAAAAACCAGGACATTGCCGAGCAGGCTGCGGGAGCTGGCTCTGCGGGCGAGAGATCCTCGAAACAGAGTGAAGAGCAACAGGGCAATAATACTGGCGAATACCAGCCATCCGATCAACGAAGGAGGGGCCAACAATCCCAGAAAGTGGGTTTTCTCGAGGCCGAAAAACAGCTTTTGAAAATTGGCCAGGCCGACAAATTTAATTTCAAAGCCACCCTTGACGAATTTAAAACGAGAGAGTGACAGATAAAGTGAAATGATTAAAGGGAAAATGGCCAGGAAAAGCACGACCAGAACGGCTGGCAGGATAAACACGCTGCTCGCCAGGCGATCTGCCCGTGACCTGACGCGTAGAAATTGGCCGGTTTGAGGCGGGGCAGCTGCTCCGCCTTCCACCGGTCGGCTCAAGACGGTGTATTCTTGTTCAGTTGACATCTGTCTTTCCCCTTGGAAGTCGTTGGTCGGGGTTTTCGGGCGGATTTCACCCGCCCGAAAACCCCGAAATTCCTTTCCCCCTCCCCCGATCTCTGGCTTGCGCTCAGGACAGGTTTTGGGGGAGGGGCAGGGGTGAGGGCGTCCGCCCTCAGGATACTTATCGCAAGGAACTACTTCGTGACGCCGAGCGTGCCTTGATAGGCTGCCAGTTGCGCTTCAAGCCCGAGTTCATCGGTGATCGCTTGCCAGCCGTCGTAGATCTGCTGCATGCATTCGTCTACAGTGATCTCACCGGCCAGGTACTGGCTAACCGCGGTATCCAGGACGACTCCCTGGTAGCGCTGGTTCTGCGGGATGCGCAGGTCGAGCACCATGTTCGGGCTGGCCAGGCTGCCTTCGATGGCGCCAAGGTAGTCGCTGGCTGCGGTGGGGCTCATCCCGGCTTCCACCCACGCCTGGCGGTTGAGGAACTGCGAGGTGCGGTAGGGGTTGAAGCCGGTCTTACCGATAGTCACATCCACGTTAGCCTGCGCCGGTTGGCTCATGTAGGAGAAGAAAGCGTAAGCCGCGTCCTTGGTCAGGGGATCAGCGCCAGCGTTGATGCCGCCCGACCAGCCGCCATAGGCGGCGAATGGGGCGTAGTTCACACCGTCGACCGCATACGGGCAGGTGGTGGCGTCACAGGGCACCAGCGCTCCGGATGCCCAATCCAACACCTCTGTAGAGCCGGGGGTGATCACAGCGCCGACCTTGTCCTGCACCGTGGAGGTCTCCGGGTCGATCGCCAGCGGGCCGATGTCACCCCAGTCGACCGACAGGGCGCAGCGGCCAGAGGTGAACAGGCTGCGCGTATCACCGACGTCCAGATTCAATTCATCTGGTGGGCCATACTTAGTTGTCTCATTGTAGAGTTCCAACGCCTTCTTGAAGGCATCGTTCATCACCAGCGGTTCCATGGTCTCTGTGTTGAAGAACGTACCCTGTGAGGTGCCCTGGCTCTGGATCATCGAAGCTGCAAAGTCGGAGATAAACCAGTAGGCCTGCGCACCGCGCTTCTTGGAGATGCAGGAGCCATAATCCGGGTCGCCATCCCCATTGAGGTCCTTGCCTTGGAAGGTTTTGGCGATCGCCAGATAGTCGTCCCATGTTTTGGGTGGCTGCAGGCCTTCCTGCGCCAACAGATCGGTGCGGTAGTAGGCCATGTGGAAGTCGCCGTCCAGCGGGATAGTGTAGATGCTGCCGCCAAAGGTAGCGCTGAAATCGCGGAAGAAGGGTGCGATATCGTCCCACTGGATCGCCGTGTCAGCCGCCACGCGGTCGGTCAGGTCTTCCAAATACCCTGGGGTAATATAGTCGACCATCCATTGCGGGGCGAACACGAAGGCGTCAAAGGCGTTCGTGCCAGTCGCCATGTCAGTCAGGACCTTCTGGTAGAGTTCGTTGAAGGGCACGACCGTCACGTTAACCTGGGCGCCGGTCAGGGCGGCAAAGTCAGGGGCACGCCGCTGAAGCGGTTCGGCGATCTGCGGGCCGGTGAAGGTCAGCACGTCGACGGTCACGCCTTCGAAGGGCTTGGCCTCGGGCGTGGGGGTGACCACTTTTTCCACCTCCACGATCTCGGTACCGCCCGGCACCTCCACGATGGACGTTTCTACGACAACGACCGTCTTCACAACCTCTACAGGCGTGGCTGCTGGAGCGCAGGCAGCGAGCAGCATGGCGAGGGCCACCAGCGTCGCGATGACAAAATAAAGCTTGGATTTCATGACAAACTCCTCCTAGGATTGTCTAGATTTGCGAGGAGCAGGCTGAATGCCTTCTCCCTCGGCTGTTTTTTCCCAGATCCAAAATAGAGATTGGACCTGGGTTGAGTCCGTGGACGAAAGCCACGGAGTTCCAGTGCTGTGGATTGACCACGTTTGCCTGTGATTCGCTCTCACCTCCTTTCTAGCAATAAGCCGGCAGCTTTAGTCCAGGGATGCGGCGCAGGAGTTCGCGTCTCTCCTCCAGGCTTAGCGGCTGCACGGGCACCTTTTTTTCTGGCAGGATGTCTTTCCTGAACGGCAGATTGATATCATCTGGCTTGCCGCCACAGGAATAGCGCACGATCAGGCAAGTCGGCAACACAATTTGACAGGGTTGGCTGTCTTGTTCGCCGTTCAACCGGCTGAGAAGCAGCTGAGCAGCTTTTATCCCCATTTCGTAGGCGGGTTGCACTGCCACGGTCAAGAACGGGAAAACATGCGAGAGGTGAGGAATGTCATCGAAACTGACCAGGGCAATATCCTGTGGAATCCGCAGACCACGTTGGTCTACCGCATCGACTACCCCCAGAGCAATCGAATTATTTGTCGCAAAAATGGCCGTTGGTCGCAGGCCCTCGTCCAGGAGCTGATTGGTTAACGTCTCTCCAGAGGAGGTTTTAAACTCGCCGCGCCGGATCATGCGCCGGTCGATCGGAATCCCAGCCTCAGTCAGGGCGATGGTGTAGCCGGTGACGCGATCCTCAGCCGAAGAAGTGTTCAACGGCCCAGAGAGCACGGCAATGCGCTGGTGGCCCAGGTCGATTAAATGCTTGACCAGGGCACGAGCGCCGGAGATCGAATCGCCGATCACCGTATCAACCTCCCAGCCCTGGATGCGCCGGTCAACCACTACCGTTGGGATCTCACGCTCTCTCAGCCGCTTGAGTTTGCGAGCATCAGCACTGTAGGGGGCGATGATCACGCCGTCGACGCGCCGGCTGATGACTACATCAAGGTAGTGCAGTTGTTTGGTCGGATCTTCGTCGGTGTTGCACAGTAAAATTGAATATCCCCCGCTTTGGGCCGCATCTTCCACGCCGCGTGCCACCGTAGTCCAGAAGGGGTTGGTAATATCCGGCACCAGCAGGGCGATGGCGTTTGTCCGCTTGGAGCGCAGGCTGCGCGCGGCGCTGTTCGGCACATAATGCAACTCTCTGATCGCCCGCTCCACCTTATCACGCGTGGCGGGATTAACATTGCTGGCGCTGTTGATGACCCGGGACACGGTCACCGGGGATACGCCAGCTCGCTTGGCGACATCGGCGATGGTGGTCAATGGCTTCTCATGGAGGTTGAAGACCGACCGGCGACGAACGGCGAAATTCGAGTGGCTAACTTAACAATGTCAAGAATATTGGGCTATGAAATCGATTTCATAAGTGATTGTAGAGAATTTTGCCCCATTTGTCAAGAGGAAATTTAAAAAAATGAAACCAGTCAAAACCGCCTGTAACGACGACTTTTTTTCGGAGTATCACCCACTTTGAGCAATCCTTACGTTCACACGGAAGGACCCAGGCACGGCTTGGCCCGACACAACGATCAGGTAGCCGCCGCCACAGCCGGAGTACATGGCCCCGGCGTACCTGGATTGGTAGTAGCCCAGGATAGCCAGCAGGTCAACGGTGAGCGTGGGATGCGTCACTGTGTTGGGCAGGATCGTTTCCCAGCACAGCATGCACTCGTTCAGGGAGGCGCCCAGGGCGGGGAGATCTCCGGCCAGGATGGCGGTAAAGCAATCTTTGCCTGATCCTCCCAATCTACGGATCCATTCCCTGTCCAGGTTCTTTTCGGTGAGTGGGTTGTATCCCTCGGGACGGGGAGCGACCGGGATCAGATAGATTACTTTCTCCAACCAGTGGGCTATCTCTGGATCGTTGTTGCCTTCCACGTGCACGGGGTAGATACCTCCTTCGAAGGCGTAATCGTAATCGATCCGGCTGATACCTGGGTAAATCAGGCCGACCATGTCTTGTGACCCGGAGGGCTCTGGTTTGTTTTTGTTCTCGGCGGCATACAACTGGCGCACGAGTTGCGCTGGATCTCCATCCGGCAGACTGCCGTTCCACATTTCCATGGCGACATTGCGCGTGCTGATCGCCATGCCGCAGCGATCCATGTAGCGAAACTCAGGAACCAGCGAGACGACGACCATGGAACCTGGCGGCGATGGGTTGAGTCTGGAGACAAACGGTTGATCGATCCACCCCCCGGCCAGCGCCAGGCGATAGGGTATCGTGCCGATGATATCCGTGATGTCAGCAGCCTTTCTGGGATGCATAAAAACTCTCCTGAGTTCCCCTGAGTGCCTCTAAGCTCCCCCAAGTTCCATGTATAAGAGGCTGGACTCCCAAGGAAACTGGATGTATCAGCTAACCGTCCGCTTGCCGGCTTTACGATCGGCATACTGCCTCTCGATCCAGGCATAGGTCTTTGTCAGGCCAGCGCGCAGCGGGGTGTCAGGCTCCCAGTTTAAAATCTCCTTGATCAGCGTGTTATCGCTGTTGCGACCGGCGACGCCCTGGGGCGCGTGCGGGTCATATTTGCGCGCCAGGTTGACCCCCGCTATTTCTTCAATCAGGCTTACCAGATCGTTGATCGAGACAAGTTCGCTCGAACCAAGGTTGATTGGATAAGCAATTAAGTCGTCGCAGTGCATGATCCGATCGATGCCTGTGAGGCAGTCGTCGATGTACATGAAGCTGCGCGTCTGGTTACCGTCGCCCCAAATTTCGATCTCAAGATCCCCGCTGTCCTTGGCTTCGATCACCTTACGGCTCAAGGCTGCCGGGGCTTTTTCACGTCCGCCGTCCCAGGTGCCATGGGGGCCGTAAACATTATGGAAGCGAGCGATAAAGGTCTTCAGGCCTCGTTCCGCCCAATATTCCTGGCAGAACATTTCCGACATCAGTTTTTCCCAGCCATAGCCCCTTTCAGCCATTGCCGGGTAGGCGTCCGACTCTTTCAAGGCACGCGCATGGGGGTCTTTCTGCAGATCCGTGTTATACGCGCAAGCAGACGAGGAGAAGAAATATCTCTCTACCCCGGCCTGGTAAGCGGCTTCGATCATGTGGGTATTGATCAAGATGCTGCGCAGGCACTCGACCCGGAAGCGTTCGATGAAACCCATCCCGCCCATATCGGCTGCCAGGTTGTACACTTCAACCCCGCCCTCACAGGCCCGTTTGCAGTTATCTCGCCGGCTCAGGTCCAGAGACAGGTTTTCGACGCCAGGCACCTTTTGGTACCATTCCGGGAGCGGCTTCTTGTCAATCGCCCGAATGCGGGAGTATCCCAGGTCGTGGAAATACCTGACCAGTGCGCCGGCGATAAAACCGCCTGCGCCGGTGATGACGATCAGGTCGTCCTTGTTGAGTTTGCGATCGATAGCGAACGCTGGTCGTTTGTCCATCATCCTAATTTCCTTATATGAGTGAGAATCGAGGATAGAGAATCGAGAGTAGTTGTGTCTACCCATTCATTGATTATGATCTACGGGGCGCGAGGTCTCCCGTATGCCAAGTATATCCTGAGAAGTAATCGCCTGGGGATATTAGTGAACCAAATTATCCTAAAAATCCATGGTTGGCAATGGGTTGCACTGGATTAGAGAGACCTCGAGCAGCATGGGTAGATCAGGGCGGTGGTAGAATCGAAATGCATATTGTCGTGAAGAGAACATATCCCGAAGATTGGGTCACGTATCACGGATCACATTTAGGAGAACCCCATGCCCGAAGCAGTCATCATTGACGCCGTCCGCACCCCCATCGGCGCTTTGGGGGGCGTCCTGGCCCCAGTCCGCCCTGACGACCTGGCGGCCCACGTTTTAAAAGCCCTGCTCGAACGCACCGGTCTCGCCCCAGCGATGGTCGAGGAGGTTTACCTGGGCTGCGCTAACCAGGCTGGCGAGGACAACCGCAATGTGGCTCGTATGGCGGCTCTGTTGGCCGGCTTCCCCGTCGAGGTAGCAGCTGCGACAGTTAACCGCTTGTGCGCCTCAGGATTGGTGGCGGTTAACCAGGCGGCACGCGCTATCCGAGCGGGGGAGGGGGAGGTCTATATCGCGGGTGGAGTGGAGAGCATGTCGCGCGCTCCATACTCTATTCCCAAGGCTGAGCAGCCCTTTTCCTTTGGCAACCTGACCGCCTGGGACACTGCCCTGGGCTGGCGTTACCCCAATCCAAGGATGCAGGAGCTGTACGGCAGCGAGTCGATGGGCGAGACTGCCGAAAACATTTTTGCTGAAACAAATATTCCGCGCGCAGAGCAAGACGCCTTCGCTGTGGAAAGCCATCGTCGGGCGATCGCCGCCATCGATACCGGCAGGTTTGCTGAAGAGATCACGCCGGTACCAGTCCCTCAGCGCAAGGGAGACCCGATCCTGGTGACCACCGACGAGCGCCCGCGGCGCGACACCAGCCTGGAGTCGCTGGCCCGCCTGCGCCCTGCCTTTCGCAAGGACGGCACGGTGACGGCCGGCAATTCCTCAGGGCTGAACGATGGGGCTGCCGCTTTGCTGCTGGTGAGCGCTGATAAAGCCAGGGAATTAGGGCTAAAGCCGTCCGCGCGCGTCGTCGCTTCAGCCGCTGCCGGTGTGCCGCCGCGCACCATGGGCTATGGCCCGGTGCCCGCTACGCGCAAAGCCCTGGCGCGTGCCAGGTTGGCCATCGCGGATATCGGGTTAATCGAGCTGAACGAGGCCTTCGCCGTGCAGGCGCTGGCGGTGATGAGGGAGCTCGGCTTACGCCATGAGATCACCAATGTCAACGGCGGAGCGATCGCTCTGGGGCACCCGTTGGGTTGTTCTGGGGCGCGGATCATGACCACCCTGCTGCACGAGATGCGCCGCCGCGCTGCGCAAGAGAAGCGCCCTTATTATGGTTTAGCAACCCTGTGCGTTGGCGTTGGCCAGGGGGAGGCCACCATCGTGGAGTGGATCGGCGATGCAACCTGAGATCCTCGAGTTCCACAAAGGCGGCTACACGATCAGCACTGACCCGGCCAGGCTGGACATGGAGGTCATTCACGATTTCCTGTCGAACCGCTCCTATTGGGCCAAGGGCATCCCGCGACACCTGGTGAAGAAAGCCATCGAGCACTCGCTCCCTTTTGGCCTCTACCACCAGGGGCAGCAGATCGGTTTTGCCCGCGTGCTCACGGATTATGAGCGTTTCGCCTATTTAATGGATGTGTTCGTCCTGGAAGAGTTTCGCGGGCAGGGGCTGGGGAAGTGGTTGTTGGAATGTGTTTTTGGACACCCCGAGTTACAAGATGTACGGCGCTGGATGCTGGCTACCTGGGATGCGCACCGTCTTTACGCCCAGTATGGCTTTACCCCTCTGGCTCACCCGGATCGATTGATGGAGAAAGTAAGTAAGGAGAGTTATTGAGAATTATCTCCCGCAGGTTGCTAATAAACTTGAGTGAGATCCTGGATCTAAATATTCAAATGTACAATCTGTCCTTGTCCACTTGCTCGCGTAAGATGTACAACTCCTCTGCGGAAGGTGGTGGATTTTCTTCTACCTGGTCTGCCATGGCTAACTCAAAACCGGTGTTCTCGATCACCTACTCCACCGTCACACCGGGCTGGGTGGCCAGCAGCAGCATGCGCTTGCTTTCCAGGTGGTAGCCAAGTACCGCCAGGTTGGTCACCACACGATAAGGTCCAGTGCCAGGCGGCAGGCCGGCCGCTTCGCGCGCCCCTGGACCATTCAGATAGCCAGGAGTGGTCACGAAGTCAACTTTCTCCAGGAAGCGGCGTCTGTCGTGACGCATGATGGCGATCGTTCGCCAGCAGAACGAACCGACATCGTTGCCTCCGCCGCTGCCGGGCAGGCGCACCTTAGGGTGGTAATACTCGCCGATCACCGTGCTGTTCAGGTTGCCGTAAGGGTCGATCTGCGCCCCGCCGATGAACCCGTACTCGATGAAACCGCGCTGGGCGGCCTCCATCACGTCGCAGATGCCTGCCGCGGCGATGGCGCGGTGGAAGGTGCATTCCCCGCCAACCGCCATGGGCAATGTCTCGAAGATGGCACCAGTGCCCCCAAACTCGAAGATTGTCACCAGGTTCGGGGCGTGCATGCGCTGGGCCAGGGAAGCCGCCAGCATCGGGATGCCCGTCCCAATGAAAGCCGTTGTTTTATCAGTCATCAGCCGCGCTGCGGTGCAAACCAGCAGCTCGGTCGGGGAATATCCGTCAGATACAGGGTTGCTCATTGTCCACTCCTTGCGCCATGGCTTTGAGGCGTTCGAGACGTTCCCACCCGACCAGTTCCAGGTACTCCCGGTGATTTTTGACCCCGTAGATGTACTTATCGAGATAGGCCTGGGTGGTGGCCGGCTCCTGGGAGGCTTCGACCCACTGCTTAATGTGTTCCTCGTCACGCACATGGATGTAGCACATCTCACCTGGATGGGAAGCGAAAGGCGCGTACACCACCGCGTCCACCAGGTAGTAGGGGATGATGGTCCGGTCGGGATGGCAGCGGAAAACCTCGGTGTCCACGATCTCCTCTGCGCTGATGATCACCCGCTTGCAAGCGCGTGCCATCTCGGCAGCGAAGCCGCTGATCCCGTCGATCTGGGCGTTGCCGAATTTGTCCGCCCGGTGTACGTGGATCAAGCCCACGTCCAGGATCAGGGCTGGCACCAGGCAGATTGGGTCTCCGGTGAAAGGACATTCGACCACCTTGGCGGCGCTGTATTTCAGAGTATCGGTGCCCAGCATCGAGCGCATCGGGACGAAGGGCACGCCCATGGCGGTGGCCTTGAAGCGCCAGGCGAGCGCGGCGTTGCTCCACTCGACACAGGTCTCCAACCGCCCACTCTCCACTTCCCGGCGAAAGACGTTGGAGACGCCGTACACCTCCAGGCCAACATAGGTAATATCCATCCCCTTGACCAGGCTGGCGGCCAGCAGCATGTCCAGCTCGAACACCCCCTGGCCGACGACGCGCAGGTCTTTCTTTTTCTGGCGCACGACCTCGTTGACCAGCGACATCGGGCAGCGCACCGTGCCGTAAAGCTCTGTACCGATGTAATCACCGTCGTAGACGAAGCGGTCGATGGCTTCTGCTTCGGTCATGCGCTTATCGATCAGGGCCTTGGGTTTCTGGCGGTTCCACTCGCGGAATGCGTTGAGGTCCGGCTTTTGGATCAGCTGGCCGATGCCCGATTGGATGACTTCCATGTCTGCCCTCCTTGTTTTTAAGGCAAGAAGATCGAGATCACCACCGAGCGCATGGATTATCTTTGCCCGGCGCCTTATTTACCTATACGATACAACAAAATCCAGAAAAATGCAATCAGAACTAATCTAGTCGACCAGCTCCTGGCGGGCACACTCCAGGATGCGATCCAGTTCTCTGGATAAAGCCGGATCGAGAGGCTCGGGCTGGTGGGTGCTCAGAATCTGCTCCACCCGCTCTTGTGCGCGCTCGCCCATGAATTGCTTCCCTTTGGAAGTCCACACGTCATAGGTGTCACGCGTCCAGATCTTGCGCGGGACCCATAGCTCCTGGCGGAAGTGAGCCAGGGTGTGCTCATGGGTCAGATAATTGCCGCCCGGGCCGACCTCGGCCACGACCGGGAAGGCGAGCGTTTCGCCGTCGACTGTAAAACCTCTGAAAATGCGCTTGACAAATTCCATGGCCTCGTCGTCCACGACCAGCCAGGGGAGGCTGGCGCCGTGGTCCGTCCCCAGGATGCCGGCGTGGCCGAGTAAGTCCGCGCCGGCGAGAGCGCCCAGCATGAAGCTGCCCATCTTCTCCATGCCGGCCTGCACGTCGAGCGCCTTGGCATCGGTCAGGTTGACGTTGATATAGGCCGGGAAGCCGTAGAATCGGGCCATCTGGCTCATGGCGACCGCCATGAGCCCCTGCTCGGGAGAGCCGAAAGAGCAGATCGAGGTGCGCGGGTCCATGATGTGGGGAATGCCGCCGTACATGATCGGGGTGCCGGGATTGCAGGTCTGCACGACAACCAGGCCGGCCAGGATCTCGGCGTTCTCCTGGGCCAGGGTGCCGGCCAGCGTAGCGGGGCCGGTGCCGGTGGCCATGCTCATCGGCCCGAAGCTGATCGGCTGGCCGTATTCCAGGAATTCCAACATAACGTCAAGGCCGGTCTCCGGCAGCTGCAAAGGGCTGATCGGCTCCAGGAAGGACTCGACCATGGGGTGTTTGCGCAGGGTCTCCACCCCACCCGCTGCCGCGGCGTACATTTCGAGCACATAGTGAGAACTGCGCCGCGAGACCGGCCAGCAGCGTGTCGGCTTACCGGTGCCCTTGATTAATTCTGCGGTTAGGACGACATCTCGGATTGGATCGGGGACATCTACAGGGACGCCCATAGCGCCAACGACGGTGACATTGGAGAGGGCGTCTGCCAACCTGATGGCCTCCTGAGTGTCGGCCAGAGTTGGGTCGCGGCGTTCACCCGTGCGGTGATCGAACCAGGCGAATTGCCCGGGGGTTGAGATCAGGTTCATCTCGCCGTAGCCAAAACGGGCCACTTTGTCTGGGTGGCGCCCGTAGAGCACGTACTGCTTGCTGGCCTGCAGCAGGGCGGACTGCACCATACCTTCGTCAAAGCGGGCTAGTTTCTGGGTGAAATCGACTTTGGCTCCACCTTCAGCTAGGCGGGCGAGCACCCCTGCGTGGTGGACGATCACGCCTACCTTGCTTAAGATACGTAGAGAGGTCTCGTGGATGGATTGGATATCATCGTGAGAGAGCAGGTCGATGTGTGGTCTGGGCACGGGTTTACTCCGCTGGTGTGGGTGTAAGAGGCAGGACGCCTGGTAAACGGATGGCGACGTATGCGGCTCCAATGACGACGGCGTCCTGTCCGAGGGCCGAGGGGATTAGGTTGATCGGGTGTAGCAACGCGGCGCCAACGCGCTTCTGAATTGCGTCGACGAGCGTCTCCCATTGCCAATCGCTTGGACCGCCCAACACGATTACTTCAGGGTCGAGCATGACCGACAGATTGCAGATCACGATGGTCAGCAAGTCGACCGTTTCGCTGAATACCACCTGGGCCGCTGGGTCGCCCTCCGTTGCCAAGGTAAAGATATCCTGCACGCGCGCTTGCGAGCCTTTCTGGTTGATCAGCTCGGCCAGGCGGGAGGCCGGGTAACGATGGGCGACTAACTCCGAACGGCGCAGGATGCCCAGGCGGCCGGCGCGCATTTCGAGGTTGCCGATAGGACCTGCTGCGTGGCGCAGGGTTTCGATATCGGTAATAAAATAGCCCACCTCGCCAGCGGCATGCGTGGCTCCGTAGTACAGTTCCCCGCCCAGGACAACCCCAGCTCCGATACCCGTTCCGACGCTCACGAAGACCAGATTGCTGGCGCCGCGCGCTGCGCCTTTCCAATACTCTCCCAGGGCGGCCAGATTGACGTCGTTTTCGACTCTCACCGGCAGGTTGAATTCAGCCTCAACCATTTCACCCAGAGGGAGGTCTTTCCACCCCAGGCTGGGTGCCCACTCGATCATCCCAAGCGCAGGATTGACGATTGAGGGAGCACCGATGACTATGGCTCGCGGGGGAGCGCTGCCTGGTGGCGGGACGATCTGGTGATGCAAGAGCGAGGTTAATTGATCTATTGATCGGCGCGTGTCTCCCACTGCTAGAGGTTCAACAGCACTGGCCAGAATTTGCCCTCCCAGGTTGATCAGGGCTGCATACGCTTCTGTCAGGCGCAGGTCGACGGCGATCAGGGTTGCAATGTCCGGGTTGATTTGTAGCAAGTTGGAGGGTCGCCCAGCTTTTAAGCTCTGACTCCTGCCCATTTCCGCCACAACGCCTAGATCGAGCAGCTGGTCAACTACCCGGCTGACCGTAGATGGACTGACGTCTAACTTTCGGGCGATTTCGGCGCGGGAGGTGGGGGTTAAGTCGCGCACTGATATGGCGATGCGTGAGAGCAGGTGATCGGAGTTGGCTTTCGTGGGCATGGTTATGTTAAGTATGAGTATTTAGATATAATTTATTGCAAATCGAATTAATTATTTCCCTTAAACAAATTTTACGACATTTGTTGTTGAAAAGTCAAGCCAGAATGGCAGTAAAATAGGCTGGATTGGCTGGTTATTGGTTGACAAATGAGTAGAAGATGAATAAAATAATTCTACATGAAACAAAGTAGGCGAGCGACTGGTTCTCTCGAGAAAAACCATCCAGGACGGCCGCTCAACCAGAATCGGGACCTGCATCTTTGAACGGAGGAGATTATGCCAATCTATTCACCATCCAAAAACCTGAATAAGTTAACCCGCAGAGACTTTTTGAAGCTCAGTGGTGTTGGGCTGGTCACGATCGGCCTTGGGCCGACCCTGGCCAGTTGCGCCCCGCGGGCAACAGCAGTCCCAACCCAGGCTGTAGGAGGCAAGCTGGATTTCCTCAGTTGGGAGGGCTATGATTTGCCAACCTGTATGGATACCTGGCAGAAAGCGAAGGGGGTGACTATGTCCTCGTCCTACATTGGAGATCACAGCGAAATCCAGGCCAAGTTAACCAGCGCGCAGACAGTGGGCTACGACCTGATCACTTACTACCAGGGTTATTTTGATCTCTATCGCGACGAGCTCAAGATCATCCAACCCATCGACCGAAAGAAGGTCACGAATTTTGACAAGCTTTATGAGCTGTTCCGCACGGAGGAGTTCTGGGTGGATAAGCAAGGAGCCCTTTGGGGAGTGCCCTTCACGTGGGGAGCGGAGGGTTGCAACTACAACGCCGATAAGACCGATCCGCCTCAATCCTGGCGTGATCTGTTGAAGCCGGAGTTCAAGGGCTTGTTAGGTATGGTCGACGACATGAACGGGGCCGTTGTCGTTGCGGGCCGCATCCTTGGCTACGGCGATCAATTGCCCAACCTGACTCCAGATCAGCTGGCCGAGGTGAAGGCGCTGCTGCTCGAATACAAAACTCAGGCGCGCGGCATTGCGCCCTCTTTTGGAGACCTATCTGACCTGCTCGTCTCGGGCGAGGTGATTGTCACCTATCCCGGGTGGGCTGCGGTCAATATCTGGGCGCAGGAACGCGGCGTTAATGTGCAGCATACCATCCCGGCGGAGGGTGGCTTCGCCTTCATCGACGCTTTTGCAATCCCGGCCAGTGCGGATAACGTCGAGACAAGTGTGCAGTGGATAAACGAAGCGATCGGACCTCAAGTTCAGGCCTGCCAGGCGGCTGCGCTGGCGGCGGGGGTGGTCAACCCAGAAGCAGTCCCGCTCCTGGACGAAAAGACGGCTGCTTTGTATGACTATAACAAGATTGAGGAGGTCTTCAAGAACGCGCCAGTGTACTCCTTGCCTCCCCGAGAATCGGACCAGTTTGCCACGTATGATGACTGGCTCTCGATGTGGGAGGAGGTTAAGGCGGCTTAAGCATCTCTTGGGAGAAATTTCGACGGTGTAGCTGTCGAAATTTCTCCCGAAAATCCCTCTATCTCCATGAGCGATGCTTCTATCCCCACCCTGCGTACGCGCCTTACTCGGCGGCCGGCGGGTTGGTTGCTTTTCCCATCCCTGACTGTCCTGATCTTATTCTTCATTCTCCCCACTGCCATATTCTTTATCTACAGTTTCCTGACTTCGCGTTATTATCGCGTGGCCTGGGTTTTCACCCTGGAGAATTATTACCGGGCCTTTACCACCCCAGTGTATTGGGACGCCATCTTCAATTCCCTATTAATCGGTCTCCTGGCGGCGGTGATAACTACCCTAGTCAGCTACCCCTTTGCGTATTTCCTCACCTTTCGTATTACCCGTGGCAGGAATATCGTGCTCTTCCTGGTGGTGATCTCCCTGTTAGGCAGCTACCTGGTGCGAGTGTATGCCTGGAAAACGATCCTGGGTAGGGAGGGCGTGATCAACAGTTTCCTTTTGATGTTGGGGATCATCAAGGAGCCCTTGCTCTTCTTGCTTTTCAGCCGGCTGGCGGTGATCCTGACCCTGGTACACGTGTTCCTGCCCTTTACTATGCTGCCCATCTTATCCAGCCTGCAGAATATCCCCTCCGAATTGATCGAAGCGGCGCGCGACCTGGGGTGTAATCCTTTGCAGGGTTTCTTGCGCGTCACACTGCCGCTCAGCGCCACGGGAGTGCTGGCTGGCTTTGCCTACACTTTCATCCTGTCTGCTGCGGACTACATTACGCCGCAACTTGTCGGCGGGACGAGCGGGGGGATGATCGGCCTGAGCATCACCAACCAGTTCGTCAAGGTAGGGAATCTGGGCCTGGGATCTGCCCTTTCCTTTTTCCTGCTATTTCTGCTTGTCTTCATCGTTTATTCAGTTCGCTGGAGCGCGCGCCGGGCTCACCTGGTGAGCAATGCTTAGGAGATCGACTGCGTGGTGAACACAAATACTGTTCAACTTCGGCGACCTATCCGTATCCCCTGGCTTTATATCTATTCGGTTCTGGTCATCATTTACCTTTTCTTTCCGATCGGTATCATCGTTCTATTTTCTTTTAACTCTTCTCCTGCGGTTAGTTTTCCGATCCGAGGTTTTTCCCTGCGCTGGTACATGGAGGTGCTGGAAAGCCCGGTTTTCCTGGCGGCTCTGAAGAATTCCCTGGTCGTGGCGGTATTCACCACGTTCTTTTGCCTTTCCTTAGGGACACTGGCCGCGCTTGCGCTCACCAGGTACAGGTTTCGCTTCAGGCCTTTTGTGCAGTCGCTTTTCCTCATGCCGCTTTCATTGCCTGGACTTTTCTTGGGTATCTCGCTGCTTACTTATTTCATCTCTCTAAACCTGCGACTCTCCCTGGGAACGGTCGTCGTAGGTCACGTTATTTACACCCTGCCTTATTTTGTCCTGGTGGCTACGGCGCGATTGGAGCGCTTCGACCGCGTCCTGGAGGAAGCCGCCCAGGATTTAGGTTGCACTCCCTGGCAGACATTTTGGAAGGTTAATTTCCCGATCATCGCTCCATCGATGATCGGAGCTGCCCTAATTGTTTTCGCCCTTTCTTTTGACGAATTCCTGATCACTTTCTTTGTTATCGGCCCGGAGAGCACCTTGCCGATGTTGGTTTGGTCGATGATGAGGAAATCCATCGACCCAAGCGTAAACGCTATCTCTGTGGTGCTGATGTTGGCATCTTTACTGTTGATCCTGTTCCTCAGCAAAGTCGTGGATATCAGCGAAATCGAGTTTTAAGAGGCTGGGAGATGAGTCCTGTTCATGTATTTGCGGATCGCGTGACGAAGAAGTTCGGAGAAGTAGTAGCGGTTTCGTCGTTGAGTTTAAGCGTCGAGCAGGGCCAATTTCTGACTATCCTGGGCCCCAGTGGTTGCGGAAAGACGACTTTGCTGCGCATGATGGCTGGTTTCGAGGAGCCTACCTCCGGACGCATCTATCTCGGCGGCCAGGATATCACCTTTGTTCCTCCCCATAAACGGCCGGCCAATCTGGTCTTTCAAAGATATGCTCTCTTTCCACATCTAACGGTGTTTGAAAACGTCGCTTTTGGCCTGCGCGTTAAGAAGATCGCGGAGAAAGAAGTGCAACGACGAGTGGAGCGGATACTGGCGCTGGTGCAGCTCGAGGGTTTTGGCAAACGCCAGGTGAACCAGCTCAGCGGTGGACAGGCTCAACGCGTGGCGCTGGCACGCGCCCTGGTTAATGAGCCGCAAGTCTTGCTGTTGGACGAACCGCTTGGCGCCCTGGACTTGAAGATCCGCCAGCAGATGGAGGTGGAGCTCAAGCTGTTGCACGCCGAACTCGGCATGACCTTTATCTATGTGACTCACGACCAGGAAGAAGCGATGACCGTTTCGAACCGCATTGTCGTCATGCGCGCGGGCCAAATCGTTCAAGACGGCACGCCAGAGGAGATTTACGCCAACCCGGCGAGCACCTTCGTCGCCGACTTCATTGGGCATTCAAATCTGCTTCAGGCGACAGTTTTACAGACGGCGCCCTCCCACCTTAGTTTTCTTGGCGGCTCCTATTCCGCCAGACACCATCCCGGCCTGCGGGAGGGACAGGCGGTGAACATCTTGCTTCGTCCGGAGGTGTTGAGAGTGTTCGGTGATGCGCCGGAGGGTTTCGAGAATGTGCTCAAGGGGAGGATTGTCGATGCCACCTTCAAAGGGCCATATGTGGATTACCTGGTGGAAGTGGGCGAAGCCCGGCTAACGGCGCATCACTCCGTCCGTGAGGGGGTGTCCACTTTTAACCGAGGGGATGCGATCTTCCTGGCCTGGTCTCAAGACGACGCCCTCATCCTTTCGTCTTGAGGTGATTACGGTTTTCTATTTCTGAGCAGGGGCGATAATGCTGGGAGCCTTCTACGGGTTGAGCGCTGCATTGACTTGGGGGGCTGGCAACGTTTTAATCAAATCTCAGGTGGGCAAATTAGCGACCACCCAGTTGCTAACCGTACGAGCCGTTGCCGGCGCAGCGACCGCTGTCCTGGCCTATTTTTTCCTGGGCAAGAACGATGCGCTCCTGTTGCTCACCCCCCTGGCCTGGATGGCGCTGATCGGGTCTGTACTCACCGGTTACTTTGGTTCTGACCTGTTGTTCGTTTATGCTCTCAAGGAGCTGCCCCTTTCTTATATTTTCCCTATCCAGGCTACCTATCCTTTGATAGCTACCGGATTAGCCTGGTTCATCTACGGGGAGGCGATCTCACCCTGGGTTTTCATTGGAGCTGTACTGGTGATCGCTGGTGTCAGCCTGATCGGAAGTGATGAACCTCAGCAAGCCAGCCCGATCAATCGGTCGAAGCGGATGCGAGGGTTCACCTTGACCGCGCTGAGTGCAGTAGGTTGGGGTTTATCGGCGACCTTTCTCAGAGGAGCGTTGGGAGAAATCGATCCAGTTACAGTCAATACGGGAGTAGGTCTACTCACCGCCTTCGCTTTCTTAATTATTTCCCGGCCAATAGCGATCGCCTCGATCGTTAAGAGTGAGCCCAGGATTGGTCAAGCGCTCGGGCTGGCAGGAGCTCTAGGAGGGACAGGCCTGTCCAATCTGTTCTATATCCTTACCATCCAGGTGGCCGGCGTCGCCCAGGCGACCGTTTTAGCCAGCACTGCTCCCCTGTTCACATCTTTTTTTGCCGTGTTTTTTCTGGGTGAAAGACTGACGGTAAAGTTAACCCTGGGTACATTTCTCACCGTGGTTGGCATTGGCGTTCTGGTAGGAGGTTAAGATGCCCATCCTGAAAGAAGAGTACCAAAATCGGTTCGACCGAGTTCTGGATTGTGCCATGAGGGAGGATTTCGATCTGCTCATGGTCTATACGCGGGGCAATCGGAACATGTACGGCAACTTGCTTTATCTGACGGGCTATTACAGCTTCGACCCATGTATCGAGGGCGCGTTGCTTGCGCCGCGCACGGGGGATGCGAGGCTGCTTTTAAATTTTGAATGGGATCTTGACCGGGCGGCCCTGACCTCCTGGTTACCGCGCGGCGCGATGAACTCCAATCGTGATCTGGGGGAGGGGTTGATCCGCTATTGCTTGGAGGCGGGATTTGTCTCAGCCAGGATTGGCCTGGCAGGGGCAACCTACCTGCCTGCCAGCTTATTTATGCAACTACAAACCGGTCTGCCCCAGGCGACCTTTGTGCCTGCCACTGCCATTGTTGAGCATGAGCGGTTGATCAAGAGTGAGAACGAGATCGCAGCTATGCGCGTTGCGGCGCGCATCACGAACAACGCCATTATGGCAGGCATCCAGGCGTTCGAAGCAGGCGTATCCGAGTTGGAGATCCTCGCGGTTTGCGTGCGTACTATGCTGGAGAACCAAGCTGACGAGATCGCTTTTACCCCACAGGTTTCCTTTGGGAAGATGACCGAGGTGTGCATGGCCCCGGCCTCCCGGAACCAGTTGCGCCGCGGAGACATGGTGATGTTCGACATGGGTTGCCTGTACGAGCATTATGTCGGGGACCTCTCGCGCACGCACATCTTTGGTAAACCCACCCGGGAACAGCAGCAAATTTATGACCTGGTGGTCCAGGCTCAGGAGGCGGCGATCCAGGCGGTGAGGCCTGGAGTGACCGCAGGGGAGATCGATGGCGTGGCGCGCGATCTCATCTCACAGGCAGGCTACGGCGAATACTTCAACCACTGGTTGGGGCGGGGAGAAGGGCTGGACCTCCACGAGCGCCCCTTTATTGAACAGGGCGATAACATGCCGCTCCAGCCGGGCATGGTCTTCAGCATCGAGCCGGGGATATACCTGCCCGGAGTCGGCGGCGCACGCCTGGAAGAAACAGTGCTCGTCACTCCAGAAGGGCATGAGGTCATCTCCGATCGCTCTTGGATACCTTTTGGAACCTGACTGATGGAGGGGAATAAGGCTATCTTATAGAGAAAATTCGACAGAGATACCATTTGAGAGATTGGCAATGAAATTGCCGGTAGTTTTGGATGCGTTTGGATATTGAGGAGGATATCTTGTTCTACGAAAAATTTTCAGAGAACGGGTCCGGAGAGAAAAATAACAGCCTGTGGCACCGCCACCCTGCTAACCCGATTTTAAGGCCTACCCCTGGCACATGGGCAGGCGAGTGGATCGCCAATGAGACAATCATCCAGGTCGAGGACGAGTACCTGATGTACCTGGATGGGAAGAGCGGCCCGGTGGAAAAGATTGGGGTAGCTCGGATGAAAGTCACGGCGTTCGATGGGGTGCATTGGGAGGAATATCCAGGAAATCCTGTGCTGGATATCGGGCCGGGCGGATATGATCACACCAGTGTGCTTGATCCATCTGTCTTATGGTTCCAGGAAAAGCTCTGGATGTACTACACCGGTTTGGGAGGACCGCCGGATCGCATTTGCCTGGCGCTCTCCGAGGATGGTTATCATTGGAAAAAACATGCCGATAATCCGATTCTGAATGGCCGCTGCCCGCATGTAGTGCTCAAGGCAGGAGTGCTTTACCTGTTCTACCTGGTTTATAACGAAGACGGAGGTTACGACGTGCGCCTGGCTACCAGTATGGATGGGTTACACTTCGAGCGGCATGCGAAGAAACCGATCTTGCCGCGGGATCGAGAAGGTGCCTGGGATTGGTTCTCGGTAGTCACCACACGCATCTTCGAAGAGAAAGGCCTTTACCAGATGGTATACGCCGGGGATAGAGATAGAGTAGACGAGCCGCGCGGCTTTGGTCTGGCTATCTCGACAGATTTAGTGAACTGGGAAAAGTACCCAGGCAACCCGATCTTTCTGCCGGGAGAGGCTGGCAGCTGGGACAGCGAAGCGATCTGGTGCCCATGGGTGATGAAACGCAGCCAGCAATACTGGATGTGGTATTGCGGCAGCCGCACGACCTACAGCCAGGGGCTTACCCCCCAGACTGGGCTTGCGCTGCTTGGATAAGATCTGAGGCCAAGCCAACGGAAAGGAAGTCGGAATAAGCAGGTTCGATCAACGGCCGTAGCACGACCTGGGAGATGACCATGTGAGGTGGCTGTTTGAGGGCAAAAACGACAACTTGAGCGACGTCTTCTGGCTTAAGGAAGTAAGGTCGCCGCGCATCCTCGTTAGGCGCCCAGGAATCGACCGAAAGCCGGGTGTCGGTTGCCCCTGGGTGGATGCTGCAAACGCGGACCCCCTGCGGGCGGAGTTCTTCGTCGAGGGCTTCGGCTAGCCCGGTCAGGGCGTGTTTGGAGGCACAGTAAACCGAATCCAGGGCAAACCCGCGCAATCCAGATACTGAGTTGATGAAGACGAGGTGACCAGAACGCTTGGAGAGCAATGTTGGGAGGACTGCCCTGGTAAAGAGGAGTGCTCCGAGCAGGTTGGTATCAATGATCTGGTCGTATTCCTCCACAGTGGTCTCCAAGAATGGCTTGAAGGTTTCGACACCGGCATTGTTCACCAGAATATCGATCGTTCCGGCCTGCTCCAGGATGGTTTGCACGGCCTGTTCAATTTGTGCAGGTTCCCTCAAATCTGTCGTGATTGGGATGATACCGTTGGTAATTGCTTTGCCCGGGAGAGCACTACGCGAAATTGCAAATACGCGCGCTCCCTCTAGGATCAACGCCTGAGCAGTAGCCAGGCCGATCCCTCGGCTGGCTCCAGTGATGATGGCGACTTGATTGGCAAGCATTGCAGGGAATCCTTTCTTGATAACCGATTTATTGTAGCGTAACACGAAGGGGCGACTCATGTCAATGCGCAAGCTGGCGCTGGGGATAGACCTGGGAGGCACGAATTTGCGGTCTGGCTTGGTTGATCCGAAAGGGAAATTAATCGAATTTTTTTCCCAACCGATCGACCCGCTGCTCTCTGGCGATCAAATCGTGGAGGCTGTCGTTGGGCAGGTGAAGGGCCTTGGATCGCTATCCGGGATTAGCGGAGTTGGAATTGGGTTGGCTGCTAACATCATCCAGGGCGGGATCTTGCAGAGAGGGCTGACTACACTGGCAGGCCTGGCAGGCTATCCCTTCTTGGAGCGCCTCTCAGGGGCATTGGGCAAGCCATGCCTGATGGATAATGATTCCATTTTAAATTTGCTTGGGGAGGTTCACTTTGGCGCGGCCCGCGGGGTGGACAATGTCTTGTTGATCACCCTGGGTACAGGCATCGGGAGTGGGTTGTTGCTTGACGGGGTGATCCGGCATGGTGCGCATAGCAGCGGATCGGAGATTGGGCTGACGGTCGTTCGGGAGAGCATTACCGGCGATTATGTCCCGGTTGAGAACCTGGTGTCTCCGGGAGCGCTCATGCAGAAATTGGGCGAGCCAGGTGGGCAGCTCTTCCAATTCGCCTTCAATAGGGATGAAAAAGCGCAGTCGCTGATCGATGAAATGTTTGAATATCTCGGCGTAGTGGTGGCCAATGCTCATGTGCTCCTGGATTTAGAATTAGTCTTGCTGAGTGGTGGGCTGGCGAGGGTTGGCCCAGTTTTAAGAGATGGCGTCCTGGCAGCCTTCACGCGCACCTGCCCTGCTAACTATCAATTCGGCCTGCGCATCGAATTGGGAGATTTACCGGTAGATGCAGCGGGCGTGATCGGCGCAGCCTGCTTGTGGTTTGAGCAGGAAGGTTGGTTGATGAGGCGCAGGTTGTAAAAGCTAGATGGCAGCGATGATCGTATCGAACGAAAGATTTCTCGGATAAGTGGAGGATCTATGGTTTATAAACCTTCTCCCCGGCCTGAGTATGATGGTCCCACGTTGATTCGCTTTGAGAATGTGGTGCGCCACCTATGGGGGGACGCGGACGCTGGGCAGGTCGCAGATTGGATATACATATCCAATCGCAATATCCATGCGATCGTCTATAGCCTGCTGCCAGGAAAAACCTTTACTCATTCCCAGGAATACCGCACTATCTTTGGGGCGGACGAGGTCATGATCGTGCTGGATGGTGTCTTCGCTCTGGCGAACCCCCAGAGCGGAGAGGTTCAGCGCGCGCGGGCTGGAGAAGCGATCTTCTTTCGAAAGGATACCTGGCACCATGGGTTTAACCTTGGGGAGAGTCCCGTACGCGTCCTGGAATTCTTTGCGCCACCTCCAGCGCAAGGGACTTCCGGGATTTATGCTCAAAATAAGCCTTACTTACCCAAGGAAACCTGGCAATACATTAATCCCCATGCTTTGAGAGGTTGGCCGCGCCCCAATCAGCTTCCAGGAAAATCCTTGGTGAAGATCAGAGAGGACGAGTTATTGTGGGAGTTACGGGGCGGTGAAAGCAAGATGCTGGTGGGTCATTTTGCTTCAACCGAACACTTAAGGGTTGGCAGGTTGGATGTCCCCCCTGGCTTTCGATCCCCGGCAGAAAGACATGCCGGGGATGAATTCCTGTATTTAAATCGGGGAAGCCTGTCTATCTACTTACCGAGCGCTGAAGGAGAGAATGGGTTTGAACTGCGTCCGGAGGATGGTTTTTATATCCCTGCAGGCGTAGAACATGAATACCATAATACCGGAGAGCAACCAGCCCAAGCCTTGTTCGGGGTTGCTCCTAACCCAGAACCATTTCAAGAGGAGTGAATAGATGGGAAAATTCGAGATGAACTCCCGGCAGCGTATGCTGTCAGCTCTGGCTTGCCAGGAAGGCGACTATCCTCCTTGCAGTTTCATGCTTTACGGTGGTCTCAGATCTGAGTGCCACACCCACGCGGAGTTTATCGAGCGGCAAGTTGCCATGGGGTTGGACGCAACTATTCAACTCCCCCCGCGCCCTCCCATAGTGGTCAATGATTATTCCAACCTGCACGGCCTGCCGGTGAGCTACGATCCCAGGGTGCAGATCAGGGAATGGATTGAACATCCTACTGACGAAGAGTGGCCGATCCTGGTCAAAGAGTACGATACCCCTGGGGGGAGGCTGCGAAATGAAGTGCGTAAGACGGAGGATTGGCCATGGGGAGATCATGTGCCGTTCCTCGACGATTACATCATCCCCAGGGCGCGCAAATTCCTGGTGACGAAAGGCGAAGATCTAGAAGCCCTTCGATTTTTACTCATACCACCCTCTCCGAAGGAAATTGCCGCATTTAAAGTCGGCTCAATGCCAGCCCAGGCGCAGGCTCAATATTATGATCTGATGGTGGCTGGCGGGTGGGGGGTTGGCGCAGATCTGATCGGTTGGCTGTGCGGTTTAGAAAACATGATTTTCCTCCCTTATGATCAGCCGGACTTCTTTCGAGAAATCTTGGAGGTTATCTCCGCTTGGAACCAGCAACGTATGGAGGTGGTGCTCGCGGCTGGTATTGACCTGTATATCAAGCGCGCCTGGTACGAGAACCTGGACTTCTTCACCCCAGCGTCCTGGCGGAAATACATTTTCCCGATTTTGAAGTCAGAGGTTGACCTGGCTCATGAGCGTGGAAGCAGGTTCGGCTATCTGATCACCTCGAGTTGCATGCCTCTGCTGGAGATGATCGCCGAGGCCGGAGTGGATGTGTTGATCGGTGTAGACCCCATGCGTTGGGATCTGGAGATAGCCAAGCGCAGGGTTGCCGGTAAGGTCTGCCTATGGGGCGGGGTAAACGGCCATCTCACCGTCGAAGGAGGGTCGGCCTCCGAGGTGCGCGCGGAGGTAGAGCGGGCGATGGAAATCCTGGCACCTGGAGGAGGTTTTATCCTTTCTCCGGTCGACAATGTGCGCGAGCACACACCTCGCGCCAGGGAAAATGTGCAGGCCTTGATCGAGGAGTGGAGACGTCTTACACATCCAGGTCAAAATTAAGAATTTCGGCTATACTGTCAATGTCTTCCGATAAAGAAGACCAAGAACCTTGTCAGGTGATATTTCTATGAGGGAGGGAACCATGCAAAATTATCTTCAACCTGAAGATGATGGACTACTTATGCTCTCATCTGGTAATTGGGCTGCGATAAAACTTGATTACTTGGCTCGCTATATAGACATATTTGAAACCGCAATGAGGAATAAATGGGCCATTAGGAATTACATCGATCTATTAGCTGGGCCAGGCAAAAATCGAGTCAGAAACTCAAAAACCATCCTACTTGGTTCACCTTTATTAGCATTGACTACCCCCCACCCTTTTACGGGTTTTTATTTTGCGGATAAATCTCCGAAGTACATGGAAACATTAAAACAGAGATGCACTCACTCACCTTTATACAATCGGGTAGACATTCGGATTGGGGATAGTAACGAGCTTGTCAACGAGATAGTCGCTCATCTAAAGCGGGATGATAAACATTCTCTTAATTTAGCCTTTTTGGATCCGTATGGTTTGGAATTACAATGGACAACCGTTGCGAAATTAGCATCTTTGCGACGGATGGATTTAATTATCCACTATTCTCAGATGGGCTTTAATCGTTATATGCGAACTGCTTATAAGTCAGATAGTCAAACAGCCGTCGATCTTTTTTTCGGCAACGAGAATTGGCGAGATGTTTTTGCAAAGTGGCAAAATAAACCAGGGTTGCATAGAGAGCTAATAAATCTTTATAAGACCCAGCTTAAGGATTTGGGTTATACAGAAGTTTTTCGTGGTGATGAAGATGTAGGTGATGAACCATTAATCCGTAATCAATTGAGAAATGTTCCCCTTTACCGCTTGCTCTTTGCAAGTAAACATAACTTGGGTCATAAGTTCTGGCGCGAAGTTGTTCGTAGAGATATTTATGGTCAAGGTCGTTTATTTTGATCTATACACTAAATAGAACATTTATGCTATTATATAGTTGTTGAATTGATCGGTCTATAGAAGAGTTTATTGCCGGCTGAACTGGTTATTAATTTTTCCACATATTATAAAAGGAGTCCAATCAATGTCCTCCAATTCCCAAATTGAGTGGACAGAGTCCACCTGGAATCCCCTTACAGGTTGTACGAAAGTCAGTCCAGGTTGTAAACATTGTTACGCAGAACGGATGGCTTTAAGACTGCAGGCGATGGGCCAGCCTAACTATGCAAATGGGTTCAAGCTTACCCTGCACTCTCAAGCCCTTGAATTACCTTTAAGTTGGAAAAAACCCCAGATAATTTTCGTTAATTCAATGAGCGACCTTTTCCACGAGGATGTTCCGCTCGAATTTGTTCAGAAAGTCTTTGATGTAATGAAGCGCGCCTCTTGGCATACATTTCAGGTTCTCACAAAGCGATCTGAGAGATTAATCGAACTGGACAGTGAGATTGAATGGCCTGGGAATGTTTGGATGGGCGTCAGTGTAGAAAACTCGAAATATACGTTTCGAATAGACCATCTTCGAGAATCACATGCTCAGATAAAATTTCTCTCATTAGAGCCGTTACTTGGTCCATTACCGAACTTGGATCTTCATAAAATTAATTGGGTTATTGTGGGGGGAGAGTCTGGTCCGGGAGCAAGACCAGTTGCTGAGGACTGGATTACTGAGATTAGGGATCAATGTTTGTTAGCCAGAGTCCCCTTTTTCTTCAAACAATGGGGGGGCGTTAAGAAAAAGCTGAATGGGCGAACACTTCAAGGGCGTACCTGGGATGAGATGCCAGTAGCGATTCGAGCCTGATCTAGTGCTTGCAAGTGTTTGCGAAATTCACATCCCTTCGTAGATCACCCTCTTATTGCGTTGATAAAATCCGCCAGCAATCCATAGGCCGTGGTCTCCGGTCCTGGGTTTTCCTCGATCACCGAGAGCAGGCCGAGCACGTCGGTCTCGAACTGCACGATGCTGGTGGTGCCATCTACCTGGTAGAGAGGACTGGTGGCAGGCACCATCTCTGGAGCGACGCGCGCCCGCACTTCATCCCCCACCCGCTCGGCAGAGCAGACCAACTTCCAGCGGCAGCCCTGCGCTCGGGCGCGGGCGATATCCGTGTGGCTGATGTCCCGGATGCCCTGGCGCTCCACCTCATGCGGCTTGAGCGGCAGGCCCATCAGGACGGTGACTAAAGCCGCCACCTTGACCGCCGCGTCCCAGCCATCGATGTCCCCGCTGGGGTCGGTTTCGGCGATGCCGATTCTTTGCGCATAGGCGACGGCCTGCGTGAAGCTTTCTCCTCCCTCCAGGCGGGTCAGGATCAGATTGGTAGTTGAGTTGAGGATGCCCCGGAAGGAGCGCAACTGAGCGGCAGGCAGGGCCTCCCGGAACATGGAAAAGATCGGCGCCCCATCCATGACTGCCGACTCGAAATAGAACCTGCGTCCTTTGATCGCTGCCAGGTCGGTCAGCTGGCGGTAGGCGTGCACCACCGGTCCTTTGTTGGCGGTGATGGCGTGCATGCCCAGTTCCAGGGCCAGGCGCAGGTGGTCCACCGCGGGCTGGCCGGTCGTATAGTTCACCGGTGTGTTCTCGAATAACACGTCCGCCTCGCAGCGGTGAATAAAGTCGAAGGCGTCGGCTGGGTGGGGCTCCGTGGAGAGCGCCTGCAGAGGCATCGCTTCCCCTCCCGGCGATATGGTCGCCAGGGCCTGCTCCAGGTCGATCCCGCGCGGATCGATGGCTGCACCATGCCGCCCCGTGGCGATGCCTGTCACTGTAAAGGTCAGTTCATACTTTGCCTGGAGTTCTGCCTGTTTGCGCAGCAACAACCGCACCAGAGCCTGACCCACGTTGCCGAAACCCAGTAATGCGAGCCTGTAGTGTGCCATTGCGATTGTTTAAAGATAATGGACGCAATTCGTATCAGGCTTGATCAGGCTGGCTTACGTCTATCTCAGGCGCTGGCATTTCTCCCGGCTCGGCTTTCCATAGCACGATTCCCTGCCAGATACCTACCACCACTCCCAGCACCACGACGTTTGCCTCGATGTCTGGCATCAGATACACGGACAATGACAAAGCCCCTCCCACCAAGTACAGCACGCTCAATAAACGGGGAAGGCGGCGGGATGCCCAACCTGCCGATCCGACCAGCACCAGTACCCACCCTAGAAAGTGCCATCCTGTCGCAGTCATGCCCGCCACGATGGTAGTCCACACCACGATAACCGGCGTGGACATGTCCAGATTAAGCTCGGGATGGATCATATGGTAATGGCGGTTGGCAGACCGGATACACGCGACGCCTACCATCACCCCTGCTGCGAGAGCAGCGGCAAGCAGCGCCAGTGACATGCGGCGCGGTGCGCTCTCGCCAATGCGCTCCCGGAGTGCAAAAATCGCCGTGACCAAGCTGGCGGCCCACACTGGGCCGTACAGGAAATCGGCGAGGGCATAGGCAAATGGCCCGCTGGGATCTCGCAAGTTCCCCGTAAGGTATAACCACGGCGCAACGATCAAAGCCACTGCCATCAGGAAGGAGGCAAATCCACCCCATTTCTGCAACGCCAGGGAGGAAGCCCTCGTGTAGGCATCCCGGCGAACATTGGACAATGTATGGTCTGGCATATTCAAGTACCTATTTAACAAAATACCTTATCATTGTGTTCACTTGTTGAACTCTAACATCTTAAACCTTGTTGAACCGTTTATATTATGAGAATAGAGTAGGTTGAAAGACAAGGCGTATCTCGTTACAAAGGAGGTTGACTAGCACTCATTTCAAAATTCGGTCGATATACCAGAGGCTAATGGCGAGCAGACAAGTCGCTTTAAGGGAACAGGATTTCTACAGGGCGCTCATCAGTTTTTCGCCGAACGCTGACGGATCGCTCTTCTCAATCTTGAGACTCTTCGCGCCATGCCATGAGAGGAAGTCGCGCATGGTGATAGCGACCCCGGCGACAAGCTCGTCATCTGGCTTGATGCCCGGCTCAAGGTAGAGGGCATTCAGATGCAGCACGCCCGATTTGCGATCCAGCTTCGGATCGAAGCGCCCCACCAGCCGATTCTTGTGCAGGATGGGGAAGCAGAAGTACCCATAGACACGCTCCGCAGCGGGCTTGTAGCACTCCAGTAAATGCTTGAAGCCCCACAGCATTTGATCCCGATCCCACGCCCAGAACAGGGAATCGAAGGGGGCGAGGAAGGTGATGCGTTCCGCCTTAAGATCACCCTCGGCAGCACGCTGAAGCAGCGGCAGGTTGTCGCGATGCACCATCCACGTTTTGACGCCGTTCATTGACTCACCCTGAATCCCGACCAGCACGCCTTCCTCGATCAGCGCCCTGACAATCGATCTGGCAGGGGTAGCTCTCATGTAAGCGTAAAGGGTAAGGTGACGCGGCTCGAACACACCGAGCGCCTTCGCCGCCTGCTCCAGACAGAAGCGGCGCGCTTCGTCGGGGGCGACAGGCGTGGTATCGACCCACTCCGGCAGTACGCGCTCCCTGACATCATACACGCGCTGGAAGTTCACCCGATCGGCCACCATCAGATCGCCCCAGGCGAATAGTGCCTCCAGCGCGATCTTGGGGGGCTTCCAGTCATACCACACTCCGTGCTGGGAGCCCTTGTACTCGAACGCTCCAACGCGCAGCCCACCTTCCGAGCGGATGCGCTCCAGCGTCTTAGCGACCAGCTCGCGGTTGCCGTTTTTGTTCAGCCATTCGCGATAGGCGGGGTTGAAGCTAACTCTCCGATCCGTCCGCCACCTGTGGTAGCGATAATGTTCCAGCGGGATGATGCTGGCGGCATGGCCCCAACCCTCGTAGAGCGTGCGCTGATTGGCGGTGTAGATCAGCTTGTGGAAGTCGTCAAGATCATACGATCCGAAGCGCGCCCACAGGGTGACGTAATGGGCGCGGTTGACCACATGCAGCGTATCGATCTGTACGTAGCCGAGCGTCGTCACCAGATCGACGATTGTGTCGGGGGTGGGGGCAGGCAATGCCCCATTGGGCGTCGTGAGGAGCTGGGTGTGCAGCGCTATCGCTCTGAGGGCGGAGAGTGGGTAAATCGTGCCGGAAGCTTTTTTCGCCATGAGAGTCCTTTGTTTTGATACAGAGGAACGGAGAAACGGTGGGCCACGGAGAAATACTCATCACGAATCACGTTTTAGACGGGCGGCCAGGGGTAGGGTCGCCGGTTCGGATGGGGGTCGGGGAACCGGTTTAGGGTCAGCAGATGCTTGGTGCGTGCTGCCAGAGCTTTGATCTCTTCCTGGCTCAATACAGCCTGCAACTGGCTGACCAGCTCTGTTTCGGAGTTCAGCATCTGGTAGAGGCGGTCGAGCGCCGCGCAATACTCTTGCGGGATGGGTTCGCCGGCAAAGTCCCAGATCACGGTGCGCAGCTTGTCTTCGCGATGGAAGCAGACGCCGTGATCGATCAACCACAAGTGTCCCTCCCGGTCGATCAACACATGGCTGCCTTTGCGGTCGGCGTTGTTGATCAACAGGTCGAAGAGCACTACCGGCCGCAGGCGCTGGCGATCGGCTGCGCGGAAATTGAAATAATGGTACTCGGGGTCGTGTTCGACGAATAATTGCAGCGAGCCAGGACCGATCGGCGCTTGCTTTCGGTAGACAGTGGGCGGAACCAGGTCCCAGCCGAGTGCCCCGCTCACCAGGTAGGCCGCCACCTCGCGCCGGGCCAGGCTGGCTCGAGGAAAGTCCCACAAGGGGCGTTCACCACGCGTGGGTTTATATACCGCATGCACGGCGACGTCCTGATATTCAACCTGTACCGAGAAAGTATAATTGGATCCCCACACGTACTCCCCCAGCAGAGTCATCTGCCCCTTTTCCAGGGTGGTGAGGATTTCCTCATCCGCTTTGGTCATATCGAAGTAGAGCAGGAGAAACGAAAACCAGCGATCCGTTGATTCAGCAATTCAACCTGCGCAGTGATCCCCGGAAACGGTTTCTTCGACTCGCTGTGTCAGTGCAAGTGCCCATTCTTCTTCGGGCAGAAATGGCCTTCAGGGTCCATGGGTTCGCCGCATTGGGGGCAGATCGGACGCCCCCGCGCGGCTATTTCCAACCCCCAGCGGCTCACAGCCAGCAATTGCGAGCGAGTGCACCAGAAGCGTACAATGCCGCCCTGCTCCGCGTCTTGGCCTTCGGCAAGGGCTTCACGCGCCACCAGGATGAGCAGGTCGTTTTCTGCATCGTACCCCAGGCCCATTTCACCGACCCGGAAGAGCGGGTCCACCGGAGGGTGGATATGCATTTTCTCTTCCACGTAATTATCCGAAGCCTGGGGAAGGTCGGGAAATTTTGTATGGACTTCTTCCAGGAATTGTTCCAGCCCGATGGCCAGGGACTGGATCTGGAACTTCTCGACGATCAAGGTTACCGTCCGATCGTCCTGCCAGCCCTGAAGATAAAAGACACGCTGCCCGGGGGAACCAATCGCGTCGGCCAATATGTGTGTGACTGGATGGAGGTCGATTTCTACGCGCGGCATATGCGCCCTAGTATACCAGGATCAGGGTTCGGCGAAATTAAGAGAAAAATCATAATTTAAGGTTAACAAATGGCTCCCGCCCTCCCCAAGCTGCAAGGCCGTGATCGAAGCCGGGGAAACAGTCAAGCGTTGGAACATGTCCAGGGGCATACCCAGGTAATAGGCGATCGCCAGTTTGATCGGATCGGCGTGCGAGAAGCAGGCGATCAGGAACTTGGGGTCGTGTTGCGCCCGCATCCATTCGATTTCCTGGCAGATGCGGAACTGGGTTTCGATGAATGACTCCCCTCCCGGGAAGCGCACCAACGAAGGCGCGCCGAGCACCTTGCGCCAGATTTTGAGGCGGCTCAGCCCCTTGATCGTCTTCCCTTGCCATTCGCCGACATCGGTTTCGATCAGGCCTGGCCGGGGGATGACATCCAAACCCAGGGCTGTGGCGAGCGGTTCAGCCGTCTCCAGCGCGCGCTCCAGCGGGCTGCTATAAACGGCTTTGATCGGCGCGCTCTTTAATTTCTCAGCCAGGGCTTGGGCCTGGGCGCGCCCTTTTTCATTCAAATGGATGCCTGGCATGCGCCCCGACAGCCGGCTCTGCTTGACATAATCGTTTTCTCCGTGGCGGATCAAAAGGATCAGGGGCATAAGGAAACTTTGCGTTAACACGTTTGAACGTTGAAACGTTTGAACGTTCTAACGCTTAAACTGGCTTGTGTTTGTGCTTGATCTCCTGGATGGCTTCCTGGGAGAGATCGGCGATCTCCTCGGTGCGTTCGATGCCCAGAGCCTGGCGCTGCGCTTCTCGCCAGCGGGCCAGGCGGTCGACCACGCGCGCCTCGTATCCCTGGTCGGAGGGTTGGTAGAAGTAGGTTCCCAGCAGGGCTTGCGGCAGGTATTGTTGGGGTAAGAAGTGCTCTGGCCCTTCATGTGGATACTGGTAGCCCTTGCCGTGTCCCAAGGCCCGCGCGTCGCGGGTGGCGTCTTGCAGGTGCGGCGGCACTGCGGTGATGCCCTCCTCTTCGATCAGTTTAAAGGCTTTAAAGTAAGCCCCGGCGGTGTTGGACTTGGGCGCGGTCGCTAGGTAGAGAGTCGCCTCCACGAGGGGGTAAATCCCCTCTGGTAGCCCGATATAGTCGAAAGCCTGGGCGGCCGCACTGGCGACCACCAGCCCCAGCGGATCGCCTAACCCGATGTCCTCCCCGGCCAGGATGATCAGCCGGCGCAGGATAAAGCGCGGGTCCTCCCCGGCATAGAGCATCTTGGCCAGCCAGTACAACGCCGCGTCGGGGTCCGAGCCGCGCACTGACTTGATGAAGGCGGAGATCGTGTCATAATGGGCGTCGCCATCTTTGTCGTAAAGCACCGCCCGGCGCTGGATCGACTCCTGGGCCACCTCCAGGGTGATGTGAATGGTGTCAGGCGTTTGCCCTGAGCTGGTAGATGAGTCAGCGGGTGTGCTTTCCACCGCCAGTTCCAGCGCATTCAAGGCGTTGCGCGCATCTCCACCCGCCACCCGGATCAGGTGCTCCAGGGCCGGCTCGTCCAGGCGGATCGGCAGCTTGCCGTAGCCGCGATCGGGGTCCTGCAGGGTGCGCTCCAGGATCAGGCGCACATCGGCGTCCTGCAGCGGGCGCAGCTGGAAGACCCGCGAGCGGGAGACCAACGCCCCAATCACTTCGAAATAGGGGTTCTCGGTGGTA
>Ga0209431_10000488_pt1 | contig 33215 bp, 54 predicted proteins | sample RifCSP13_3_FD_184021 | JGI IMG/M metagenome (GOLD analysis project Ga0209431, IMG submission 184021) | Soil microbial communities from Rifle, Colorado - Rifle CSP2_sed 13_3 (SPAdes) (version 2) | ecosystem: Environmental > Terrestrial > Deep subsurface > Rock core/Sediment | place: Rifle... | reverse complement strand
GGCACGATCCCTCCGGCGTAGGGAGAATAGCAGGTTCGGCGGCGCATGGGAAGACGCCACGGTTAGGGCAGTGGCGCGCGGACCCCGGCACACTTGGCCCTCCGGTAGCGGGATACCTAGCCTAGACCGCGGTCACTCCAGAAGCGATGCCGGCTCCGGGTGCAGGACGGACGCCGGGAAATGAGTAACACGGTCGAACTCGGCGAGAGCGATGCCGACTCCTTGATCGGGCTTCGCTTGCTGGAGCCGCTTCAGGAACTCATTGGCGATGCTCTCGGTATTCGTCTTCGCCTGGGCCAGCCCGGCGCCGTGGTTCTTGCCGCTGCAGACGCAGGTGCAGGTGGGGCCGTGGGCGTTGTAGCAGTTGGCGTCGCACCGCCGCGTCCTGCTACCTTCGCTGTTGCCGACGGTCACGGACATGAGTGTGGTCATACGCCCTCCTAGGTGCTGATGGTGATCCGGCTGGCGACGGTTCGCAGCCGGAGGAAGAAGTGCTTGCGGATGCCGTCCAGGCCAGTCACCGCGAGCCGCTGCTGGATCACTCGGGCGTTGTGCTTTACGCGGGCGATGGGCATGTCATGGATGGCGCCGATGTCCGTGTTGGTATAGCCTCGGACGATCAGTTCGTAGATCTCCCGCTGGTGCCGGTTAAGCACGTCCAAGTCGTGGGATGGGTCCTCGAGTAGGGCGCGGATCTCGGCCAGCGCGGAGAGGGCAACGGCCCTCTCCGCGAGGATCCCGGCGAGGCCGATGCCGTCGCCCTGATCGAGGAGCACCTTGGCCTGGGCGAGGTAGCGGGAAGCGTCGATGGGATGGTCAGGCATCCTGGGCAATCCTGAAGGCTACGATCTGCCGCAGTTCGACGGCGACGTAGGGGCCGACGACGTAGGCCTTGCCCGCCTTCCGGGCGTCCATGTACTTGGTGAGGGCGGCGACGTGGGCGTCGTTCAGCGGCTTCACCGATTCCTCGGCGAAGAAGTACATCAGGACGGTCCGCCGTGCCGCTACCGCCTCGCCCTTCGGGAAGCACGACTCCATCAGCCCGGCGAGGATGCCCCGGGCGGTGGTGGTGGCCGGCTTCAGGTTGGGGTCTTTCTTGAAGCGCACGTAGTGCGCGTCGAGTCGGCGCCTGACATCTTCGGGCGCGTAGGGCCGGGCCGGGTCGTGGTCGGCCGGCGTGAGGCCTTCTGGCGCTGGGATGGGCACGGCCGAGGTGATTCCTTCGGGCCGGGCCGGGTCGTGATCCGCTGGCGTCGGCGGTGCCGCGACAGCGACAGCACCGGGCGGAGGCGGGGGGGCCTCCTTCGTGGCGGCCGCACTGGCGGGCTTGGGCTGCTTGCCGCTGGCGGTGGCGGACTCGGTGCCCTTCTGCATATCGTAGGGGAGTGCGTAGTCCGGCAGGGTGGGCGGCGGCATAGGCTCGCGCGCCTGGTCGTTCCAGTCGCACCAGTCCTTGGGGACGAGCCAATAGACCCGGCCGATGCCCCAGACGGCTGCGGCTCGCTTGGCGCCATCGGTGGCGTCGCCCTTGGCCTTGGTGGCGTCGAGAACGACCTCTTCCTCGGGGTCTTCCTCGGTGCCGCTACCCCGCTTGCGCTTCTCGCGCTCGGCCATGCCGACGTCGCCTTTCCAGATCCATCCTTGGGTCTCGTCCCAGATCCCGATCTCGGTATAGACCCCGCCGCTTTCCATGGCCCGGTGCCGGATCTGCCAGTTCATCGGGCCGAGGACGTCATCGAGGCGCTGGTAAATCAAGCGGACGTCGTAGAAGGGGGCGACGAGTGCCCGGTCCCGGCGGCCGCGCGGGAAGGCGACGGCTTTCCACTGGATGTCGCTCGGGTGGAACGGTTCTACGAGACGCTTCAGGATGTCGGGGTTCATATCGGCTCCCATAGGGTGGTGCTGGTGGTGATGGTGTGTTCGTCGAGGTTAAGGGTCACGTACTGGCCGGCGTCCCGCTCCCAGCGAAAGATGGGCGGGATCATTCGGAATTGGCGGAATCGTTTGGATTCGGCGGTTTCAAGTCCATACCATTCGCTTTCGTCGACCTGGCTGGTCACGCTACTGAGCGCCCGCAGGTTATGGTGCTTCCGGCAGTGTTCGCAGGCGAAGGTTAGCCCATATTCGGCGACCACCGCTTCGCCCTTCCATCGGCTTTCGGGCACGATCATGCCAGCCTGGGGGTTGGGGGCGATGCAGCGGAACAGTGCATTCTCGCTGGGGAAGATGATCCCGCACCACGGGCACAGACCGTTGATGGAGATGGACTTCAGGTTGGGCGAGTAGGTGTGGGGGGCGGCCCAGCCGTGCGCGAACACGAAGAAGTGCGTGAAGGGCCTGCGTTCGTGGTCAACAACCCGCAGGTAGCCGCTCGCCATGCGGTTCTGCTCAGCGAAGGTGCGCGCCATAGCGGGCGCGCTGTGGCCGAGATAGGACGAAGGGGCCATGGGCTTGGTGGTGGTCATGGCTGCGCTCCCGGGCCTCGGAAGGAGGCGAAGTTCTTCCCGGCGGCCTTGTGGGCGCGCAGGGCGTGGACGTCGATAGTCGTCTTCATCGCTTCGCCGCCTCCTGGCGCGCCCGCTTGATCAGCACGATGGCCATGCTGAACCAGCCCTCCTTGCTTGCCTCGCCCTCGAGCAGTTCGAGCGCCTGGGCGAGGGTGGTGTCGATGAAGACGGCCCGCTCGTTGGCCAGGGCCAACTGGCTCGTGATCTGGCGGACGGTATCCGCGAGCGAAGCCTTGAGGAGAGGGTCGTTCGGTAGGGTCATGTGGCCTCCTTGATGAGTATCGCCCTCCTAGGAGGGCGAAGTCTATAGTACTGGTGTACCTACCGGGGGGGCCGCTGGCTAGGCGGCCCCCCCATTTCTAGGAGGTACAGGCGGTTAAGCACCCGCCTCGGTCGCCCTGCAGGCACTGGCCTCGTATGGGCGAGCCTGCAGGGCGAGACGGCGGGGGTGCTAGAGGCACCTCCATGCTACGCCGGTTCAGCCGGGGGCGCAAGCCCGCAGGTAAAGCGTGAAGGCGAGGATGCCGAAGATCAGGACCCGGCGGGGCGAGGCGGTTATGAAGCCCATGCTGTAGCCGATGCCGTGAAGGGCGGCGTACATCAGGGGGCCGAGCGCCTGCTGCGGCTCGCGCTCGAGCACCTTGTCGGCCTCGACGTCAGGCTCGGGCGGCGGGCCGTCGACGCCTTCGGGGATCTGCTCGATCGAGCAGCCGGCGTGGTGGTAGGCACCGGGGAACACGCCGCACTCAGGGCAGGGCTCGCCTTCGGCGGCGGCGCCTTCCCACTGGCCGATTTCGCTCCCCCATGTGATGGGTGGGTAGCGGCGGCCGTTCTCGCCGGTCCAGACGTTCTTGTTGCAGGAGAACGACTGGTTGATGCGGAGGCCGCAGCGGTGACAGACGCCGCGGCGGCGGTGGACGATGGTAGCCATGGTTCACCTCCTAGGGGGTTGAGTCCCCCGCGCCGGATACTTGCCGACGTCGGCAAATATCCGGCAGGTGGCACTCAAAGGGGCTGCGTGGGTGCGTCGGACCGCATGGCGGCATCGACCTGCATTAACACCCCGGTCAGGTCGGTGATGTCGACGATACCGTATTCTTCGCGCGTGGCTAGGCGGGCCGCCTTGACCAGTTGGGGGAACAGTTGGCGGAGGCGGTCGGCAGGGACGCCAGCCTGCTGCGCCCACCGGATTTCCTTGTCGATCCGAGAGCGCAGGCCGTCCAACTTCGACACTCGCTGGGCCTGCTCCTGGCGGTTCAGGCCGCGGGCCTCGTTCAGCCGGCTAGTGGTGCGGAAGATTTCGCGCTCAACGATTTCACGGAGCGCCCGCAAGTCCTCGAGGCGGAGGCCTTCGGACAGGCTCGCCATGCTGGGTGGGCCGGCCTGGTCGTTCATAGTTCGCCCAGCATGCGCCGCAGGGTCACCTTGACGGCGGCCATCACCAGCGGGTCGATGATGTAGCGGTCGCCAGCCGGCGAGGCCTTCGGCTTGGTGTTCGCCACGAGCCGGAGCGCCTCGTAGGCGTCCGGCAGGACCGCGATGCCGGTGGCGTTGTGCTCGACCTCGTCGTCCTTGGGGGTGTAGTTCAGGTCGAGCGCGGCGGCGATGTAGGTTTCGTGCGGCGGCTGTCTGCCTAGGCCGGTCACGACGGCCTTCACCCCGGCGCTGTTGTCGTGCTTGAAGCGTTCGCCGGGCTTGCGTGCCCATGGCGCAGGGGTCCCTGGCCAGGGGCCGAACTCCTCGGCTTCTGTCATCTGACACCTCCTAGGGGGTAGGGCGGGCTTCGGTTAAGCCCCCCGGAGCGCGGCGCTCAGTAGCGCCGCGCGGTCGCGGGGCTCACTCCGCTATGTTCAGGCTGTGCTCGAGCAGGTACTGCATGCCCTTCACGGCGGCCTGGCCGGAGGCCGTGTAGATGTGGCCGCCGCGGGTGGTTATCACGAGTGCGGGCCGGTTGGTGTGCTCGGGAAGGGCGCTGACAGGCACGAAGTCCCACTTCTCGATCGCCGAGATGGCGATGGCTGCGACGTCGGGCACAGCGTGCGTGGGCACCGGCCGGGCCACGGCGATGAAGAGTGGCTCCATCACTGCACCCCGCAGCGGTTAAGGATGCCGTCCAGCAGTCGGTTGGCTTCCTCGCCCCAATGGATGCCCTTCTCGAGCGCTTCATACGCCGAGTCCCATTGGCCGTTCGACGCGTGGACCAGACCGTTCTGCAGGTAGAGGTCGGTCTGGGTCAGTGCATCGTGGAACTTGGCGTAGAGAGCCGGCGGCTTGATGCTGGTAGCCTGGTCGACGAGTTCGGACATTCGGTTGCCCGCCCGCCCGAACTGCTCCGGCGTGCTGTAGTCGCCAACGGAGCCGATGATGTCCATGGCGGACGCGGCGTGTGCCCCTCCCCAATCGGCGTAAGCCAGGCCGGCCTGCGAGAAGCAGTCGGCGGTGACGCTGGTGCTTGTAGGCCGGGGGCCGGTGGTCGGAGCGCGGGTGGGCACCCGGCTCGGCGCAACGGTTGGCGCGTCGGTAGCCCGGACGACGACGGTGATGACCACGGCCGTCGGGTTGACGGACTCCGGTGGCGTGCTACCGCGGCAGATGGTAGCCAGGCCGAGCAGGATGCCGAGGACGATGACAGTTCCTAGTCGTTTCATAGAGCACCTCCTAGTGGGTTTAGGGGCGGTTAAGGCCCCCCGGGGCGCGGCGGTCGGGTGACCGCCGCGCAGTCGCGGGGACTTTACCTCCGAGGGTAGGTCCGCATCCACTCGGCCAGCACCTTGCGGGCGAGTGCGCGACCCCATCCGAACTCCTTCTCGAGGAGCGGGGCGGCGCCGTACATGTTGGTCTTGCCGCTCTTCCGCACGTCGTCGAGGAAGTCGCAGGCCTCGTCGACCTGGGTCTGGGGGATGCCGAGGTCGTGGGCGTGGGAGTAGGCGTCGCCGGCTAGGTTGGACATGGCGGTTAGTCCCTCCAGGCGAAGTGCTCGCCGAAATCCGGGAAGAGGTGGGAGGCGTGGGCCTCGCTTATCTTGACGCCGTTATCCGCCACTTCTTGCACCCCTGCAGCCTCGCGCAGTCCGCCTTCGACGCTGGTGCCGATATAGGCAGACCATTGGAAGGGCTTGCCGTCCGGGTAGAAGTTCCCCACGGCGACGATGTAGATGCCCATGCCGCCCGCGTTCCAGTAGAACCAGCGGCGGCAGCAGACCGGCTTCCCCGTCGAGGCCCAATCCGCTGTGTAGTACCGGACCGGGATCTCGGGTGTGATAGCCATCTTGCACCTCCTAGGGGTAGGGTAGGGCGGTTAAGCCCTCCGTGCCCGGCCCCACCGGATGGGGGCCGGGAAGCGCAGGGTTTAACTGTCGAGGGCGGGCCGGATGCGGGCCATGCGGGCGAGGGCGATGAGCGAGGCGAGGTCGAAGTCCTTGGTGATGCCGTTGCGGGACAGGTGGACCATCAACTCGCCGGCGACGCCGGCGTTGTCCAGTTTGCGGCCGGTAACCTTGGCGGTCATGCCCTGCTCGTCCGGCTCGTGCATGCTGGCCCGGCAGCCCTTCGTGATGGTCTCAAGTTCCTCAAGCATCACGACGAACTGGTCGCGCTCGTTGTGGTCCATGGCCAGGGGGTCGGCGATGACCTTGCGGATCGCGGCGCGGTCCCGCGCGATGCGCTTCTGCGCCGCGACGTGCCGGCACTCGCGCTCACCAGCCAGGAAGGCTCGGGCGGCGTTGAGAGCGTCGGTCAGCCCAGCCTTGCCCCGGCCAACTTCGCCGTCCCAGTCCACATGGGCGATCAACCGTCCGTCGCTGTAGTTCATGGCAGGCCGCTCGATGTGGTACAGGTAGAAGTGGGCCGGTTCGTGGACCCGGTCCTGCCCCACCCCGCCCCAAGCGCTGTAGCCTGGGTTCTTGGCGAGCACGAAGGGTGAGGTCATGCGGACGACGGTCATCGGGTTTGGCCCATAGTCGTAGCCGGGCGTGGTCAAGAGACCGTCCTTGACGATGATGTATTGCTCTGTAGCCATGAAGCACCTCCTAGGGGTAGGGTAGGGCGGTTAAGCCCTCCGTGCCGGGCTGGATTGGAAGGGTCCAGCCCGGCGGCGCAAGGCTCAACTAGAGGGACCGTATCTCGGCACGGCACTCGGCTGCGGCCTCCCTGTATAGGGCGGAGCGCACGTAGTCATCGGGCCAGTACTGCTCGGCGAACCTGATGGCCTTCATCTTGGCGGCCTTGGTTCCGATGGCCCGCGGGAGCAAGTCGAGGAACTCGCCAGCGCCATCGAAGCCGTGATACACGTCCTTGCCGGAATGCAGCAGGCAGACGTAGGTGTCGGGTCGGTGGGTGGGTATGCTGCGGTAACGCCCGTCGACGGTCAACCACTCGTCGTCGGCTGGCCCAGCGCTGTAGCCCTCATAGCCGTCCTCTTCCAAGCGCTCCTCGACCCAATCTTCTAGCGCCTTTGGCTCGACGATGAGTTCGACCTCGCCGTCCGGCGCCACGAGCAGGTCGCCGTCATCGACGGCGAAAGGGCCATCGAAGTGCAAGAGCGTGGTCCTTGATGAACTAGACATAGAGCACCTCCTAGCGGTAGGGTCGCGGGGTTTAACCGCGCCGGGCGGCGGCCCTACGCGAGCAGGGCCGCCGAAGCGCCACGGTTAAAGCGTAAAGCCGGGGAACAGGTAGTTCAGGGCGCGCTCGAGCATGCGGGTGATGGCCTCGTCGGACGAGTCCCGGATGCCGGACCAGTCGCCGCCCATCGTGCCCAAGCCCTTACCGAAGCCGTCGGCCAGGTCTTCGAAGTCGCAGTTCTTCTCCTGCGCCTGGGCGATGAGGAACAGGTCGTAGCGGGCCGAGAACTTGGTCGGCTGCGCCGGGGGGTAGCGCCCGGCGGTATCCCAGCGGGCGCCTTCGAAGCCCGAGGCATCGGACTTGGTCAGGGTAAAGCGCGGCGGGGGCGGCGCCTTGGCCCGGACGGTCAGCTTCCCGGGTTTGACAGTGGTAGCCATGAAGCACCTCCTAGGGGTAGTGGGGCCGGTTAAGCCCCCCGGGCCGCAAGTTTACCGACGTCGGCAAACTTGCGGTAACGCGGGGTTTAAGCGGGGACTGCGTCGACCGTCGGCTCCGGGGCGGGGGCCTGGGGGTCGTCCGGGAGCGCGAAGCGGTCGAGGAAGGCATTCAGCCGGCCGAACCACATGTGGTCGTCGACGAAGGCGCAGAGGCCGAGGGCGTTGAACTCGGCGACGGCGTTGGAGGTCTGCGAGGTGGACGAGTGGCGCCAGGAGCCGCGCAGGATTTCGCGCTTGGCCCATTCGACCATTTCGTCCAAGTCGGCCTGCAGACCCTCGGGCGTCTTGGAGTTCTCGTTGCTGAGGAGCGCATCGGCAACCCTGGCCTTCGCTTCGGTTTCGCAGAGCGCTTGCAACTGCCATGAGACTGCGTCGCCGTGCCACCCGAGCACGGCCTTACCGAAGCGCTCGCAGAACGTGGCGTCGGCTTTCTCGAACTCCTTCATGTAGGTCTGGAGTCGGTCGAGCGCCATCGCGTGCCACTCGCGGGCGACTTCAGCGCGCGGCTTCCGCTGGACGGGCTTCGGGGTCGGGACGGGGGTAGCCTTTCGCTTTGCCATGGAACACCTCCTAGGGGTAGGGTCGCGGGTTAAGCCGCGCCCCGGAGCGCTCTAGCGGGGGGCTAAAGCGCTCGCGGGCCGGGGTTTAACTAGTCGGGGCAGGTGGCGGTGGCGGCGCGTGCCTCGTCGCGAATACTGCGGTCCAGCGTCGTGAGTCGCCCGCGGATTTGCTCGTCGGTTATCCACTTGTCGATTTTCTGCAGGCTTGCTACAAGTGGTGAGGCGGGCATCGGGCCGCCGTCCGGTTCGGGCCGGTAACCGGCGGCCTCGGCGGCGTTAGCCGCCTCGACCTGGGCGACGTACTTCCGGGCATCCTCGACCGGGCCGAGGGCCGTCTGGAGCAGGAGCACTGCGCCGCGGCATAGGGCGACGGCCTCAGTCAACTGCGTCCGCTGGTAGGCCATCAGGGGTAGCGGGCCGCCGTACTCGATGGAGCGCGCGGCATCGCCGGCGCCGTCCAGGGCGAGGAGCGCGGCGTTCACCCGCGCCTCGATGGTCCCGAGGTGGTGGAGCGTGCTGCTGGTAGCCATTGAAGCCTCCTATGGGGTAGGGTCGCGGGGTTAACCGCGCCGAGGCGCGCTCGAGTCACTCGAGCGCGCGGGCGCCGCGGTTAAGCGGGGGCGGCGGGCGGGGCGAGCGGGCGAACCCGAGTATCGAACAGCCGGAACTGGATGCCGTCGGGTTCGCGGGGCGAGATGCGAATCTCGTCGATTCGGTACCCGCGGGCGCGGGCGGCCTGTCCAGCCCGCAAGACGGCGCGTACCGGGACGGTAAGGAAGCAGGTAGGGTCGTCGGCCGCGGGCGGGTTGGAGGTCCACCAGTCGCCGTTAAGGGCGAGGAGCAGTCCCTCCCAGCGCGTTTTCTTAGCCATCGTAGCCTCCTAGGGATAGGGTCGCGGGGGTTAAGCCGCGCCCCGGAGCGCTCGAGCGGGTCTCGAGCGCTCGCGGGCCGGGGTTTAACTACTCGGGCATCGGGCCGCCGTCCGGCATCGGTTCGATCAGCGCCGGGATGGCGGTGAAGGCGTAGATGCCGCGCGCTAGGACATCGGCTAGGTTGGCGGCGTTTACGCCAAAGCCGGCGAGGAAGCGGGACTTGCGGACGAAGAGCAGGCGGACGTTGAGGGGCGCGCGCATATTCGTGCCGGGCGGGTCGATGCGATTCGGCAGGTCGGCGAGGAGCAGGCCGAGGTGAATCCGCGGCGTCATGTAGCGGGGGTAGGGGTAGCCTTGCGGGTCTACGAGTACCGCCCATTCGCCGTCGCTTGCGATACACCAGCCGTTAGCCAAGCCTTCGAAGGCCTTGAGCGCCGGGTCGATTTCGCCGAAGTCAGCCCAGCCGCGCCATTGCGCGAGAGCATTGAGCGCTTCCGGGGTCACGCGCGCCGTTGCGAGGATAGTAGCCATTTGGACGCCTCCTAGGGGTAGGGTCGCGGGGTTAAGCCGCGCCCCGGAGCGCTCGAGATTGCGCTCGAGCGCTCGCGGGCCGGGGTTTAACTACTCGGGCCGTCCGGGCTGGGGTCCTCGCCGGGGGCCGGATTCGGAACGACCGTCACTTGGTCGAAGGTCTCGATATAGAGACCGGGGTAGGCGGGCGAATCGGGCCGGTAGATGACTGCGAGGACCTCATCGCCATCGACGACCTCGATGCGCGAGACGCCTTCAACGCTCTTGTCGGCGGGGCCGCCGCCTACGGTCGCGAATCGGATGGTGAACTTTGCCATTTGGACGCCTCCTAGGGGTAGGGTCGCGGGGTTAAGCCGCGCCCCGGAGCGCTCGAGATTGCGCTCGAGCGCTCGCGGGCCGGGGTTTAACTAAGGCGGAGCATGACCGCCGGGCTTCCGTCGGGCGCCGTATGGGCGGCGGTCGCGACTCGGAAGCGACGCGCCTTCAGGACTTGCGCCGCTACCAATACGGTCTCGACGGGCACTACGAGGTGCCCGCCGTAGTCCGCGCTGGGCGGGCAGCCGTACCACCACTGCTCGCCCTTGAGGGCGGCGACTGCGTCGTTCCAAGCCTGGATTCGATGTTCAATAGCCATTTGGAGCCTCCTAGGGGGTAGGGCGGTTAAGCCCTCCGGGCCGCGCCCCTATGAGCGTAGGAGCGCGGGGCCGCGGGGTTTAACCGAGGCGTTCGGCGGCGGCAGCGAGCGCTTGGTAGCCGCCCGCCCGGTCGGCGGTAAGGCGGCGCATGCGGGGTTCGGTGCAGCGCGTGCAGACGACGTCGCCCGGTTCGACCCGCCGCCCGCATTCCAGGCAGTGGGAGGACGGCGCGAGCGCGATAGCCTTCAGCGCGGCCGCGTAGCGGTTAAGGGTAGCCATCGTAGCCTCCTAGGGTTGGTAGGGCCGGAAGCCCTCCGGGCCGCGCCCTACGGGGGTAGGGCGCGGGACCGCGGGGCTAGGGCGAGGTGGGGTCGCCGTTAAGCAGGCCGTTCAGGCCAGCGAGCGCGGGGGTCGCGTCGTAGACAGCGGCGAAAATGGCCTGCTCGACGCGCAGGATTTCGCGCGCCGCGAAGGAGTTTCGTGCGCTCTCCGCGACTTCGGCGGCCGTATGGAGTTGCGCTAGGGCCGTAGCGCAATTCGCGTAGGCCGCTGCGACGTTGACAGCAATCTCTTCGGCGGGGGTCAGGGTAGCCATCGTAAGCCTCCTAGGGTAGTCGCGGGGGTTAGGCCGCGCCCCGCCGCCCTCTAGCCGCGGGGGCTAGGGGGCGGGGCGGGCGGGGTCTAGCGTTCGCACTCGCCCAATTCAGCGGCGGATTCGGCGGTCGTACCGGCCTGCAGGATGGGCGCCTCGTAGGCGCCGAGCATGTTAGCCAGCCCGCCGAATTCGGCCGCGTACAGGTAGCGCCGCGCCTCGGCTAGCGCGTCATGCGCTACCCGTAGGTGAACGGCGGCCTGCTTAAGGGCGGCGCACTTCGCTGGGTATTCGGTAGCCACTGTAGCCTCCTAGGGTGGGGCCGGGTAGCCCCCGCCCGCGGCCTAGGGTCTAGGTCGCGCGCGGCGGCGACTCGCATCACGCGTGCGCGCACGCGAGGGCGATTTCGTACCCGCGTCCCGGCCGTTAAAGGGACCCGCGAGTCGTAAACCGCCCCCGCGGACGCACGCGGCCCGCCGGTAGCGCGTAGCCGCGGCCCCGCCTACCCGGCGCGCCGCGTAGGTCTCCCGAGGCTAGGCCGGTTACCAGAATCCCTAGGCCGCCGCCCCGCGTTAGCGGGGTAGCGGGGGCCGGGGCTGGTAGGGCCGTCGTCGGGGTACGCGTACGGACGGGGGCGGGGGTAGCGGCCCGTATAGCGCAGGCGGGCGTTACCCGTTAGGAGGAGGTGTCTAGGCTAGGTGTCCCGGTAGCGGGGGCGGGGCGAATCGCGTACGCGGGGCGGGCCGTAGGCCTCCGCCTCGCGCCCCGGTCTAGCCCCCCGCAGGGTACGCTAGGCCAGTTTAAGCGCGGGCCGCCGGGTCCGCCGCTACTACCGGAGGGCCGTTTCCGCTGGGGTAGCCCGCTACGCCGTACCGCCTACGTCGCCCCCCGCTAGGGGGGTCGGTCTACCCGTACCCGCTACCGCCGGGGGGCCGCCCCCTACGCCGCCCCCCCGCTACCGCTAACCGCGCGGCGGGGCTGGCACTGAGGGGTACGGGGCCGGACTCGGGCCAGTCTCCTACGGGCGCCTAGCCGCCGGGCTCTCGCCCTCCCGCCCGCCGCCTACCCCGCCTACGCGGGGGGCTGCGGGGCTACCGGGGGGGCCGGGGGGCTACCCCGAGACCGCCGCTGTACCCGTAGCGCTTACGCTACGCCGAGTCGCCCCTACGGCCCCCCTAGCGTCTGACCCGGATACGGGCTGGCTAGGGGGGCTACCGGCGGCCGGGGCCGCCCGCTACGCCGCCGCCCTAACCGCCCGGCTTACGCCTAGCGGGGGTACGGTCGACTTGGGCGGGCGGCCTACCCCGTAGCCTAGGGGCTAGGGGGGGGCTACCGGGGGCCGATGGTAAGGTGCGGTAGTGCTAGTACGCCTACACTCTACCGCGGGGGGCTAGGGGGGGTCTATAGTACTCTGGTAGGGGGTACTACCAGGCGGGGCGGGCGGACCCTACATTCTACCTCGGGGGGCCGGGGGGAGTCTATAGTACTGTGGTACGGGGGGGTACTACCCGGCGGGCCGCCGAGTACTACCCCGGCGCCTACCGGGGGGCCGAATTCCTAGGCCAAATCGCCCTAGGCGGGCCGTAGCCGAGTCGGGGGTACCCCCGCTACCCGCTACGCCTAACTCGCCCGCTACGCCGCCTAGCGGCCCCTAGGGCGGGCGATAGTACCCTAGTACTACTACCCCCTACTAGTACCGCGTGCGTGTAGCCAACTCCTAGCACGTCAGTGCTACTAGGCCGGGCTACCCCCGCCCGGCTACCCCGCCTCCCCGCCCTACCCCTCCGCCGCCCGCCCTCCGGGGCGCCTAGCCGCGCGCCTACGCGGGGGGCCGGCGGGCGGGTAGTACGGCGGTACTATAGACTCCCGCCGTAGGGTAGCGTACCCTAGAGTCGACCTAGGAGGCTACGATGACCCCTAACCCGCGCTACGCCGATATCCACTACCGACTCCTAACCGTACGCGCCGCCTACCGGGCGGCCTACCGGGCGGGTAGTAACGCCGCCCTAGTAGACTACGCCGCCGCCCGCGGGGCCTACGCCGACGTAGACTTAACCGTACTAGCGGCCCGAATCGCCTACGCCGACGCGCGCCTAGCCCGTATACGGGCCGCCCTACGCTACCGGGCCGCCGCCCGCTACGCCGCCGCCCTACGCCCCTACTAGTTACCCCCTACCCGGTACCCCCCCCTACCCGCCCCCCTAGGGCGGGGCGGGGCATTCCCCCTACCCCCTACCCTAACCTACCGTACCCCTAGGCCCCCCCCGTAGCCTACGCCCCCGGCCCCCCCGACCCCCGGCGGGCCGCGCCGCGGGCGGGACTGTAGGCTAGTACCTTAGGGGCCGCCCCCCGCCCGCGCGGGCCGGGGCCGCCGCCCCCCCTACCGCCCTACCCTACCCCCCGCCGGGGCCGCCCCGCCGCCCCGGCGGCCCGGCGCGCCCCCCCGCGGGGGCGCCTACCCGGCCTATGGTTACGATAACTGATACTTATCGTAAGCCATACCCCTACCCCTACCCCCTCCCTACTACCCCGACCCCCCACCACTAGGGGGTACGCTAGTACCCCCCACGCGTGGGGTACGCCCCCCGCCCGCCCGCCCGGCCGCCCGGCGCCCCGCGGGCGCGGGGACCCCCCGCCCCGGCCGGGCGCCCGGACCACACGGGCCACCAGACGCAGGGAGATTTGGAACTTGGGACTTGCAATAGGGGGGTAACCCTAGTATTGTTGTTTACGCCTAGACCAGACCGCGACAGGCTGAGAGCCCAGCGCTCACCCGGAACGGGAAACCGTGCTGCGATGCCAGCGGGCGGGCCAAACGGGGCGATAGACGACTGGTCGGGGCAACCCCTCCCTCCTGCCCGTCCGGCTGCCGGCCCGCAGGGGGCGCCGGAGGCGAGATGAGCACCGTATCGAGCAGGAGAACCGAGATTGTCGTAGATGCGAACGACGGCACGTTCCAGGTGCATGTCGTCGGCCAAAATGTGGGGGCAGGCCAGTCATTCGTGTCGGATGTCAGGGTCAGGATGGCTGACCCGAACGGGGGCGGCATGACCCTACCCCACGCGAACACTCTTGGCACGCTCGAGCAGTTGCGAGACCTGATCGGCGAGGTGCTGGCGCTGGCGAAGCAGGAGGGTCTCTGATGCAGTTCCGACCCGCGCTAGCGAGGGCGATCATAGAGGGACGCAAGAGCGTGACGCGGCGGCCGGCCGATGTTTACGATCGCAGGCTCGGCCCAGCCGGCGACTATGAGCGCGTGTACCGGGCGGCGACGGACCGGCTGATCTACCAGAAGCACGGGTCATACGCCGTGCAGCCAGGCCGGGGGGCGAAGAGCGTGGCCCGCATCCAGATTGATCGGATCGACTTGGGCTACCTGCACGAGATGAATCTGAGCGACGCCCGGCTCGAGGGGTTTGCGGATCTAGACGGGTTCCGCCGGGTATGGCGGGAGATGTACAGCCAGTGGGACCCCGACACGCTGGTGTATGTGCTGACCTTCCGGCTCCTGGCCCCCCCGCCCAGTGGCCCGCAGGGGGCGTCGTGAAGCGGCCAGACGTCCTGAGAGCCAGCAAGGAGCAGTGGTTGGGCAAGGCGATCCGTTGGTGGGAGTTCATCTGCGCCGGCTGCGGCGAGAGCGGCCTGTGGCCCGGAACGCTCGCCCAGGCCACGCGGCAGGCCAGGGAGCAGGGCTGGCGGCGGCAGACCTCGCCAGCCGGTCGACTGTGGTCGTGCGGTGGCTGCATGGCCGAGCAGAACCGGAGGCAGGCCTGAGCATCAGACAGGATCTCAGATACGTGGTACGTCGCTGGACCCGACCGGAGTACCGCCCCTACCTGCTACGGGGCATCGTGACGTGGTGGGGCTTCGTGATCATCTGTTACGGTGTCTGGCTAGTAGCGACGCGTGCTCTCTTCCAGAGCAATCTATCGCCTGCGTGGCTACTGATCTTCTCCGCGCTCGCCTTCCTCTTCGGTCTCGTAGCAGCCGTCGTCTGGGGCATATTCTGGACGTGGGACACGATGCAGGATGGATGGGTGGACCCACTGACCCTCCTGGCCGACCGCCCGACCGAGCCGTTGCCCGAGCATCTGAAGCCGTACTTTTATACGCCTGGGGGCACGCGCTCCGAGCCGCCTTATGACTGACCCTCCCGCTGGGCAGGCATCCGGCCCGTCCGTCCCACCCCCCGCTGGCCCGAAGGGCGGCGCCGGGTTGGTGATCCGGCCGAACGGCGCTAGACGCCTATGCGAATTCGAGGGCTGCACGAAGCCGAGGACGTGCTTGTGGTACTGCCTCGAGCACCACGAGATTGTGTGCATGCGCACACGCCGCGGGGTCTGGATTGGAGATGGGAATGGATGAGAGCAGGATCAGGCGGATGGCAGCCGAGATCCACCACCGGCTTGAGCGGGCCATCTGGAAGCCGGCGCGCGTGAGCCTGGACGACATCGCCGCCACCAGCGCCGATTCGCCGCGGTCGGAGGAGGTAATCACTCCGGCCGAGGCCGTCAGGGCCATGCAGGCCGTGCTCGAGGCCATCGACGCCATGAAGTATGCGTTGCTTGGGATGGTCGGTGCCGCTACAGCGCTCGAGTGCGACATGGACCTGCTGGCTAAGGAATTGCGCGAGACCCAGCGGAAAGCGGACGACGACATGCGGAGCACGGCCGGCCAATGGCTGGCCCGCCGCCTTGGCCCGTGGGCCGTACCCGCCCGCCGCTGGCTCCCCATGTGGGCTGCCCGCCGCATGGCACTGAGCGAGTGGCAGCGCATCCAGCCACCGACCCTAGGCCAGTGTCGGCACTGCGGTGCCTTCCAGCCGCTGGTGGGGATGGGCCACATGCAGATCCTGCAATCGCACCGCGACAGACGCTATCCCATTCTCAGCGGCATTGTATGCCCCAACGTCTACGAGTGGGACACCGTCGAGGGAGAGTTCAAAGATGCCGCCGACTGAGACACCGAAGACCCCCGAGATGCTGCGGGCGCTGGCGAATGAGGTAGAACGCAAGCATTCGCCTATCGCCAGTGACCAGTATCCGTGCATTGAGCCAGAAGATGTGCGTGCCCACGCCGACGCCTGGCAGGCCATCGAAGGCGCTCTGCTCGCGTTGACGCCGGGAGGCTCCGAGTTCGTGGGCAGCCCCCATCGATGCCTGGAGTTCATCAAGGACCGCATGGCTACGGTGATGAAGGTCGCCGTGGCCAATAAGACCCTCGGGGTCGAGTTGGAAGCGGTGAAGGCGCGGGAGGAGGCGGCACGGCCAACACCGTGTATCTGGCGACCGCAGCCGCACGGGGATGAGACGGAGTATTGGGAGACGACCTGCGACAACGCTTACTGCTTCGAGATCGATGGTCCAACCGAAAACGACTACTCCTTCTGCCCCGGATGCGGCCATCCGATCCTTGTCGCCCCGCTTGTCATGACCGGAATGGAAGAGGGCGATGTCCTATTCGACTTGGTGGCCGCCTCGGAGCCGCCGGGGGAGGAGGGGACGTGAGAGGCCAGTGCTATCTTCGGGGATGGAGCCTCCTTGGTCTACTCAACACACTGCTCGGATGTGTATTCGCCGTCGTGCTAATACGCCACAGAGACTCGACGTCGCACAGGACCGTTCGGTGGTCGTGGGGAAAAGCCTCCGACTGGCCGCCGGGGGAGGAGGGGACGTGAAACACACTGACCTCTGGTGGGAGATTGCCCAAGCCGTAGTAGTTCTACTGGCCATGATTGCGCTTGCTGTCGCCGTGCCAATCTGGTTCCCGTCATGATGGGCGGGGGAGGAGGGGACGTGCGCGAGCATCGTCACAAATGGCACTTCAACCCGAACATGGACAACGAGAGAAGCGGGCCAACCCGCGTCGGCTTCATCTGCGACGACTGCCAAGAGCAGATGACGCTCACGAAGGCCGAGGCCATTCTTGACGGACGGGAAGCGGCGAAGGCGCGGGAGGAGGCGGGCAATCTGATGGCCGAGTGCCTTCGGAGCATGGACGGGGTAGACACGCAAGGACCTATCTTGGCGGCCACTATTCACTTCCTCCTCCGCGACGACGTGCGTGCCGCGGTTGACAAATGGCAGGCCGCCTCGGAGCCGCCTGGCACAGCCCGACAAAGCCTGGGGGAGGAGGGGACGTGAGCGAAAGCAGAGGGCAAATGCTCGCCGAGGCCAACGCCGAACTCCATGTCGCGAAGGAAGGACTGGAACAATCGCGGACATGGAAGCGCGAGGCTGAAAGAGCCTACGATGATGCGATGGGAAGGTGGGTCAAGGCTCGCCTAAGAAGGGATGCCATCTTGACGGGGCTCCACCGTGCCCCATCGACACATCGTGCCGCCTCGGAGCCGCCGGGGGAGGAGGGGACGTGAGCGACTGGACCCCGTTCCTCTCTGCGCTGTATCGGGGAGAGCCGCTGGCTTGCACCGCAGAACAATGGCATGGCGGGTTGCGGACGGCCGTCCAGAAGCACGCCGCCAAGATGGTCGATGGCGGTCAGGACATCTACGCGGTGATTGCTCTAGAGGAGGTACGACGAAACGACGCCGCGCATGGGAGCGGGATGTCTGGATTCTCGGAGCCGCCGGGGGAGGAGGCAGCCCATAACTGATCCCGTCCCGCCTATTGGCCTTTGCTCCTCCTGCCAAGCCGAGATCCGCTGGATCAAGACGCCGCTGGGGAAGTCCATGCCTCTCAACGCCAAGCCCGTGAAGCGTTGGATCGTCAGAGAGACGCCGGATGGTGCGGGCGACTATGAGTGGAGTGGCCAGATGGCCGACACCTACGAGAGCCACTATGGCACATGCCCCCAGGCGGCGCAGTGGCGGGGCAGAACGAGATCCGGCGGATGATTCCCCCGACCCCCGCCCAGGCCCGCCTGCTCCGGGCTGTTTCCCAGCACCCCGACCACTACCTGCGGGTGTGGTTTGGGAGCGTGGACTTCGTAGAAAGGGCGAAGATCGACGTCCCAGAAGGGCGCTGGTGGCCTGGTGGCGACAAGAGTGGAGCGAGCAAAGAGACGGCCATGGTCTGTGTCCGGCTCGGGTGGCTTCAGAGGACTCCGAGCGTTCTCGGCTCGTGGCGGATGGGCGGCGAGGCGTCGTTGTACCTGATCACGGATCTCGGCCAACAGGCCATCGACGGCCTTCCCGATGATGCCTACCGGAGCATCCCCCGCATTGTGCCGTCCGTCGACGGCCATGCCGCCGAAGTGCTACGGGCGCTGTTGGCTCGCCACGACCCAGCCAAGGGCTGGGTATTCCTGATCGAGGCCCCGATGGATATCGGCGGCGGCCACCACGCCGTCGACGCGTGGGCCATCAACTGCTTCGCCTCCCAGAACCACCGGAGGGTCGGCTATGAGGTCAAGGTGAGCCGATCGGACTTCGTCGGCGAGTTGAAGAAGCCCGACAAGACCGCCCGCAGCGCCCGATTCTGCACGTCGTTCTACTTCGCCTGCCCCGTTGGGGTACTGAAGCCGGCCGACGTCCCAGATCCCTATGGCCTCGTCCATGTGTTCGAGAAGGGCACCACTCGCGTCGTCAAGAAGTCGACCCTGCCGCCCTCTGATCCGACCTGGGGGCTGGTTGGCCGCCTGCTCCGGCGCCTAGCCCAGATGGAGGAAGAGAGTGCCTAACACGCTTCGATTCATGGCGAACGGCACGACCATGGCCTTCGACGAGATGGGCCAGCAGATCGCCGAGATCCAGAAGTTCCCTTGGCTGGCTATCGCCCTGGCTAGGCTCGAGAGCCTAGGCTATGACCCCAAAGCCTTCGAGATCCTGATGCCGAGCCGCCTGAAGGTGCGTCCCGAGAAGGTAGACGGCCGCTGGACGTGGTCATTCGAGTGAAGCCATCCACCGAACTGCTGCGCCTGCTGGCTGGCGGCATGAATATGACCGATGGGCCATGGGCCTTGAAGTGCGCCAGGGAGTGGGACTCGCTCATCCGGGCGGCCTCGCGGTATCTCCGCTACGTCGATCGCTACCGCCAGGTGGCGGCCTGGGGCGGGGAGATGCAGCGCGTAACCTTCCGCCGCATGATCAAGGCCGAAAGCATGTTACGATGCCGCCTGGAACGGTTGCGCTAGTAATGGGCCGCACGATCTACACCGGCATCACCACCCGCTACCGGGGAACCCGCTTCCTCGGATTCAACGTGTACGTCTCGTGGCGGGGCAAGAGCCGGGCTACCAGCATCGGCTGCCTAGATGAGGACTGCGTCGACCGGGCGCTGGTGATCCGCGAGCGCTTCTGGCGAGAACTCGGCAAGCCGGCCACGGAGCGGAATATCCGGGCCGGCTACGGCCGACCCTACGTGCGCGACGGCATCGTGGTGGTCTCGATCGGCGACCACTACCGGAAGTTCAGCATCCGCAAGCACGGCCGGCGCGAGGCTATGCGTCTGGCCAAGGAGGCGAAGGCAAGATGGCTCAGCGGGGAATGAGGCGTTTCGTGGTCCTACGGAACGAAGATCCCGGCGGCGTCTCAGGCACGGGGCAAGTAGCCGAGGGCGTCGAATTCAGCGATGGCACCTGCGTGCTGCGGTGGACCACCGTTCAGAAGTCGACCGCCTTCTACGACAGCGCCGAGGCCTGCGAGGCCATCCACGGCCACAGCGGAATGACGAGGTTCGAATGGATCGACTAGACGCCCCCGAAGGGCATCCTGACCGGAACGTCCGGCTTCCCGTCGGCGGCGTCTTGCCGGCCGCGGGGGCTGGGGGAATGCCGGGAGCACCCCCAGCCCCCATCACGCTCGAGGAACTCGAGCAACTGCACCGGGCCGCCTCCCCGGCCCCCTGGCACGCCTGCCGGGACGGCGAGTGCAAGTGCAAGCAATTGTGGACGGCCGACCATCCCGTCGCCGTCATCGAGGCTGGCGAGTGGGGCGACGAGTACCCGGCTCTGCGGATGTTGGACGTCGAGGGCACCCTGCATGGCACACAGACGGTCGTGGAGGCCTACACCGAGCGTATCCCCTATGGCGAGATCAGCGAGGATCTGGCCAAGGCGAATATCCTGCTGATGGAGCGGCTCCGCAACGCGACCGAGGCGCTTCTGACGCTGGCCCGGACCGCCCAGAAGGTCGCCTACATCATCCGGCCGGGCCGGCATAGCCTATCGATGAGGATCGACGAGAACACCACCGACGAGGAGAAGGACCAGATCCTGCAGTTCCTCGCCGCAGCGGAGGCGGCCCCGAAATGAAGCCAATTACTATCGCACTTCTCGTAACGGTAGAGATAGTCCTCGTCGCCGTCGCTGGATACCTAGTCGGCGTCGAGAATGGCATAAACGTCACGATCGCCGCCTACAATGACCAGTGCGATGCCCGCGTGCAGACGGCCATCGACGAGACGGCCCGTCAGGGAGTGGAAGTCGGCGCACAGATGGGGATGGAGGAGGCCGGGAAGTACTGGTTGCCTCAACTGCAGGCTTGCCTTCTCGAGACGAATAGTGTCCACGCGGCCATTGCGCGGTTAATCTACGAGGAGGAGTGGGACGACGCGGTTGCCTATGATCTCCTGTGGTGCATCATGGGTGACGCCCATCCACTGGAGGACTGTCGGGCGATGCTCGCCGAGGCCCGCCAGTGACCGACCAGCAGGGGATCTGGATCGAGTACATGGACATCCGGGCACTCGTGCCCGATCCCGACAACCCGAAGGACCATGACGTCGGCGCCATCGACGAGTCCGTCAACGTGTTCGGCTTCGTCAACCCCATGGGGATCAACGAGGAGTCGGGCCTGGTCATCTTCGGGCATGGCCGGCTGAAGGACTTGCTGGGCAAGCAGGACCGAGGCGAACGCCCACCCGGCAATGTGCGGCTGGAGGATGGCCGATGGCTGGCGCCGGTGGTGCGCGGCGTCCACCTCGACGCCGAGAAGGCGAAAGCCTACGTCATCGCCGACAACCAACTGACATTCCTCGGCGGCTGGAATGAGCCGAAACTGCTGGCGAACCTGATCGAGTTGGCTGGGCCGGCCAAGATCGGCATCGGCCTGCGGGGCACGGGCTTCGCCCCAGACGACATCGACCGGCTTGAGCGCCTGCTCAACCCAAGCGATCACGACGACCCGATCCCCCACGTGGACCTAGCGGCCAAGTTGCAGAGCAAGTGGGGTACGGTGGTCGGGCAACTCTGGCGGGTTCCCTCCAAGGCCGTGGCCGGCGTCGAGCACCGCATCTTCTGCGGCGACTGCACCGTGCCCGAGCACATCGACGCTCTGATGGGCGACCGGACCGCCGCGCTGGTCGTCACCGACCCGCCCTATGGGATCGACCACATTAGGCACCGCAGCGGCAAGCGGACCCGGCCGCAGGAAGGCGATGAGGACTCGGAGCGGGAGCATTACCCGGCGATCGGTGGCGACGCCCTGACCGGGAAGGAGTTCGAAGAATTCATGACCGGCGCCTTCCGCAACGTGGTGCGGCATGTGGCCGACGATGCGGCCTGGTACGTCTGGCACGCCGCCGACAACCGCGAAGCCGTCGCCCGGGCGATGGCTACCGTCGGCGTCCAGGTCCATCAGGAGATCGTGTGGAAGAAGGACAACTTCTACATGGGCCGCCAGGATTACCACTGGCAGCACGAGACCGCCCTGTACGGCTGGCGGGGCAAGCACAACTTCTACGGCGCCCGCAATCAGTCGACCGTCTGGGAGATCCGCCGGGATAAGAAGATGATGCACCCCACCATCAAGCCGGTGGCTCTCTATATGATCCCGATGCGGAACAACACCCACCACGGCGAGATCGTGCTCGACCCCTTCGGCGGCTCGGGGCCGGTGGTGCTGGGCGCTGAGCGGACTGGCCGGCTCGGCTACGCGCTCGAACTCTCGCCGGGCTACGTGGCGGTGATCCTCCAGCGGTGCCGGGACATGGGGCTGGAGCCTCTGCTAGATGGCTGACGCTCGGATCGATATCGACATGAGCAAGCCCTGCCCCCGGTGTGGCAAGATGGGGGCGGCCAACGGCGGTCCGTGCCTGAAGTGCATCCTGAAGGCACTCGACTCTGGCGAGATCCGTCCCGGCGGCCGCCGCCGCAAGAGATCCCGTAATGCCCAATGACATCGAGAGTCAGGGGTGCAACTGCTGTGGCTGCCTGACTGTGCTGGCGGTCATCGCAGTCTGTGTCCTTATGCTCGTGATAATCTAGGAGGCCCAATGGAGAATTGGACCCACGCCCGGGCTGTTGCTTTTCAATCCTACGCCCAGCGGACCATCACCGCACTCGGGACCGTCGATGCCGGAGCGGTGGCCGAGGCCGCATGGCACATGCACCGGGAGCAGCGCATGGGCGCGCACGTGTTCGTCATCGGCAATGGCGGCTCCTTCTCGACGGCCGAGCACATCGCCGCGGATCTCTCGAGATCGGGCGGGGTGAAGGGCGTCCGGGGGCCGGGCTACCTCGACTGGATCACCGGCCAGGCCAACGACTTCGGCTACGAGAGCATCTTCCAGGCGTACCTCATGATGTGCGCCACGCCAGGCGACGTGTTGATCGCATTGTCCGTCAGCAAGCAGAGTCCCAACATCATCTTGGCCTGCCAGTATTGGCAGGAGCGCGGCGACGTCATCGGGTTGTGGGGGAGGCGATGGCCACAGGGGGCCGACAAGTTTGCCGACGTCAGTATATTTGTCGACGACGACGACCCCAAGGTGGTAGAGACATGCCATCTGGCCATCGGCCAGGCTTGGGCCGACATGGTGAGCGCGTGAGCGACCGCCCCGACGAAGTCCTTGCCCGGCACCCCAACGCCCTGCAGCGCGTGACCATCGCGCAGGGCTTCTACGCTGAGCGGCTCCGGCCCACAGCCGACCGCACAGTGAAGTTCGTCTGGTATCGGGAGGACTCCGGCGTCCCAGTCTGCTCGGCGAAGTCCCGGCGCTGCCGCAAGTGCGACCACTACTATCCCCTCGAGGAGAAGAAACTCACCGAGTGCCCGGAGTGCGGCGATCCGCGCTTCTGCCGGACGGGCGTAATCAAGCCCGGCGACCGCTGTCGGATGCACGGGGGCGGGGCAAACAAACTCGTCGGCTCGGCCAACCCGTCATTCAAGCACGGCAAGTACTCCCGCTACATGCCGGCCCGGCTGGCCGCCAAGTATCTCGAGTCCGCACGGGACCCCGAACTCCTCGCCAATCGCCAGGAGATAGCGGTGCTCGATGCCCGGCTGGCCGAACTGCTGGGGCGGGTCGACACCGGGGAATCTAGCCGGCTGTTCTCGCAGGCCAGGGAAGCATTCACGGGGTTTCGCAACGCGTTGGATCGCTCCGACAAGGAGACCATGCAGATCCACCTGCAGACGCTCGATGCGACGTTGGGGCGTGCGGTGGGTGACTATGCGGCCTGGGACGATATCCGCCAGAGCCTTGAGACCCGCCGCAAACTCGTCGAGACCGAGATGCGTCGGCTGGAGAAGATGCAGCACTTCCACACGGCCGAGGAATTGCAGAGCCTGCTGACTGCCATCGCCCACATCGCCAAGCGCGTCATCTCAGACCCAAAGGTGCTGAATGAGTTCACCCTCGCCATTCTGGAACTCGGTCAGCGAGACCCTAGCCGATCTCCTGCGGCCGACGTACTACCGCGAGGCGCGTGACTGGCCAGACGTCAGTCACTACTACAACGCTGAGCGCCATCGATTCTACAAGCCCCACAACCGGGACGAGGCCATAGCGCTTGTCGACATCATCCACAGGTACATCCTAGCCAAGGGCGGCGAGGGCGGCGGCAAGTCCGTGTTCGGCATCATCAAGGACCTAGAGCGGTTCCGCCGGGGCTGTCACGGGATCGTCGTCAGTCCAGACTTCGAACACTTCAAGCGGTCCCTATGGCCGGAATTCCGCCGCTGGTGCCCGTGGGACATGGTCCATCCGAAGCACCGCTACCGCCAGGCACCGGAGTGGGAGCCGACCAAGCCCTTCATGTTGCTCTTTGTCACGGGGGCCGTCGGCTACTTCGGCGGCATCGATAAGGAGATGGGCTGGGAAGGCCCGAACGTGAACTTCGCTCACTTCGACGAAGCCCGCCGCAAGGATACCCCGCTGGCCCTGAAAGTGTTGGATGGCCGCGTCCGCATCCCCGGCCCGTTGGGCGACCCGCCGCAGATGTGGCTCACCACCACGCCCCGCAAGCATTGGCTCTTTGACTACTTCGGGCCACGCGCCCCAGGTGGCCAGACCGACACCTATGCTGCGTTCAAGAGGGACTCGCTCGTTTTTACCCTCATCACCAAAGAGAACGAGGACAACTTGGAGCAGGACTACGCTGCCAAGCGGCGCCAGTCGCTGACGGAACAGGAGGCCCGGGTGCTCCTCGAGGCGCTATGGGAGGATCTCGAGGACACCTCGCACTTCCTGCCTTCGATGCTTCTCTGGGACCTTTGCCAGACGACCATCCCCCCACTCGACGCCTACACGCCGATCGTGGTGAGCCTAGACGGGGCCGTTACCTACGACAACTTCGGCATCACGGCCGTGAGCCGCCATTGGGAAGAGGCCAGGCACGCGACCGACGTCGCCTTTCGCTTCGTCGAGGCCTGGACGGCTGACCAAGGCCCGATCAACTTCATGGGCACGGAGGACTATCCTGGCCCTGAGCGCCGCCTGCGCTGGCTCATCAACAACTTCAATGTCGTGCAGGTCTGCTTCGATCCAGCCCAACTGCACGACATGGCGCAGCGGCTCGGCGTGCCGGGCGACGGGCTGGCGTGGTTTTCCGAGTTCAGCCAGGCGGCGGAGCGGCTGGTGGCCGACAAGCGCCTGCTGGATCTGATCATCCAGCGCCGGGCGCAGCACGACGGGAATCCGAGCCTGCGGCAGCACATCGAGAATGCCGACAAGAAAGAGGACCCCGAGACCCGGCGGCTACGGATCGTCAAGCGGCACGAGGCATTGAAGATCGACTTGGCCGTGTCGGGCTCGATGGCTGCCCATCGCTGTCTGGAATTGAATCTGTAGCCCACAGGGGCTATACTCACCGGGAGAATCGATGAAGCGACACAACCGCATGCCCCTCGCGCCCACCGCCGGCGGGCGCCGGCGCGAGGCCCAAGCCCTGATCGTCGAACGTCCGGGGCCGTCGGCCGAGATCGTCTGCCCCTTCTGTTTCCCCCGGCACCCCTTGGTGGTGGGCCAGCCGGCGAAGTGCGGCACGGTCCTCGAACTGAAGGCGGTGCAGCGGCTCTATACTGGAGTGGCGTGCGGAAAGTGCGGAAAGACCAACGGGACGCTGGTCAAGCGCGGCGACAACTACCAGCACGCGCAGGACTGCATGCCCGGCAAACTCCTACTCGCCGAAGATCCGGTGCCGAGCCGATGGGCGGCGATCGTCTATCGCATGCCTCCGCGCCTGAAGGTATGGATCGAGAACAGGCGGGGTAGCCAGGTGGCGACCCGGCTGCAGGGCCAGGATGGCAAGGTGGTGTACTCGTGGCTCCAAGCCTAGGAGGGTCGCATGCCAGATAATCCGCCCGCAGCCATCACGCCCGAGACTATGCTCGAGTCGGTGCGGGCCACTGTCCAGACCATCCCCGAGGCCTCGCAGGCGACGCAGCCCACCGATAGCATCATCATGTACATCGCCTCCGTGGCCGATTCCCTCCCGCCGTGGGGGACTCAGACCCAGCGCCGGGACAAGATGCTCCGGGAGTTCTTCATCCGGGAGCCGTTCCTCGCCGGTGCCGTCGGTTCCGTCTGTGCTTCGCACGCCTCCTATCGATGGGAAATCGAGAGCGAGGACGACGAACTGAAGAAGGTCGTCACGGCCATGCTCGAGACGGCCCACTTTGGCGAAGGTTGGACGTCGTTCGCCAGCATGGTGACCATAGACTACTTGACGCAGGACCGCGGGGCCTACGTCGAGATCATCCGAGATGGCGCATCGCCGTCCGCACCTGTGCTCGGCATTGCGGTGCTCGAGGCGTTGCGATGCACCCCCACCGGCAACCCCAGGACGCCGGTCGTGTACGAGGATGAGCACGGCGGCCGCCACCTCCTGAACTACTACGACGTCGCCCGCCTAATAGAGATGCCGTCCAGCATCTCTACCATGCGCGGCATGCAGTACTCCGCCGTCAGCCGGGTTCTCGCCGCCTCCCAGATCATGCGGGACATCATCATCTACCGGGGCGAGAAGGTCGGCGGCCGGTTCCAGCGCGTGCTACACATCGTGGGCGGGCCGGCCAAGCAGGACATCAGGCGGGCGCTACAGATGGGCGACGAGGATGCCGACAACCAAGGGCTGGTCCGCTTCCAACTGCCGACCATCCTAGCCTCGCTCGATCCTTCGAAGCCCGTGAGCCACGTCGAGATCCCGCTGGCCAGCCTGCCCGACAACTTCGACCTCGAAGATGAGATGAAGTGGTACATCACCACCATCGCCGCCTGCTTCGGGCGGGACTACCAGGACTTCGCCCCTCTGCCCGGCGGCAACCTCGGATCCTCGGGGCAGTCCGAAGTGATGGCGGCCAAGACGAAGGGGAAAGGCCCCCGGCTGTTCATGTCTAGCGTGGAATATGCTATGAACTTCCGGGGCATCGTGCCGACGCCCCTAGCGAAGTTCAACTTTCGGGAGATGGACCTCGAGGATGAGGGGAACCACGAAAAGATCCGGCGCCTGCGGGCTGAAACTCGAGCATCCATGATCAAGTCGGGCGAGATCACGCCCGAGGTGGCCCGGCTGATGGCCATCAAGGACGGGGACTATGACAAGGATTTGCTCCCCGTGATCGAGAAGAGCGAGGAGGAGGCCCGGGTGCGAGCAGAGGAGAACCTGCGGCTAAACGCCGAGGTGAACGCCGAGACACGGCAGACGCCCGGTGGCCGGACGTCCCAGGCCAACGTCCCCAAGCCGACCCGGAGCATCGGGGCGGCCAAGAAGGACATGTTGGCCCCGGACTTCCGGGCCGACCTGCAGGCTATGCTGCCACTGGCGGCCATCGTCCACTCGCTCAGGACGAACCAGCGCTCGGAGGCCCTAGCGCCAGTGCTCGAGAAGATGCTGGCTGGGCAGGTTGGCACGTCACAGGCCGTGACTGGCCTGCTGGTGGAGGTCGGAGCGCTCATCAAGACGCTCAAGGAGGCTCCGCCCCCGCAGGTGATCATCCAGCCGTCTATAATCCCGCCAGCCAAGGAGAAGTGACCGTGCCCGTGCAGACAGTGAACCTAGAAATCGCCCGTTGAAAGGCAAGGAGGAATAGCCCCATGAACATGCATCGTGTCTACGAACGCCCGGAAGGCCGGCGGGAAGGCAAGGTCCTGCTCGGTGTAGAGGTCCTCGATACGGGGACGCGCGCGGAGCAGCAGTTCAGCCCGGATCTCGTCGCCAAGGCCATCGAGCAGGGATGGATGACGCTGGAGGCCGACGTGCTGACCCTGAAGGCATATCAGCAGGAGGACCTGCACTACAAGGTCCTGCGCCTTCCTGGCCGCTACTGCCTGCACTGCAAGGCAGCCCTGCCCGGCGTCCGAGAGGACTACTCGGGCGTGGCGGCCCGAGAGCATGTGGCCCTCGAGCACCCCGGCAAGCCATCCCCCAGCAAGGAATGGCACACCGGCTACGAGGTTGTGAACGCGTTCGAGTGCGTGCTCGACGCCAAGCAGCACGCGAAGTTCAAGGCGGGAGGTCGCCGTGGCTAACTTCGTTTTCAACACCAGCAAGGGCCGTGCGGCGGAGTTCTACAACCGCGTCGACACCAACGACCCGGCGGCCGCCGAATTGGTCGTCATGCTCTTGGCTTCCACCGGCATCGAGACGGATGCTGTCCTACGGGACAAGGATACATTTGCCGACGTTGTGTCGGGCACGACCAACGAAGCCACGAACACGGGCTACGCCAAGAAGGTCCTAACCGATGTTGAACTGGCCGCCTTCGCGCCGGACGATGGGGCCGACGTCGTCAACCTCGACATCCCAGATCAGACATGGGTCGCCGTGGCCAACGATGGCACCGGCGCCATCGGTGATCTGGACATCGGCTATGACCCGGTCGGCTCCCAGACCATGGCCGACATCATCCCGATGACCCAGCACGATTTCGTGGTGACCCCGGATGGCTCGGACATCACGGCGCAGATCGCCGCGGCGGGCTTCTTCCAGGCGGCATAGCCGACGGCCGGGGCGCGGCAACGGAGGCGAAGTCCGACAGTTTCAGGCCAGGAGAACTAAATGAATCTGGCGATCTGCCTTATCCACAACCGGACGGCGCTACAGAATCGCGGCCAGATCACGGCCATTGCCAATCTGGTCGTTTCCAATTACCTGCCGCTAGGTTCGACCTCTGAGGAATATGAGGAGAGGTACTACACCATCGCGGGGCTGGCGGTCCCGCACGTCGCCAAGTTCTATCAGGTCCTGCCCTTCGGCGTGAACCGGCCGAACAACATGGAGACGCTCGACTCGCACAATGTCATCTACGGTGCGAGGGACGAGAACAAGACGGGTACACATCCCCGCTTTCGTAATTGGTCGATCAAGCGCGCCTGTGACCACGGCGCGGATGTTGTCGCCCTCGTGACTGACCACGCGCAGTTCACCGTTGCTGGGCTAACCCTCCAAATCGCCCGGCTGGTGGACCGGCGCTTGCTAGTCCTGCCACTGTGGGGCCTAGCCGTGTCCTGCCGCCTGTTCCCGCTGATCGGCCAGTTCCGGGAGGACCTAAACGCCGTCGACGCCTTGGCTGATCTTCGGGCGCGCATCCTCGCCGCCGGGTGGGAGGCAGACTGATGGCCCGGCTGATGTCCTTCCCGTTCGAACTGAACACCATCGCCGCTTCTATGGATTGGCAAACATCGACGACTGGTACGCCAGTCATTGAGACCACAGACTTCCGCTCCGGCGCAGCGGCGCTCAGGATCAACAGCGCTGCTGGCGCGGAGAACATCCAGCACATCTTCCGCACGACGCAAGGACCGTGTTGGACTCGGTTCTACTTCAAGGTGGTGGCTGGCGCTACCGGCAACGACGTTACGATCATTGCAACTCTGAATGGTGCTACGGCCCGGGTAGGGGTTCTTATCAATGCTGACGAGACACTGGAGTTCTGGAACCTGGAGGACTCCGCCCAGGTTGGAGCCAGTTCGTCAGCGATCAGTTTAGACACTTGGTATCGTCTTGAATACCTCATTGACTCGACCACATTGGCCTCCACCGCTATCGAGGCTAGGCTGTACGCGGCCTCGGACGAAAGCACCCTGCTGTGGAATCCATCGGGGACGATTAACTTGGCCCTCAACCCCGACCGCTTTCGTCTGGGCATCCCTTCGGCCGATGCCACGTTGGACATCATCTACGAAGATGGAGCGATCAACGACAACAGCGGTAGTTTCGAGAACTCCTGGCCGGGCGAAGGCGAGCAGATCATGCTCCGGCCGAGCGCCGCGGGCGACAACGCGGATTGGACGCGGGGCGGAACGGACAGCGGGGCCAACTGGTCGCAGGAAGAGGAGGCCCCACCCGATGACGTGACGACCTACGTTCAGAGCAATACCTCCGGTCAGATCGACGACTACAACCTGGACGCGACGCCCGCGGCGATGGCCTCCGATGATGTCATCAACTGCGTTCAGGTGGGCGTGCGGTTTGCGATCAGCGGCGCGGGTGGCGCGGACCCGGACTTCGTGCTGCGCATCAAGGCCTCGTCCGGGGGCACGGTCGAGGAAAGCGCCGCCCTTTCTGGTGCTGGCGACACCTCCTACCAGTCTTACAAAATAGCCACGCCTAGGCAATATGCGCTGACGCTGTATGACTTGCCCGGCGGGTCCGCGACGGCGTGGACAAAAGCCGACTTAGACGCGGCGCAGGTCGGCATACGCGAGACGATCACGGATACCCACTTCGTCCGGGTATCGGCGCTGTGGGTGGTGGTAGACCACAAGCCAGCGGCCGCTGGCGGCCAGACCATCCCGGTCGGCCAGGCGACCGAGGCCGACACCGCCCAGGCCATCACGCTGCTTCGCACCTACCCGATCACCCAGGTAACCGAGACCGATCTCGCCCAGGCCATCAGTGCGGTGCGGGCCTATGCGGTGGGCCAGGCCAGCGAGACAGATCTCGCCCAAGCCGTCGTGGTCCTTCGCACGTACCTGATCGGGCAGGCGTTCGAGACCGATCTCGCTCAGGACATCGGCCAGCCCGCAAAGGTCAATCAGGTCCTCGAGACGGATCTCGCTCAGGCGATTACGGTTGTCAAGGCGCTGTTGCTGGGCCAGGCTACCGAGGCTGATCTCGCGCAGGCCATCGCCGTTCTCAAGTCCCTGACTGTAGGACAGATCCAGGAGACGGACCTCGCCCAGGCCATCGCCGTTCTCAAGTCCCTGACTGTAGGACAGGTCCAAGAGGCTGATCTGGCCCAGGCCATCACAGTCGTCAGGAGCCGTCTGCTCGGGCAAGCCAGCGAGACCGACGTTGCCCAGGCCATCACGGTGCTCAAGGCGGCGCTGATCGGCCAGGCGAGCGAGACAGACCTCGCCCGCGCCATCACGATATTGCGGACGGTACTAGTTGCTCAGGTCCAGGAGACGGACCTCGCCCAGGCCATCACTGCCCTGCTGGGGCGTGTGGTTCAGCAGGTGCAGGAAACGGACTTGGCGCAGGCCATCACAGTCGTGGCTGGGGCTGCTCCCATCCCGCCGCCCGCGCCGCCCGCGCCTCCGATGGTGGTGGTGGGCCGCGTCCGTCGGCGCCGGGAAGAGCCGTCGGCTCCAATACGGCGGCTGATCGACGAACTGTTCGAGCCAGCCCGGCAGGCCGAGTTACGGCGGATCGAGGAATTGCTTCGAGAGGACGATGAGGAGATCCCGCCGCCGGCCTCCCGGCCATCCCCGAAGGGGCTGGGTGAAGTCGGTCTCGAGGACCTGATCCGGGCGTCCAAGGGATACGAGAATCTGGTGGCCGACATCGCCGTGGCGGTGACCAAGGCCATCAACCTTCCGGGCCTGAAGGAGTATTTGAAGGTTCAGGATGCCCGGGTAGCGGCCATCGAGAAAGGACCTACGGCCCCGGACCGGGGTCCTTCGGTGGATGCTCTAGCCCCGGACCGGGGTCCTTCGGTGGATGCTCTAGCCCCGGCCGAGGCAGCACGCCTCTACCAGGAGATGGTCGGCGAGATGATGGGCCTGATCGACCTTGACGTCCCACCGCCGACGATGACAGCAGAGCGGCGGAAGGAGATCCTCTCGAAGCCGGGCATTCACGCGACCCAGGTCGCCATCCTCAAGCAGACCCGTGCCCGGCCGCTCCGAACCAAGTACGAGAAGCGCCTCGCCGCCCTGATCCGGCAGTTGGCGACCGGCGAATTGAACGCGGCCGAGTTCATGGACTCGGCTTTCCAGGCGACCGTTGATGCCTATTGGGACGCGTTCGGGGATGGACGGGACGCTGGCGGGGTGGAGGAGGCGGTCGAGGTCTACTTCCACGAAGGCGGGATCGTGGCGGCCCAGGTCGTGTGGGCCGGCCAGAGCCTGCAGAAGATCATCGCCCTGCTGCCGGCTGGCCACAGCGATGGGGACCTGCAGGAGGCGCTCCGTCGGGTGCCGACCATGGCATCGGCCATCGAGGTACTCTGGTACGAGGGTCTGGGGACGGCTGCCGATGACCCTCTGTACGAGTGGATCATCGGGAGCACGAAGGAGCACTGCACAGACTGCCTCGGGTATCATGGGCAGCGGCACCGGCTGAAGGCATGGATCGCCGCCGGGGCGATCCCACAGTCTTATCCGCTGGAATGTCACGGCTTCGAATGCAAATGCGAGTTGCGGAAGAGCCGTGGCCATGAGGTTGGAACGCTACGATCGCCGGGGTTGAACTGATGGCCATCATCCGCTTCAAGCCGATCACCCGCAACCTGCGGGCCTACGACCCCAAGAAGGTGGTCCGGGCGATGGAGGATGGTCTTGCCGACGTCGGCAAAATGATCAAGGCCGACTTCGCAAAGACCACGTCTACCTGGAATGCGGGTGGCACGGACGGCAAACCGATCCCCGGCGGGCTACCCAAGTTCCGCACGTTCGGCCCGCGGATGGTTGGCGAGGCCATGATGCTCGAGGTCTCGACCCAGCACAGCGTCTACTACTACCTGAACTTCGGCACCCGGGCGCACCTGATCAAAGCACGTCGGTCCAAGGTGCTCCGCTTCCGCACGGCCGGCCGTGGCTCCTACCGGGCCAAGACCCGGCAGGGCTGGCTCGGCAGCCAGGGCGGCGGCCCGCGTGGCCCGTGGACGATGCGGCCGCGCGTGGATCATCCCGGCAACTTCGCCCGCGGCTGGGACATCACGATCACTGAGCGGCAGCGGGGCCGGGCCGAACTTTCCAAGGCGATGAACCGTCGAATCAGGGATGCGCTCGGCTCGATGGGGGCTGGCGTTCGGAGTAGCCGCGCTTGACCGGCACGCGTATGCGTTCTACAATGCGCCACAGGTATGCCCTACAGCAATGTTCCGCGCCATCTATGGGGGAAGATGGACTCGTGTGTCCAACAAGTCATGGCTCGCGAAGGGGTCGACAAGAAGCGAGCCATCGCAATGTGCCATGCAAGCCTAGTGAAGGAGGCCGAGGTGGCGAGTTCCAAAGACCGTAGGCGACAGCGTCGGGCCGTCGAACGTCGAGAGGAAGAGAAGGGCTCGAACAGCGACCCCGAGGTGCTTGCCGCGCTGGCCTTGGCAGACCCGAACGTCATCGCCGACTATATGGGCACCGTGCCTGTGGGGAAGGACGACGGGGACGAGACTGGAGCCGAAGGCGATGATGGCTCGCCTGGCAAGATAGACGACATCTCGCGCGTCATCGTCGGGGCTAGGACGCCCGAGCCGGGCACCGCGGCTCCCTCGGTGCCGGAGGCGGACGACGCAGATCCGGCCGCCGACGAAGAGAAGGACAAGAGCCTCTACGCCGTCGCCTCGGGCGACATGTACGAAATCTACCGCCCGTTCGATGGGGCCGCGTCCTGGGGGGACTACGACGCCTACATCAAGGCCAGGGATCAGGCCCGCGCCATCAACGACGTCACCTATGTGTTCCAGACGCTGGTCGAGAACGTGATGCGGTCGGACGAGATCTCGCCCGACGAGAAGGCAAGCGCCATTGCCACGCTGGCGACCGGCTACAAGACCCGCCTGCAGAAGTCCAAGAGCGTGTTCGAAAGCCTGAAGCGCGCGCTGACCGGCGCCGGCAAGAATGACCTGCCGGACTCGGCTTTCGCATACATCGAACCGGGCGGCAAGAAGGACGAGAGTGGCCGGACCGAGCCCCGCTCCCTCCGGCACTATCCCATCCACGACGCCTCCCATATCCGCAACGCTCTGTCCCGGGCGGCGTCGGCGGTGAGTAGCGGGGGGACCACAGCCAAGATTGCGCGCGCGGCCCTGCCGAAGATCCGGGCTGCCGCCAAGCGCGAGGGCATTGGGGCGGCGGGAAAGAAGGCCGAGAAGAATGGATCGGGCTTCTCGGTG
>Ga0209431_10000484_pt1 | contig 33278 bp, 28 predicted proteins | sample RifCSP13_3_FD_184021 | JGI IMG/M metagenome (GOLD analysis project Ga0209431, IMG submission 184021) | Soil microbial communities from Rifle, Colorado - Rifle CSP2_sed 13_3 (SPAdes) (version 2) | ecosystem: Environmental > Terrestrial > Deep subsurface > Rock core/Sediment | place: Rifle... | reverse complement strand
TTTCAAAATTCGCGTTGAAGAAATTGCTGCTTATCCTGTAACAATGATTTCCTACAGTCCGGAAAGAGAAGGAATAATATTCCGGAAATAAAGCATGTATTATATTACCACTTCCCGGAAGCCCCCCCTCCGCCTGAAGATCCGCCGCCAAATCCGCCGAATGAACTACCTCCTCCGCTTTTGAAGCCTCCCCCGGATGACCAGAAATTGGTCGGCAAACCCTTTTCCTTGCGAATTTTGAAATTTCTGGACAGAATAAAATCGAGTAACAGTCCGAAAAGCGTTGAAAATATTCCGAAAATCAATGCTACGGCATATGTGGAAAAGATTACCCCCGTAATAAGTCCCAGAATCCCGCCTATCGCCCCTCCGGGCCAGATTTCCTTAGTTCTTCCCAAAAAACTGGCCAGATATGTTCCAAAAAGATAAATAATTAAAAAAACTAGTAATATCGGCCAACTGCTCAAGTCATTATCCGAATCGCTTTTTTCATTTACCGCAATATCATTATCGCTGATATATTTAAATATTCTATTTATCGCTTTTTCCGTCCCGGTTTCAAAATTTCCTGACTTAAATTCGGGCACAATTTCGCTTCTTATAATATCTCCGGCTCTCCTGTCGGTAATAAATGACTCCAATCCGTACCCCACCTCGATCCTGACTTCGCGCTCATCCTTTACAATAAGTATTATAAGTCCGTTATCTGCTTCTTTTTTTCCCACTTTCCATTTTTCATAGAGCCTTACTGCATAATCCTCAACAGATTCTCCCTCAAGCGATTTAACAGTAACCACAGCCATTTCTGCACCGGTTTGGTTCTCAAAATCAGTCAGTTTTTTCTCCAAGCCGATTTTATAACCGGATGAATAAAGTCCGGCAAAATCATTGACATAACCAGAAGGAGAAGGATAGTTTACCGCATAAACCGGATAAAGTTGTAAAAAGATATAACTTAATATTACTAATAAAGTAATATTAATTTTTAGAAATAAACGCATCCCGTTTCTTTCTTAAAGTTCGACTTTCGGTGGTGTTTCAGCTCCTGTTCCGGCTTCAAAATAAGGTCTTAGTGAAAAATTAAACATCTTGGCAATGATATTGGTCGGAACTCTTTTTACGGTTATATTATATTCCTGGACCAGCTCGTTAAAACGCCTTCTTTCAACACTGATTCTGTTTTCGGTGCCTGACAGTTCATCCATCAATCCAGCTACTGTTTCATTGGATTTAAGGTTTGGATAATTTTCGATGATAAAAAGAAGCCGGGATAACGCTGAATCAAGTTCACCCGCCGTTTCTACTTTACGGTCAACTGTGCGGGCTCCGGCATATTGCGTCCTGGCCTGGGCAATTGTCTCAAAGATTTCTTTTTCCTGTTCAAGAAAACCTTTGGTTGAATTGACCAGGTTGGGAATCAAATCAAACCGCCGTTGGTATTGGGTCTCAACCTGTGCCCATTGACCGTCAATTACCGTTGATTTACCGACTAAATTGTTATAAGTACCAAACAGTGAAACCGCAATAAGTAAAAAAACTCCGGCAATACCGATCCATATTTTATTCATACAATCACCTCCCGGTTTTAATTACTCCAATAAGTCTTTAACTTTTTGCCAGATTTTTAAGTGAACTTCTTTCATCGGAAGACTGCTGTCAACAATAAAAAAACGTCCCCTGTTTTTATCGGCCAGTTTCTTATAACCTTCATAAACCCGGTGATAAAAATCACTCTGTTGTAAATCCAACCGGTCTATTTTACCCGATCCGTCCCTTCTCTGGAATCCCAACTCCGGAGCTACATCCAAAAAAATGGTCAGATCCGGAAAAACATCATCTATCGCCAGTTTATTAATCACCGTAATCTCATCTTCACCCAATCCCCGGCCGTACCCCTGATAAGCCAAACTGGAATCAAGAAAGCGGTCGCACAAAACAACCATACCCTGCTCTAAAGCCGGTCTGATAATTTCCCTGACATGCTGAGCCCGGGAAGCAGCCATGAGATAACTTTCGGTGACCGATGTCAAATCAACATTATCCTTATTATGGGTTATCTGCCTTATTAACTCTCCGATTCTTGTTCCCCCGGGTTCCCGGGTCGCTTTTATATTGTAATTAAGCTCTTTTAACTGACTGGCAAGTAATCCAATTTGGGACGATTTACCGCTCCCTTCCAAACCTTCAAATGTAATGAAAATTCCGCCCTTTTTCATCTTTTTTTCTGTCCGGCTACGTAAAGTTCACCCAAAAAAGCTGCAATAATCGTAAATAATCCTATGACCATTCCTGTTTGGCCTGATAATCCGGTTAACCAATTAGCCAGTACCAATCCGACACCAATACCTAACACGGTATGAACCACTGAGTGAGGTTTCAAACATTCCTTCATCTGTTTATCCACCTTGAATCACCCCCTTCCGGAAATTTATAACCGTTAATAACCGTTACTAATATTAAGATTAGTACCTTCAAATTATTCACGTCAAGGGGTGTTTACTGCCAAACCGCCAATAATCCGCCCATCAGCATTAAAGTCAAAAGCTGATAACCGTTATCAATAAAGTATAGTTCAGAAGGCTTTGGCTTTTCCGAATATAAATATCCCGTTAAAGACGTTGTTGCCACAAATCCGAGCCAACTCCAAAATCCTACCGACATGCCGGTAACAAAAGAATCAGCCAGAGAAAATTTTATAAAATGAACTAAAACATAAGCCATAACCATTGCTGAAGCAAAAGAAATAATATAAGTTCTGCTCATGTTAGATTTGGCATTGTCCATCGATCTTTCAGTCATTCCGACCAGCTTCATCCATTTCTTGCCAAATATTGGACCGTACCAGATAAAACCGGAAATCATTGCCAAAACAGCCGATACCAAAACCGCCAGAATATTAACCGCCATCGGTATTCACCTCCTTCCGATATATTTTTTGATAACTCCTGATAAACCGGGAAAAGCAAATCTTTCAAAGGGTATATTTTTTTTATCAAAATATGAAACTGACAGCACATCATCCGCCGGATAAATTTTACCATCAATATTGGCTACTAAAACTACCGTAACAGTCTTATATATTATGCCTTTAAATTCATAATTATCAGATGTGGAACCGGCATAATTAAACAGCTCTAAACTTACTCCCAATTCCTCCTTCAGTTCTCTCTTGGCGGCATTTTCAAATGATTCACCCTCTTCAACAAATCCTCCTGCCAGATCATAAAAACCAATCTTCGGCTCATTTTTCCTTACAACAAAAAGTAATTTTCCCTTCTTATTGATCAGAATTACAGCCACACAGGGGACCGGATTATTATAGTAATGAAATCCGCATTTCCGGCAAACAAGGAGTTTACCCCCCTCATCCCGTTCAATCAGTTTAAATTTACAATTGGGACAAAATTGAAATTGAAAATTGTCTGTTTTTTTATTTGCCATCAAAAAATTTCCTGCCTTTCAATTTATCCGGTAAAAAGCTTTTATCCTTAACCGGTCCGACATAGTCATCACTCCAGATATAGTCTTTACCGTATCCCAGATTTTTCATCAGCCTTGTCGGAGCGTTCCGTAGATGAAGAGGCACGTTCTCATTGGGAAAATCATATAAAGCCTTCCTTGCTTTTCCCAATGCGTTTGCAACAGCTCTTGATTTTGGTGCTTTGGCCAAATAGATAGTAATATGAGCCAATATCAGTTGAGCCTCAGGCATACCGACTTTGGAAACGGCTTCAAAGGCACTGTTGGCTTGAATTAATGCTCCCCTATCTGCCAGTCCGATATCTTCCGAAGCAAAAATTATCATTCTTCTGGCTATAAATTTGGGATCTTCGCCGTTTTCCAGCATTCTCACCAGATAATAAAGCGACCCGTCAGCATCCGAACCCCGCATGCTCTTGATGTATGCGCTTATTATATTGTAATGTTCTTCGGCTTTTTTATCGTAGAGTCCGGCTGATTTTGTCTGAAAAACTTCCATAATTGCTTCTCCGGTAATCTTTTTGTCACGATATGAGACAACCGCCATTTCCAATCCGTTAAGCATTATTCTGGCATCCCCTCCAGAAAGTCTTATCAACAATTCTCTTTCTTTTTTATCAATTGTTTTATTGAATTTATACAAGCCTCTCTCCTTATCTCGTAAGGCATTATTTAAAATCTTTTCAAGTTCCCCGTATTCCAAACCTTTCAAAACAAAAACCCTGCAGCGAGAAAGCAAAGGACTAATAACTTCAAAAGAGGGATTCTCAGTTGTTGCTCCAAAAAGCGTAATCAGGCTGTTTTCAACATATGGCAATAAGGCATCCTGTTGGGCTTTGTTCCACCGGTGTATCTCATCAATAAACAGGATTGTTTTGCGGTTATAAGTTTTATTTAATTCAGCTTTTTTTATAACTTTTTTTAATTCTTCCTTACCGCTCTCAACCGCACTGATCCGGTGGAAATCCGATTCGGTTTGTCCGGCAATTATGGTCGCCAAAGTAGTTTTACCGCTTCCCGGCGGTCCCCAAAAAATTAGGGAAATTATATTTCCGGTTTCGATCATCTGTCTTAATATTTTTCCCTTACCGACCAGATGTTCCTGACCGAAGAATTCCTGTAAATTATTAGGCCTCATCCTGTATGCCAAATTCATATTATTTCTGTTATATTATAAATGTAGTGGTTAAAAGATTTTACATCATCTTCATACTGTTTATAACCGTCTTTTTTCTTCTGCCCTCAAAAACTTTCTCCAGCGAAATTATCACCGATCGGAAACTCATAACTGTTGATCTTGGTAAACAGATGCTTTTTGCCTGGGAAGGCGGCAGAATTATCCACCAAACCAGAGTTTCATCCGGACTCACCAGAACTCCAACAGTCAAAGGCAGTTTTTCAATCAGGCTTAAAATCCCATCCCAAACTATGCGGGGAGGATCAAAATATTACGGCCGGTATGAGTATAAAAACGTCCCCAATGTCATGTATTTTTATCGCGACTATGCTATTCACGGAGCCTACTGGCATAATTCTTTCGGCCGCCCAAAAAGCCACGGTTGTGTTAATGTCCCTTTAGATTCCGCCAAATGGCTGTTTGACTGGGCTGAATACGGGACGCGGGTAGAAGTTTTTTAATTACTTTTCCCGGCTCATTTTTGAAGGTTCGGGAGATGATTGGTTAATGTACTTTGCTCCTTTTTTCTTGTCGTAAGGTACGTCAACTGATGATGTCAGTTTTTCAAAAGTCAAAGCGCAAATCCGCATACCCGGATAAAGGGCAATCGGCATCCGGCCTAAATTCCCCAGCTCCATAACCACTTTCCCTTTCCAGCCCGGTTCAAAGATAGAGGCCGTTGAATGAACAACAATTCCCAGCCTGCCAAGCGACGACCTCCCTTCCAGTCGGGCTAAAAGATCGCCAGGAAGCTCAAAACTTTCAACCGTTGTTGCTAAGACAAAATCATTGGGATGAAGAATAAAGGGTTCCTTATTTCTTACCTCGACCAGTTTGGTAACTCCGTCTGTATTTTTTGGATCAAACGGGTCAATGAAAGGGTATTTGCTGTGCTCAAAAATCCTGAAACTGTTGCCGAGTTTGAGGTCAATCGAACATGAACCCAGTTGTTCTGACAGATCAGGATCGGGAATAATTCTGATTTTCCCTGATTGTAAATATTTCTTAATATCCCTGTCCGAAAGCACCATGATTTACAGTTTAACAAATATTGCCTCTGCTTGACATATGGTAAAAATTTAAACTATTCTGGATTAAAGGCCATGATGGGAAAAATCAGGAGCTTAATGATGGGTAAATACCGGACGCTTTTTCTTGTCGTCCTTTTTTTTATTATCGGACTCGCAGCCTCTGCTTTGATAAGAAAATTCTCCTCCGGTAATCCAAATGAAGAAAAACTTCCTCAATCGGCCATTCTGTCCCTGTCAAGCAATAAGGATCAGGTAACAGCCGGAGAGGAATTTAATGTCGTAATGACCCTTGATTCCGGAGATCTTGAGGTTGCTGCCGCTGATTTTGTCGTTCACTTCGAGCCGAAATTCATAAAAGCGGTTTCTGTTTCCACCGGAAAATTCTTTAATAACTATCCCATCAGCGTGACCGGTGATGATTATATTAAAATTTCAGGTGTTGCCTCCTTTGACGGCAACACACTGGTTCTTCCCAAAGGCAAGGAAACGGTAGGAGTTATTAAATTCCAGGCTCTTTCCAACAAAGGCCGGGCGGTTATCAAATACAACAAGGAAAACACGGTTGTGGCAACCGCCGGACAAAACATAATTGACCAGAATAAATTAGCCAAAATTTTTATCGCTGTCCAATGATAAAAAAAATAAAATTACCATTCCGCCTTCACAATACCGGCTTGGCTGTTATTGAACTGATTGTTCTGGTTACCGTCCTAGCCGGCATCGCCGCCGCCACTAAACTTTCCGGCGACATCCAAAACCTCCAAAAACAAGCCGCTACAAATACTAATGAATATTGTTATGGCCTTCCTCCCACCGGATGCAAAGACTCTGTCGGTGATACGATTACAGCATGTATAGGCTTGTCTCCGTTGAAATGCAAAATCGCAAAAGATTGCGGCTGTGCTCTGGCTACTCCCAAGCCTACAAAAATAATCAACTCTCCTACTCCTTTCTTCTCTCCAATACCAAAACCGTCTGGAATAAGTAAAGATACCTGCGGGGCAGGGATGACTTGTAAAAATTTTACCGGAACTCCCTGTTTAAATGCCGAAGGTGATTTAATTTCCTGTAAAAATTCAAGCGGAGATTCAGGCACTTGCTGTGTTCCTGATAGCTATTCAAATACTCAACCTCAACCAACATCACCGGCGGAGGCGGCGGAACAGGCGGGGGCGGATATTCCGGACAGACCTGTTCCTCCGATTCCAATGCCGCTTGTGACGGATTAAAAGTCGGTGATTCCTGCTCGGGATCAGTTTGTACTGCCGACGGCTCAACCGGAAGCGACGGAAATCTCATCTGTAAATGCCCGACCGGCGGAGGAGGCGGCGGGGGCGGCGGAACAGGCGGACCCTCAGGAGGATTGATGTGTACAACGGCCGGGGTTGATAAAACTGTTGTTAAGGAAGGTGAAACAGTCACTTTCACGGCTACCTCAAATTCAAACGCAACATCATTTTTTTTCCAGGTCATCAACCGGGCAAGCGGGAAAGTGGTTTGCGTCACTTCAGGTGGAGATCTGAACATTCAGTCTCCTGAGTGTCCCGCCGGAACCCATCCTCTTGTATTTAAAGACCCCAATACGGCTCCAAGAACTGTTGGAACCAGGACCGTAACCGCCTCAGAGGTTTTCCTTTTTGACAAAAACGTTTACCCGCCTTACGGCGGCCATCTCATTCATGCCAAAATTGCCGCCTATATCGCCCAGGATTCCGGCAACTGGACTCCTTTAAACAGCAGCTGCCAGGCTGATTTTGAATATTACCGTCCCGGAGTCTGCCTAAGTTCTACTATCACGGGAAATCAGCTTACCTCATCAAAACCGTTGGAAGTAACCATTGAAGGTAATCCTCCCGCCGGAACAACAATAAATAAATTCTATCTTGCCTTTTACAACGGCGATAACCTTTATGGACCGGGCAATCCCAAACCTCTCTTTGTCAACGGCAGCCATTATATCAGATCGGATTGCACCCTGATGGGACCAAACGCCTGTAAGTTTACAATCGAGCAAACGGAACTCAACCGGCCTGATGAAAACTGGAACAATCAAATACCGGCAAATATCCAGGTTAACGGCTATTTCGGCTTATCCGATACCGGTTTTTCCAAACCCGAACCGGCCTGCGTTAAGAAATTTACCATAGACAGAACCGGCGCGCCACCGCAAACAACTCCTCCTGACGCAACTCCCCCGGAAACAACTCCCCCGGAAACAACTCCCCCGGAAACAACTCCTCCGGAGGATTTAACAACCACTCCGCCGGAACCAACCGATAAGGAAAGTTCTGAAGAAACGCTTTGTCGGGAACAGGGAGGAAACTGGAAAAAATTCCCTAACAGTTGTGTTGACAGCTGCCAATCAGTCAGAAATCCGGACCTCCAGTGCCTTCAGGTAATAAGCGAAGGCTGTGAATGCGGTCCTGACAAGTGCTGGACCGGAAGCATATGCGAAGAAAACATCGGCGGCGGTCAGGATTGGTGGGCTCCTGACGGAACCCTTTGCACCAGTTCAATTAATCATACATTATATAGTGATACCTCATGCATTAAAAAAATCGGTTACCAAACGGAAAATATTTCATCCGGAATAAATGTCGGCGATTGCCCCGCTTTTGAAGACTTGATAAAAAGATCCGGCTGGACATTAACCGGTGAAATAGGAGACGGGGGCATGAAATTCGAGCTGGAAAGGAATGATTTTTTACCTCTCGGATTTGAAGCAATCGGAGAATCTAAAACCATTAAGGCAAAAGACACCGACCGGGAAATGCCGGCCGGAGTCTGGAGCGTTTATGAAGTATGCGAAGAAGGGCTTCTTCAAAATATCCTGACATGCGATCCGAAAGGGGAAGGAGAATGTTTCAAAGCAGGCGGCTTAACTGTTGACAAGTCAATCGCCCGATCATTCCAAAGATCGGACGACGAAGTCTGCGCTGCCATTACTGAAGATGATCCTGTCATAGGCAACATCTATGATACTCTTTACAATTGTCTGTATACAATGCCTCCAAAGGGGAAAATTTCCGGTACCCTGACGGTTGATTTCAAGGATAAAAGTCAGTTTGACCTTGTCCGCGTTTATTTGCAGGATACCAAAGTAGCCAACTACCTGACTTTTAAGGATTTTGAAAAAAATAGCGTCAAAAAAAATGAAAAAATGACCTTTACCTTTGAATTTCTCTTCCCGGACAGGGAGTATGAAATCTATGTCAAAGCCATCAAAGATGATGTTCACCAGAAAAATATTGAAATAAAATCGAGCTGCTCCGATCAGGTTTCCTGCCGTTTAACACCTGACGCAACAGTTAATTTTAAAATCATATTTCCGGAGAAACTGCCGGCGGAATTGACCAGCCAGGGCTTAAACCAGGCATATATGAAAATGATTAATCAGTGGATTAACGGTCAGGTTGACGCCATTAAAATGTCCGAATTCTTAAAAGCCGTCACCGATGCACCCGGTTTAAAAACCGCCACCTGTGATCCGAAAACTCCCGGAGGATGCCAATTCAACCCTTAAAATGAACAGTTATGGAAAAAACTTCAAAAATATTAATATATCAAACAAAAAGGGTTTTTACCGCTTTTATTTTTCTTTTTGTCATATATTTTCCTTTTAAATTTGCTTTTCCTACCGCTGTTATTGCCCAAACCTGCTCATCTTTGACAGTTGATAAAGCCACTGTCAAAGCCACCGATAATGTCACCTTTACATCAAACGCCAGTTCCAATGCCGATAACTTTTTTTTCGGGATTTACAATCTGGACAATCCTGACGGTTCGGGAGGATTTAAACCGGTCTGCGTATCATCCGGCGGTGATGCCAATACCCCATCTCCCAGCTGTCCGGCCGGTTCTTATCCTCTGATGTTTAAAGATCCCAATTCCGCTTCCAGACTGACCGGTACCAGAACGCTCCTCTCTTCCGAACTGTTTCTTAATGATCAGAATATTTTCCGTCCGTTTGGAGCCAAACTCGAACGGGCTCAAATTATCGCTTATGTTTCAACAGGAACCGGTCCTCTCTCTCCGGTTAACAGCAGTTGTACTGCCACTACTCAATTTTACCGTCCTCCTGTTTGTGTCAGTTCAGTTCATAATCCCAATATTCTCACACCGAGCCAACCGGTTCAGATTACTCTGACCGGTAATCCCCCTGCCGGAACAACAATCGCCGGATTTACTTTGGCTTTTTATAACGCCGATAATCCCTACTGGCCCGGTAATGATAAACCGATTATATTCGGCGGCCAGCAATATATGATGAGCGTCACCAATACATCAGGAGGCAATTCTTACACTTTTACGGTAACTTATAATGATTTAAACAGGCTTGATGAAAACTGGGCGAACCAGTATCCCGTCAGAATCCATACCAACGGTTATTTCACTTTATCCGACGGAGGATTTTCAAAGCCTGAAGCGAATTGTGTCGATTATTTTACTGTCCAGCGGGCTGCCGGTCCCAATGTCTCACTCCCTCCTCCCGGTTGGTTTGCTCCCGACGGGACGCTCTGCAACCGGACTAATTACCAGACTTTTTATACCCAAACGTCTTGCGCCGGACAAACAGGCTACACGACGGAAAATATTTCCCCACAAAGTCAATGTTCAACTGACGGATCCGGAAAATGCTTCCAGGCAGGCGGACAACAGTTTAACCAACAAATCAAATCTTACTGGAGATTCGACAGCCAGGCCTGTGTACCTGTAACGTCTCCTTATACTCCGGTTAATACATATGACACTCTGTATCAGTGCCGCTTCGGCATTCCTCCTGTATCGGTTTTGAACGGAAAAGTAACCGTTAATTACACCAATAACCTTCAATTTGATAAAATTTATGTCTGGATAAACGATACCCAGGATAATTATGCCCGATATTATGAATTAAATAAGGCTCAAATCAGGAGCGGTCAACCGATTTCTTACTCCTTTTCCAATTTATTTCCCGATAAAAAATATGACATCTATGTCAAAGCATACGGAACAGGAGGAGTTTTTCTTGACAATGTAGTTTATACCGGAACTTGCGGTGCTGCCTCCTGCCGGATATTGCCCAACAACCAATTAGATTTCAGTCTGAATTTTCCCGCTCCACCGCCAGGTTCTTCAACCAATTCAACCACCAATGAAGAATTCGTGGCTCAGATAGACAAATGGATTAAAGGCCAGATCGGTCCTTTGCAGATGAGCCAGTTCATCAAACAGATATCCCGTGTTCCCGGTCTTCAAAAGGCCACCTGCGATCCCAGGGTACCGGGCGGTTGTCTATTTTAAAGCTCTTTTTAATGGCTTATAAACTGTCCTTTATACTATTTTTACTGATGATTGTAATTTATTCGCCTGTGGGTATTAACAAAACAAATGCTCAACTTTCACCTTATTCTCCTATTCCGCCGGGATCAGCCAAAATCTGTACTCTGGATTTCCAGCGGCCTAATACCCATAATAATTGTGTTGGTTGCCTGATGAGTTACCGAACCGAATTAAGACAGGCATACAACATTGCCAATCACCAATCATGTTCCGACCAGCAAATTGTCAATCACTGGTGCAATGGCGGTTTGGGCCTACAGGCTATTGCTGATTGTAACGCTTTAAGATACGGTATCTGTTCACAGCCTCCCGACAGGCCCTGTCTTACTCCGACCATTCCCCCCGGTCCCCCCACTCTGACACCTACCCCTCCGGCAACCGTTAACACCGGCGCCAATCCCCGCGGCTGCGGTATTTTATACACCGCCGGAGTCCCTTCCTGCTGGTGCAATAACGGCGGAGGACAGGGCTTGTGCGGTAATTTGCCGCTTGACGGCCCCGGCGGTTGTCGGGATCTTTGTGAAAGGGGTTTATTTACCGGACCGAAAGGTTTTACCCACTGTTTTATTATGAAAAACGGACAGGAATGCCGTTCTAACGACGACGGTACATATAACTATTGTTTGAACAGATGCCTGCCGGGCAGTCCAGGTTTTTCCCAAACAATCGGTTGCGAATACCCAAATAAAACCATTTTTAGTACCGCCCGGTTTGATACTTCCTGCATTATCTCCTTAAGTAATTCTTCCAATAATAATTTTTTCAGAATATTTCAAAACTGGCTTACCGGACTGATTAACAAAACCGATATATCCGACTTTGTTTCAACCGTTATCCGCGTACCCGGACTTCAAAAAGCAGAATGTAATCCCAGAAAGGAAAATTGTAATTTCGAGTGAATTACGGGATTTTTTATGGAAAAATATTTGGATTGGCACTATAAAATCTATTGGCCGCGCCTTCTGACGGTACTTTTTAATCTGCCTGTCTTTCCTATTTATTTTTTTTCAGTGCCTCTGCATCTGAAAACCCTTTTTACCCCCTGGAAAAGACAAATTATAAGTAGAAAAAGAGGTTTCCATATTGATGATATTTTATCAGTTTTAGCATTTAACATTATATCCGCTGTAATCGGATTTATGCTCCGCACGAGCGTAATTTTTTACGGTCTTATTCTTTCCCTGATATTGCCGGTTTTATTTCTTCCTGTCGTTTTAATATGGCCGCTTATTCCTTTTATTACCTACCCGATATATTTGGAAAGGCATATAACTTGCGAGGAAGAGTTTGAAAAAATATTACAGTCCAATGGATTAAAAATACAGATCTTAAAATTTTGCCGGAGCCGGACCGGAAATTTTATTTTATTAAGACTCGGAATAAATCCTCAGGCATTTATAAAACTGATAAACACTGCAGGAGAAAATTCAGAGGCAGCCAGTGCTCAAACAATAGAGGAATTTTTGACTAAAATCTGCCAATACCCGCCGCTCCGGGACGAATTTTCTGCACTGAAAATAAAACCGGGGCAGTTATTGGAGTGTTTCTACTGGAATCAAAATATTGAAAAAAGCAAAGAGACGGATCTGATTCTCTCCTTAAAAAGGATAAAATCCTTATCAGGGATCGGGGTTGACTGGGCATACGGTTACACTGTTAAACTCGACAAATTCTCCGAGGATCTGATAAAAAAGCCCACTCCCTATCCGCTGTTACTCGGACTGGAAAAAGAAATTTCACAAATGGAACAGGCGCTGTTGAAAAGTGAAAATAATAACATTCTTATTATCGGGGAACCGGGAATGGCCAGACATGTTCTCGTGTCTACTTTTGCCCATCAGCTTGTCGCCGGAAATTGCGGCCCCGGCCTTTCCCATAAACGAATTCTCCAGCTTGATATGCACGCGGTTTTCTCTGAAGCCGGCGGAAAAGATAAAATAAAACCGTTATTTTCAGACCTCCTCGATGAAGCTCTTTTTGCCGGTAATATCATTTTATTCATTGACGAAATTGACAAATATTTCGCACAAGGTGAAGGCAGGACCGATTTAACCGATGTTCTGGAAAAATTCGCTTTGAGCCGTATCGGAATAATCGGGGTAACAACTTTTGATGAGTACCATGGCTTTATCGAACCGAATCCGATTTTAGGCAAACTTTTTAACAAAATCCAGTTGCAGCCGCCCGAAAGCAGTCAGGTTGCTGCCGATTTGAAATATTCCATCATGCCCGTTCTTGAAAAAAAATATCCCGTTATCATAACACTTCAGGCTTTGGAAAAAACAGTTAATGATTCTGACAGATATCTTTCCCAAACTCCGTTTCCGGGCAAAGCAGTCGAACTTCTGGAAGAAGTAGTGATTCATAAAACATCCCGGGGGAAAATGGAATTTTTAAAAGGAGAAGATATTGATTCATACCTTTCGTCAAAATTAAATCTTCCTCTGGGAAATCCGGAAGAACGGGAAAAAGAAAAACTTATAAATATTGAAGATCTACTTCACCGGAAAATTATAAATCAGAACCGGGCAATCAAATTAATCGCTTCCGCTTTAAGAAGATCTAGATTAAATATTTCTTCAAATTCTAAACCGGTTGGCAGTTTCCTGTTTCTGGGCCCGACCGGCGTCGGAAAAACCGAAACTGCCAAAGCATTAAGTGAAATTTATTTCGAAAGCCCGCAAAATATGAACCGTTTTGACATGAGCCAATATCAGGGCGAAGACGGACTGAAAAGACTGATAGGCAGCAAAGGCCAAACCGGAGAACTTACCTCGAAATTAAGAGAAAAACCATTCAGTCTTCTTCTTTTTGATGAAATCGAAAAAGCACCTCCTTTAATTTTAAATCTTTTTTTGACTCTTCTGGACGAAGGATATATTACTGACGGAAACGGGAAAAAAATCGACTGCCGCAATTCCATTATAATAGCTACCTCAAATGCCGGTTCCGAATTTATCAGGGAAAAATTGATATCTCAAACCAGTCCCTCAGATTTACACCAAAATGTGGTAGACCATATCCTAGAGAAAAAAATATTCTCGCCTGAATTTTTCAACCGTTTTGATGCAACTGTTGTTTACACCCCGTTATCAGAAGGCCAGTTGCGGGAAGTAGCCAAATTAATGCTTGAAAATTTAAACAGGAGACTTTCCAAAAAAGAAATCAGTCTGGCAGTTACCCCTGAACTTGTCAGTTATTTAGCCCGTTTGGGCAGTAATCTGGAATTTGGTGCCAGATCGATTAGACGTGAAATTGAATCCAGTATCGAAGACGATATCGCCAAAAAACTTCTAGATGGAAAAATTGAAAAAAACCATCCTGTCAATTTCGATATACCTGTAAAATCTAACTGACTCTTGACAAACTTTTTTTAACTGTTTACGCTATTAATAATTAACAAAAATAATGCCTAAAGAACTGCCCAGGAAAAAACTGCTAATTTTCGGTTCCCTTGTCCTCGTTCTTCTCTTAGCTTTTCTTGTTTCTTTGACCCAGCAGAAAAAAACACTGACTGAAAAAATGACTGTCGATGAAATAGGAAATGTCGAACAGCCGGTAACTGATCTGAGTAGACCTGATCTTCCTGTCGTACAGGCTCCTGCAATGACTTTTTCCAATTACCAAACTGACGGATCAACAGTTGCATTACCTTCTGATATTAAAGTCTATACATTCAGAAGTGAATACTCCCCTGCCTATGTTTCGGTTGTCGGGCAGAAACTGGGACTTGATAAAAATCAGTTGGAAAACAATACACTTCTTTTATATAACGATACCGGAGATTTAAAAAGCGGTTACCTGAAATTCAATCTCAAAAACGGTAATTATGAGTTTTCATCATACGGTACTCACGTACTGCCTCAAACCGGATCTCTTACCGAAAACGTTAAACTTTTCCTGATTGATTTGGGACTGGCTGACGAAACGGTTACCTGCAATATTACTTATAAAAGAACCGATGTGACTGGCACAAATTTTGTTGAATGCCACCGGGACTGGCAGAAAACCGGATTACCCATATTGAATTTTGCCGGTCTCCTGAATATTCCGCAACTTTCTTCAGTCAAAAGTCTTCAAGTCGGTATGGTCGATGACAACGCTGTTGATGATCCCAATATAATAAATGTTTCCACCGGTCAAAACGGTAAAGTCCGGCCTGATGATTATAATACTGTAACTGTTGCCGTTGCCGAAAACGGTGATATTCTAAAAATCAATTCCAACTTGAGAATGATTGAAGCCTCGATAGACTTTACCCAAACCGACTTACTGACACCTGAAGAAGCGGTCGAACGGTTCAGGAATAACCAGGCGCCTTTATCCCTCATTCAGCCGGTAGATGAAAATGTCGCCTGGGAAACGGTTTTTCCCGGTAACACTGCCGAGAATCTGGATGCCAGGATAACCGATTTCATGCTTGTCTACATTGAAAATCCTTTTGGCGGTAAATCCCTCACTCCTATGTATCTGGCCCGGGGCACTGCCGAAACCGCAGGCGGATATGATGTTGTTTTTCTCCAGGCTGTACCCGCCTTAAAGGGACAACAGACTCTAAGCGGTGAAGTGGCCGGTCTGATGGCCCAACAACAACCGAATCCGACCCAATTTTATGATGAATCCTTGAAACTTGGTACATTTAATCCTGATCAAAGATCAGTCCAGTATACACCTGACAGCGCTTCGCCCTGTGTCCCCTCGGAAGAACAGCTAAGTCCCATAATCGAACTTGGTGAATATGGTCGGGTCGGTCTGTTTACGCTTAACATACCGACTGAAACCCCAGGAAAGAATTTGGTCAGGCCAAATCAATGGTATTTAATCCCGACTTCTAGCAACATGCTTCCTCAAATCGACAGCGTTATAAGTTCTTTTAAAACTTTAAACCTTGAAGAAAAACATGCCGATGATATCAGGGAATTGGACGAACTGCAAAAACAGTGGGAGAAATATAATTTCTGCCCGTTAAGGCTTACGGGAAGTTCTCCCAGCCTCTTTGTTTATGGAAAAGATGGACAAAAATATGAAATCTCTGTCGGCAAACCGGTAATATATGCCAAACCTGAGCAAGAGAACGGCGTTTGGAAGACAAAAAATAACAGCATTATTTATTATGAATACCAGACAGTATCATTCACCAAACCGCAACAGGGTTGGAATGTCAGAAAAACTGATCTTAACCAATTTGCCCGATCACTCGGTCACCGGCTTGGTCTGACCGGAGCTGAAACCGATAAATTAAATTTCGAACTTAATCTGGCTGCCGGTGAAGTCAAAAATACAAATCTGTTTATTGGACCGATCAGTCAAACGGAAGTCGATATGAATCTGCCTTTAAAAGTAAGTCCTGAAGTCAAAACATTGAGATATCACTTCTACGTTACACAAGTCGCTAACACCGACCCTGCGGCGCCAGAATTAACCCCTGTAACAAGAACCAATCAAATGGTTCTTGAACTGGGCGCAGTCGCACGCTGATTAATCTCTTAGCCTCATTTCCCGTTGTTGTGTACTCTAATATCTGCTAAAATATTCTAAAAATCAATAATGGCACGGTGGCGAAGAGGAAACGCAGCTGTCTGCAAAACAGCTATGCACCGGTTCGATTCCGGTCCGTGCCTCAAGGGGCCGCTGGTTCAGCGGTAGAACGCTTTCCTGATAAGAAAGAGGTGCGAGGTTCGACTCCTCGGCGGCCCACATCGTTTAACTATTCAAAATATACGGTCGGTTCTTCATAAACCCTGAATTTTCTCTTGAAGACAATTTTCTCGAGGAATTCATTCTTTTTTCGAACGGAGGATTTATCCGCAAAAAAAGAAAGAGGTAAGTTAAGATTCATACAACGTCTTTTTATAATATGTCTGGTTATTCCCGGAGGAAATAAGCCCCCGCTATTGACTACCTTGATAATCTGGTGTCTGGTAAAAGTGGGAAATACGGTCATTATATTGCAGTCAGTATGTTCATTGAAAAGAAATTTTATATCTTCTTTTTTTGACCTTTGGGGCAAAACATCCCTGACGATATTGTCATATGCATTGACTATTTCATTTATCCGGTTTACTTTATCCAGTAATACTCCGCCTGCGGTAACTGTACTGATCTGATAATTGAGAGTAACAATAACTGATATCCTGTCCGGTCCCAGAGATTGAATATACCGGTTTTTTACCTGGTCCATTTTCCCCTGATTGATGTTTAATCCTTTAATTTTGGCAATTGTTGATAAAAAATCCGGTTGTTTTGCATTGAATAAATGGATCCATGACCCGAGTTCTACATTATCCATGTCCTGATAATCGACAATCTGGCAGACTATTGAATCAAATCCGAGCATCTTAAACGCAGACAATCTGTTCATCCCGTCAAGCTGAACAAAATTATCCCCGTAAAGGTTTGCCACAATAATCGGATTTTTCAGAATTTTTTCCTTTTTTAACCTTTCCGATAAACCCCGGGCTCTGGATTCATCAAATCTCTCCTGTGCTTTTATTTTATTAAGAGGTATTATTTGAAGCTGAAATATATCTGTCTTCATATAACTGAATAACGGGCTTTGTGGCCTTTAATAATTCTTACCAGATCTTCGGCCACCGTCATACTGGCTCTGATAAGAGCTTCTTCTGTCGCCGCTCCGATATGGGGAGTCAGAATTACATTGGAAAGTGTCCGCCACCTGTTATCCTTCTGCAAAGGTTCATAAGTAAAAACATCCAGAGCGGCTCCCTGTATCAGTTTATTCTTAAGATGATAAAAAAGCGCGTTTTCATCAATTATTTTTCCCCTAGAAATATTTATTATTAAAGCTCTTCTTTTCATTTTAGAAAGCAAATCATTATTTATCATTTTTTCTGTCCGGGACGTCAACGCGGGATGAAGGGTAATTATATCCGATTTTGAAAACAGTTCTTCCAAAGAAGCAGTTTTAAAGCTTCTGCTGTAAATTAACAAGTTGCATTTAAAAGACTTCAAAATTCGCCCTACCCGCCTGCCGACATATCCGTATCCGACAATTCCAACGGTTTTTCCCGATAATTCATTTCCCCATAACTCATCTTTTAACCAATATCCCTTTCTCATTGATGTGAAAGCTGTCTCCAGTTTCCGCAAGAGAGTTATCATCAATCCGACCGTTAGCTCCGCAACAGATTGCGAATTGGCATCAGGAGCATTTATAACCTTTATTTTCTTTTTAAAACAGGACTCCAAATCTATATTGTCATATCCCGATCCGATTCTGCCGATTATTTTTAATTGCCGACACCCATTTATGATTTCACCGGTTACTTTCGTCCTGCTCCGGACCAGAAGCACCTGAAAATTCTCAATCAATGACTTTAATTCTCCGGCTGTTATTTCCGGTTTATACTCAATATCAAATCCGTTTTCCTTAAGATATTCCATCGCGTTCTGGCTTGCCGGATCACAGATTAATATCTTCACATCTTCAATCTAACAAAGCTCCTTACCACTGTCAATTACTGCCACCTTGAATTTAGTAATATTCCCGGTTATAAATAAAAGAATATTTATTAAAAATACTATGAAAAAGCTTTTAGTAACGGATAAAATCAATTTTGACGCGCTTCAACCTCTTAAAAAAATTTTTAAGATTGAAATACTAACCGGCCTGACGCCGGAAGATCTTCAGAAAATAATAAAAAAGTACTACTGTCTGATAACCCGTTCCGCAACTGCTTTGCCTGAAAAATTATTGGCAGAAGCCGGTAATTTAAAAATTATTGCCCGGGCCGGTATCGGTGTTGATAATATTGACATTTTCACTGCCACCCGTAAAAAAATTGCCGTTTTGAATGCTCCTAAAGGCAATGCCCAGGCAACTGCCGAACACACCATAGGCCTTCTTTTTTCGCTTTTAAGACATATTCCCCAAGCTCATGCTGACCTAAAGGAGGGCCTCTGGAATAAACAGAAATATGTCGGGTCCCAAATTTCCGGTAAAACTTTAGGAATTGTCGGATTTGGTAATGTCGGCCGGGAAGTTTACCGGCTGGCCAAAGGCATTGGAATGCATGTTGTGGTTTGTGAACCATATACCGGGCTTCCTGAAAATATCAGACATGTAACTTATGAACAGCTTCTCAAAGAAAGTGATGTGATCTCTTTTCATGTTCCCATGACTTATCTGACTGAAAACATGCTCAACAGATATACGCTCTCTTTTTGCAAAAACGGAGTTTATATTATCAATTGCAGCCGGGGATTGGTCATAAATGACAACGCTGTCATTGAAGGGTTGAAAAACGGCAAAATAGCCGGACTGGCCGTTGATGTTTTTTCCAAAGAACCGCCTGTTGACAAAAGGATTTTGGAATTTTCCACTTGCGTTGCTACCCCGCATATTGCCGGATCAACTGTCGAGTCGCAAAAACAGTCAGTTTCTGAGATTGTTACGGGTATTGTCAGCTTAATAAATGACAAAGCACCCGCAAATCTCCTTAATCCTCAGGTTTTTGTAAAAAGAAAACCCGTTAAAAAATTAAGTCTGGAATTTGATTCAATTATCTTCGACTGTGATTCAACGCTCTCATCAATTGAAGGAATTGATGAATTGGCAGAATTTTATAAACTCAAAAAAGAAATTTCTCTGCTGACAAAAAATGCCATGGAGGGAATATCCAAGTTCGAAGAAGTTTTTCATAAAAGACTGGCCCTTTTGAAACCTTCAAGAAACAATATGGAAAAGCTGGGAGATTTGTATGTTCAAAATCTTGCAGAAGATGCCAGGGAAGTCATTGAAGCGCTTCAATATCTTAATAAGAAAGTTTATATTGTCTCGGGCAGTTATACGCCGGCTGTTATTAAACTCAGTAATGAACTTAAAATTCCCTCAAAAAATGTTTTTGCCAATGATATTATTTTTGATGATAAGGGATATTTCTTAAGGCATATTGAAGGCCCTCTTAAAAGAAATCACGGAAAATTACAGATCGTCAGAAGGATTCCCGGGAAAAAAATAATGATTGGTGATGGAATTACTGATTTGGAAGCAAAAAATCTGGTTGACTTGTTTGTCGGTTTCGGTGGTTTTAAAGTAAGATCTGTTGTTGAAGCCGAAAGTGACGTTTATCTTTATAACAGCGGGCTTTCAAGCGCTTTGGTTATTTCAATAGGTATTAAAGGGGCAATTAGTCTTTTAAATACAAAATACAGAAGATTGGTTGGAAAAGGTATCGATTTGCTGACTCATCCGAAGTATACCAGAATAAAAGAGAATCGAAGATCAATTATTACCGATCTTCAAGAATTAGCTTATTTATGATAATTTTTCCAGGGATTTTATAAGAGCAGTTACAGTCTGATCCAAATCATTTTTGGTCACATAACCCATATGGGCAATTCTGATAATTTTTCCTTTGGTCTCTCCCATTCCTCCGACAACAACTACCTTATATTTTTCCCTTAATAATGCAATCCATTGGTGAAAATCAATGCCTATTGGAATTCGAATGGAAGTTACGGTAGGTGAGGCGTTATCATCGGTAACAAACAATTGCAGTTTTGAACTTTTAATCTTACCCCTTATATAATCTTTTAAATCCGTGTGTTTTTTGAAAATTTCTTCCCTGCCTTCTTTTCTCATTATTTCCAGTGATTTATCAAGCCCGTAAAGAACTCCTACAGCCGGTGTGGCCGGTGTTTGATTTTTAATTGAAAATTCACGGTACATTGACAGATCAAAATAATATTTTGGCATCCGGGCATTGACCTGCCTGTTCCAGGCTCTTCTGGAAACTGAAATCATGGCAATACCCGGAGGTGCCATCCAGGCTTTTTGGGAAGCTGTAACAAGCACATCAATTCCTAACTTATCTGCAGGCAAATCAACCGCCCCTAAAGCGCTGATGGAATCTACCAGAAAAAGCGGTTTGTTTTTATGGTTAGAAATAATGGAAGAAAACTTCGGTATAGGATTGATTACCCCGGTTGCTGTCTCGTTATGAGTTATAAAAACTCCTGAAACATTATCATTTTTTTCAAGAATTTCATAAACGGTATCCTTGTCAACCCTTTTGCCCGGTGTAAATTTGACATGTACTACATCTGCACCGTATCTTTTTCCTATTTCAGCCCACCGGTTCCCAAACTCTCCGCAGGTAAAAAAAACTAATTTGTCCCCGGGAGAAAAAAAATTTACAACGGCAGCTTCCAATCCGCCCATCCCTGAAGAAGTCAGAAGTAAAATATCATTTTCCGTTTGGAAAAAATATTTAAGATTACCGGTGATTCTTTTCTGTATTTCTTCATAAGTTTTACCTCTGTGATTGATCATTTGCCTGGCTGATGATTTTATAACTTCAGAGGGTATTGGGGTTGGTCCGGGTATACGCAGATTAAAGGTATTATCCTTCATAAAAACGTTTCTCTAAGTTTACACCCCGCATTTTACACAGTCAATCTAACTCTATTTTTAATTTCCGGAAGGCGGTGATGTCACGCTCGGAACCGGACTTAATGTCGGAGTAGGAATTGGAATGGATCCGTTTTGATAAATAAAATTTCTTACTGAAATTTTTTCATCACCGGAAACAGTACTTTTAACACTGATTTCCAGTTTAATGAGGCCTGAAGCCATATTGTATAAACAAATCGGATCGTCCGAATATGTGGACCAGCTGCTTTCATTTATTCTGTAAGCCCAGACACTCGAACAATAATTATCATTCTGTATTTGCCTTAAGGATACACAAACCGGGTCAATTGAAATTTTATCTCCTTCCCTCGGAAAAGCAATTTCATACGGAATTGGCTCCGCTTTGCATAACGGCGCCGGAGTGGAATTATTTGCGATATTTTGGTTTTCTTTTACGGGTGATTGAGTTGGTGATGCCGCCGGACCGTCAGAATCCCTTATTATTATCCGTTCTATTGTAGGTTGAGGTGTCTCTTTAGCATCTTTATTATCATTTTTTTTAAGATTGCCGAGATTGGTAATAATTACAGTGAGTAAAACAGGAATCGTTAACAACGCCGTTACCATATCTATCCAGCGCTTTTTTTCGGGAATACCGTGATACCAGTTTTTAATCCTATCCAACATAAGGGGTATCCATTTTATTATTTTCTTGATTATTTATCAAGTAAAAAACCCCGCATTGCGGGGTTTTCATATTTAATATTAACAGCTAAAAAGTGGTAGGAGTCCAGGAAATTGCCAGACGGCGTTTCCGTCTGACCGTCAAATAACAATAAATTAAGATTTCGTTTGCATTGGATACTCCCGATATACATCGGGGTTAACTTACAAACTTCTTCTTTTTTTTATAGAAAGGAGGTGATCCATCTGCACCTTCCAGTACAGATACCTTGTTACGACTTAGTCCCCATCGCCGAATTCGGCTTAATTCCCCCGCGATGCGGGGGAGCTTCGGCCGCCCACGACTTTGTTGGCTTGACGGGCGGTGTGTGCAAGACCCGAGAACGTATTCACCGCGACCTGCTGATCCGCGATTACTACCGATTCCGCGTTCATGGAGTCGAGTTGCAGACTCCAATCCCAACTGAGACGAAATTTCAGGGATTTGCTTCCCCTCACGAGGTTGCAACCCGCTGTTTTTCGCCATTGTAGGATGTGTGTCGCCCACGGCATAAGCGCCGTGCTGACTTGACGTCGTCCTCACCTTCCTTCCCGACGTACGTCGGGACCGTCCCGTTTGAATATTTAACAAACGGCAAGGGTTGCGCTCGTTACCCCACTTAAGGGAACTCCTCACGGAACGAGCTGACGACAGCCATGCAGCAGCTTTGCTACCATCCCGATAAATCGGGATCTTCCGATGTTTCTATCAGATTAAACGGTAGCATGTCAAACCGTGGTGAGGTCTTTCGCTTCGTCTCGAATTAAACCACATGCTCCACCGGTTGTGCGGGTCCCCGCCAATTCCTTTGAGTTTTAGCCTTGCGGCCGTACTCCCCAGGCGGAGTGCTTAACGTGTTAACTTGCGTCATCCAGCCTTACGGCCGGACAACTAGCACTCATGCGTTTACAGCTAGGAATACGCAGGTCTCTAATCTGCTTCTCTCCCCTAGCTTTCGTGCCTCAGCGTCAGGTATTGATTGGTTTCCTGCCTACGCTCTCGGTGTTCCTTCCGATATCAACGCATTTCACTGCTACACCGGAAGTTCCAGAAACCCCTCCAAACCTCAAGTCCGATCATCTCTCATCCGGGACTCCGTTAAGCGGAGCTATTTAAGATGAGATGCATCGGACCGCCTACGCGACCCTTTACGCCCAATAAATCCGGATAACGCTTGCGTCCTACGTATTACCGCGACTGCTGGCACGTAGTTAGTAGACGCTTATTCAACCCCGCATGTGCGGGGATAAAAGAAGTTTACACCCCGAAGGGCTTCATCCTTCACGCGGCGTCGCGCGGTCAGGCTTTCGCCCATTGCCGACGATTCCCGGTTGCTGCCACCCGTAGGTGTATTGCCCGTGTCTAAGTGCAATTGTGGGGGTACACGCTCTCACGCCCCCTACCCGTCATAGCCTTGGTAGGCTATTACCCTACCAACAAGCTGATAGGAATAGGGCTCCTCCCAAAGCGGGCAGTTAAGCCCTTTACCCCGATTAAATCGGGGACTATGCAGGATTACCCCGCCTTTCGGCGAGCTATCCTTCACTTTGGGGTAGATTCCCTACCATTACTCACCCGTCTGCCGCTCTCCCCGATTTGCATCGGAGAGCGCTCGACTTGCATGCCTAAGGCACGCCGCCAGCGTTTATCCTGAGCCAGGATCAAACTCTCAAAATTGGCTTTTGAACTGAATAAATTTCAAGTACAAAAACCGTAGATCCTACCACATTTTAACTGTCAAAGTGCCAAATTGAATTGTTTCAGACAAAAAACCCCGCCAAGTGCGGGATTTCATTTCACTGCTCTTGGCGTTATTTCTTATCCAGTATATTTCTCCTTTTTAAATTAAACCTGTTAAATTATAACCGACAAGTTTTCACTCTGTCAATGCCCTTATCCCGCTTGTCTTAAAAGGTATTTCTCCCATATTAATATCATATATCTTGGTTTCATTATCCGAGAGCTCAATCCTACCATAGTCCAGCTTATTCCCGTCAATACCGTCTGTACCGATTATTCTGAATGTTGCCAATATGCCGTTTTTCACCGGTTGGTTAGATGATACAACTGAAAAGGAGAAGCTGCCCGTTTCCTGATTGATTTCTCCGCCGGTTGTAATATTACTTGAAAATCCGGAAAGTGTTGAAGGTAAAATGGCTAATGTGTCACGATCATAAAGTATTGTAATATCAGCTCCGTAAATTTCCTTTGCCGAAACAGCAGAAATGCTTATTATATTAGGTTCGGAAAAATATAGTTTTAAAATCGCCTGCTCCTGAAATGCCCGTAAATCAGAATTAATAACAAATCCTTTTTCACCGATCCTGATGCTGGCCATTAAGACCGATAATACAAAAACGGTTATTCCCAGATAAAGCGGAAATTTAGTTTTCATCCCTCAGTTCAAATTATCCATTTTTTTGTTTAATATTTCAATTACTTCAGTCTTTTGGATTTTTATTGCCCTCCGGTAAATCTTTTTCCTTTCCCCCTCCGCTTTTGGCATCTTTTCCGATTTCCGTACTCATTTTTAACTCTTCAGCTTTCTTCTCTTCAGTTTCCCCGGCAACTTCAACCAATGTTTCTTCTTCCTCTGCTTTCAATTCTTCTTTAGCTTTCTCTTTAGCTTTCTCCTCCAGCGTTAACTCGTCCAATACCTGCCTGTCTGCTTCAAATTTAGCTTTTATATAAGTCATAATTTCCGCTTCGGAAAATCCGCCCAGCAACATAAACGGCAATATTTCCGAAACTCTCTCCAAACCCTGCTGCTTCAGCTCCGGATTGGCGCTTGATAACAGGTTGGTAATATTAGTCAATTTTTTCTCTTCTGTCGTTAGCCACTCATACCTGTCTTTAATTGTATCGGTAATCGGAACCGGCGCACTGCGGAAATGTTTCAGCCACATTGATTTAACTTCCTCATAATCCTCAACTGATACGACTGACGGAGCCTCAGGTGCGGTTTCCGCTTTAACTTTCTCCCGAACTCTGACGGCCTCCTTAATTCTCTCACCAACCACTCCCGTTTTCTTTTCCATTTCTCTTATCTTTTCCTCATTGGTAAGTTCGGAAGCTGACACGCTTGACAGTATTTCCTTTGTTGTAGTTTCCGATAATCCGACTTCCTTGGATACTTTTGCTATCTCTTCTTCAGTGACAGCTTCCCTCCTTTCCCGCTTGGACAATTTGGCCGACTTTACCACATCTTGAATCTTTTCAAGCGATACTCCGGTTGTATTTTCCAGTTGTTTGACTTTTTCATCACTCTGCAACTGTTCGCGGGTTATACTTTGGAGAATTTTGCTTGTATCTGCTGTGCTTAATTGTGTCGTTTTAGAGATGGTATTTATAAGCTCCGCTTCTGTTACTTCCGGCTGTTCCTGCTTTAATTTTTCTGCAGTTCTTATAACTTCACGGACTTTTTCATCGGCTATCGCACTGGACTTGACAAAACTTCTGACGTTATCAACTCCCGATATTTCCTTTTCCGATACTTTGGTAAGTATTTGCTTAACTGCATCAGTAGAAATATTTTCTTTTGCAGAAACCTGGTCAATCACTCTCTTTTCATCTTCGCTTATTCTCGTTCTTTTTACTTCTTCGGAAGTTTTGACAATAGTTTTAACCTTTTCTTCACTGACGCCTGTTGTTCTGGCTACCTCCCTGACTTTCGAAGCATCGGATAATTCCGATTCCTTAATTTTTGATAAGACTTCTCTTGTTTTAACTTCACTTGTTTGGGTTGCCGCTGAAACCTGGTTAACTACCTGAGAATGATCGGTAAATGTTGACTTCCAAACATGATCTGCTTCTTTTACAACTTGTCTGACTTTTTCGGCAGAGACCCCGGTTACTTTGGAGACGGACTGAACTTTTTTCTCATCAGTTACATCCTCAACTGACATTCTGGAAAGTACATCTTTGACTCTTAACTCGGAAATTCCTGCTTTACTTGAGACTGTTTCTGTAATATTTCGATGGGTAATATCCGGTACTGCCGCTCCAATTTGTACCTCCGGTTTTGCTTGCGCTGCCAGTCTTGCCGAAGTCACTCTTGATTCTCTCAATAACTGGGATGTCATACTTTGTGTATGTCTGTCGCTTGCCTGAAGCAGAGTTTGGGCAACTTTATCTCCTTTTAGTGCTCTTTCTTTTAATTCTTCTTTTACCGATATAAACTTTTCCCTTTCTGCCGGGGACGATATTTTCTCCGGAGCCCTGATTTTATCCATATATGAACTTACTTCCTGACGCTTCATCATATTTGTTTCCATTCTGGATATATCGGAAAGTCTGGATACTGACAAATCCATCGACCTGGCTATCTCATTGGTCGATACTTTGGAAATATCGCTAATTTCCTCAATTCTGACCCGCTGAACCTCTCTTATCTTTTCATCAATTCTTTGCCTGAACGGTAACTCCACGGCAATGCCTGTCGCAGTAACAGGAGCAATAGGTACCGGCGGAGGTGGTGTTGGATATTGCCTTAATCTGTCAAATATGGCATTCATGGTATTAGCTCCAGCCGCTATCATAGAACAGCAATAATCTCTGAAAATACGAAGAAGAAGCCATGGTAATACAATACACGTCCAGAGCATTACCAGAGCAATGAAATACTCGGCAAAAGTATCAACATAATTGGCTGAATTACCGGGTGACAAAGTTTGAGCCGGACCTCCCCATAAAATATTTATAGCCGTCCGATAAACCTGGCCGGTAGGTTTGTTAACCCTGGAAAAATCGAATGGAAAGGGAATTCCGGCTACCCAGATTCTCGTTAATGAAGCCAGAAATAAGGCAAAAATCGGTCCGTAAAAAAGCCATTGGAAAAAAACACCAATCCAAATCCAACCGGTATTTCTTATAAATACAAATGGCATAAGTAAAGCCAAAAACGGTGCAATTATCATCAGAAACCATAAAATTATTGTCCTGAAAACCAAAATTGTTGACATTACGTTATATGTAAAACTGGTCAATCTGACATAAAATAGTGAAGTATTAACCATTTCCAGATTCAAGGGATTGACATCCCGGTATCCCACAAATGTAATATAGTTAGCTTCCGTATTACCGGCTCCTGAAAAAATAATGTTAAAGAGGTCTTTTCCCCCAACAGTTTCTATAAAAAATCGCATGATAATATCACTAATCTGAATAAGAGCGACAATAACCACATATGAAAAAGTTACATAAAGAAGAAGACCTAATATTTTAATGAAAATTATGGGAATATTGACCCCGAAAACGGGAGAAGTGATGCCTGAAAACACAGGCCCGATCATGCCTCTTCTCCGGCCTAATATCAATGAAATACCGAACGCGACTATAACCAGGACAACAAAAACATAAACGATATTCCGGGCGATCGCCCAAATCTGGGCCAGTACCGGTGCCGTATGAATTCCCGGATGCTGAAAAAGCCACCACAGAAGCTGTCTGGCCCGGTCGGCGCTTTTACCGACTTCGGTTGTGACCGGATCAAACTCCCAGGTAGCAGTATTGGAGGCAGGTAGTGGCGGAGGAGTTGGCGTTGCCGGTTGGGCAAGAACATGACCCGGCCAAAAAATCAATGAGGCTAAAATTAAAAATAATAAAACAAACCCTATCTTCCGGGCAGGATTTGAAAACATCTTAATTTAAGCCTACCTATTTATGCTATTTCTGTCAACGCTGTAAATATTCAATAACCCGGTATAAAACAATTCCCAATGTGACCATGACATTCAGGGATTTATTTACGCCTGACATGGGCAGCTCCACAATGCTGTCGGTTACCTTCAGAACTTCTTTAGAAACACCGTAAGTCTCATTACCAACCACCAGGGCCAGCGGAAACTGCGGATTGTATTCTTTTAACGAAATACTGCCTTTTGACTGTTCAATAGCGACAACGGATAAATTTTTAATTTTTAGTTTTAGATTTTTAATTACTCCGGCGGCCGTCTCAGAGTATTTCCAATCTACCCATTTCCATGTATTAACCGACGCCTTTTTTATCCTTGGATTCGGCGGAGTTTCCGTCTGCCCGCATAAATAAATCTTCTTGGCGGCAACAGCATCGGCCAGCCTGAAAATTGCCCCGGTATTATAAGTATCCAAAACATCATCCAGAATAATATAAATCGGATTCTTCCTGATTTTTTTCATCTCTGTCTCATCAGGCTCTGTCGTTCTCAATTGCCTGGCATTAAGTTTGATCATTTTATCCCTGACTCCAATAATTTTCATTTGAGTTTTTTGCTTATCCTGAAAGTTAAAAATCCGATTATCAGACCGGTTATGGCTCCGGCAAATACATCACTCGGATAATGTTTTCCCAGATATACTCTTGATAATGCCACAAGAGTTGCCAGGAGATAAAAAAATACCTTTAATTTCGGTCTTTGTCTCGTTAAAATATATGCGCCGGCAAAAGCGATGGTAGCATGTCCTGACGGAAATGAATAATCTTTTGATTCAGCTAAAAGCCTTATCAGCTGCTGTGAAAAAACCGACTCCGGTCTGATCCTCAAAAATAAATTTTTTAAAGCAAATTCAACAATAATAATTTCAAAAAGTACAGTCAGAATAAGAGCCTTTATTTCCCGGTTGTTGTTAAGTCCGTCAAACAGGAAAAGTAAAACAGCCAGTAAAAACCAGATAAGTCCGTAATATCCGGCTACGGAAAAAAACAAAAAAAAAGCATCAGAAACTGCAGTATGGGGAAGATGGTTAACAAAAAAAAGGGTCCGGCGGTCAATAGTTATTAAAAGATCAATCATTGCTGGTAAAAATCAGGGTTTTTCAGTCGGAGTAGGTGTTATTTCATCTGACGGGGTGACCGATGGCTTGGGCTTTTCGGTTACTGTTGCTTTGACGGGAGTAACTGTTACCGCTGAAGCTGAACTTGTCGGAGTCAGTTCTTCAGGTGTTGGCGTATAAAAAATAATCTCCAGTGCCGGTTCTTCGGGAAGCGGTGAAATAAAACCGCTCTGTCTGCCGAAGATTAAATATCCGGCTCCGGAAAGAATCAGGATTAAAAAAGCAATAAATAGAGGTACCGCAAATTTCGGCCGGTGGTGTGTTGTCGAATAAGAAAATTCCATAATTTACCTGTATACTCGCTTTGCTTTAATTATATACCGCAGAAACTGAGAGGGAAAGCCTGTCCGGCTAATTCCGGATCGGCAAACTGTACCGTATTAACCGCTACCTCCAACCTACAAGCATTGATTTGATCAACGCCGATAATTCTCAAAAAATCAGCTTCCGCTTCCAGTCTTGCTATCTCAAAAGGCTCCTTCTTAACTGTAATTAGAAAATAATTACCCCGGGCGAAATACACTGTCTGAAATTTTTCGGTGTCCGTGATAATCGCATCCCCATTCACCAATTGCCTTTGGGAAACTTGGAAAAAATCGTTAACAGTTACACCCGATATGGAAATCTTCCGGCTGGCTGTCGGCCTGACAATAGTCGGACTTAACAAAAATATGGGAATCGGAGTAATTTTTTCCTTTTTAGTCGGACTTACCGGTCTTCCTGAAATAAACGCCAGATAAAACAAGTATAATACGGCAAATATTAAAAATAATATTGTTCCCGTAATTATTAATTTCCTGGTTTCCATTTATTTTATATTGCAGTAAGCAGGTCCGGCCGCCGACCAGGGTTTCCAATAAGTGCCGTTTTGGGAAAGCTTTACTGCGTATTTAATGTTTTCTTCGGGATTGGTAAAATTTTTTTCACATTTGTCTCGCTCACTGTTGCTGCCGAATGTACAAGTCGGCGGATCCCAGGTATATTTCGGCGCCGATGCCGAACAATGAGCCAATAAGTTTATCTGAAATAAACCGATTGAATAATCAACGGTTGCACCGTCATAATACCTGACCGGACAAAAATTGGCCGCATTATCTGCTAAATCAATGCATTTATTTCCGTCATTATCATTATTAATACCGTCTTTGGAATAAAGACAGCTTCTGTTAACAATATAAGGGTTGCCGCCGCTTTCCCGGTTACATACCTGGGAGGCTTTTTCAGCTTTAAGTTTATCTCCGCCGAAATACGGCTTGAGACAGTCAACTGAACAAAAACCTTTAGTATATATAAAACACTGTCCGGCATTGGAATTTTTATAACAATCTGCCCTGTTGCCGTCTAAACAAGTCGGTTTTTCAAAACATACCGCCGGAAGATTGCCGGGTTGAGAAGGGTTTGCATCTCCTGTTGGTTCGGGTTCGCCAGGTGTCGGTCCTGTCGGTTCCGGTACCGGCGTCAATCCCTCATCCGGATTGGTTCCGGCAAAATCACCGCAGGAACAAAGCGCCAGTGGTAAACCGGCACACCTGGAACAATCAAAACTTCCAACCATTGCCTGATCTGATACACTGGAAATTACACCGGGAGTTGACCCCAAAACTTTACTGTTTTCTGACATTGCCAGATTTGAGGTCGTGTTGATTCTGCTTAGAGCTTGGCTGCCGACCCCCGGAGGAAGCTGGGCATTCAGGGCATCCTGGGCGCATTTATTTCCCGTATCAACTACACCGGTCCCGAACAGTTCCCGGAAAAAGGTCAGTATTTTCCCGAAAAAAGTATCAGCGTCAAGAGGATCTTCCTCCACCTGTTCGGACAGACAATACTGGTAGGCGGCATCGGCAACGCCTTCACCTTCCTGTCCTGAGATCTGATCAACCGGATTTACTCCAGCAGTCGGGTCGGGAGTTACGGAAATATTAACACCGCTAACATTTATCTGATCCGGGTCTAAAAGGGGCAGTGATTTTTTATTATATTCCCTTACTTCTTCAGTAACGTTATTTTGAATCAAAAGTGAGAATAAGCTTTTAATAATATCAATAAGTCCCAAAACTTCTCCCGAAGAATCATTCTGCGGGAGTACCGCGGCGTCTGTGTTGGAAGTATTTTGACCCAAAACCGGCCTGATATTTATTAATAAAAAAATCGTTGCAACAGTAATAAATAATGCCGAAATTATCCGGAGCATTATGACCAGTATAGCACTGCTATAAACTTTTATTTTTTAATTTTGTTTAATGTCTTCTTTCTTCCAGGCGGCAAATTTGCACTTGGGGTAATTGGCACAACCGTAAAACTGTTTCCCTTTCCTGGTTTTTTTAATCACTATTTCCCCGCCGCAATTAGGACAGGTTATACCGGTTTTTTCCAGTATGTTTCTGGTAAATGTACAGTCAGGATAAGTTGAACAGGCTAAAAATTTACCGTATCTTGACATCCTGATCACCAGTGGCGAACCGCATTTAGGACATTTTTCATCCGTTGACCCGAGGTCTACTTTGACTTTATCAGCCTGCCTGTATACTTCATCCATCCGTTTTTTGAAAGGTGAGTAAAAATCATTCAGCACTTCCTGCAAGAATGTTTTACCGTTGGCAATTTCATCCAGCCGGTCTTCCATTCCCGCGGTAAATGTCACTTCAAATATTTCAGGAAAATATTTGACCAGAAAATCGCAAACGGCAAATCCCAAATCAGTCGGATAAAACCGCTTTTCTATTTTTTCCACATATTTTCTGTCCTGTATGGTTGAAATAATCGGAGCATATGTTGACGGCCGGCCGATTCCTTTTTCTTCAAGAGTTTTAATCAGGGAAGCTTCATTATACCGGGGCGGCGGTTCGGTAAATTTCTGCTGTGGCAGACAGTTCAAAAATTCAAGTTTTTCACCGGCGGTGACTTGGGGGATTCTTGAAAGTTCACCGTTTTCTTTGGCTTTTTCTTCGCTGTCATTGACTTTTTTATCGTATAGTTTCAACCATCCCTCAAACTTCAACTCCTGCGCGCCGGTTCGAAGTAAAAATTCCATATTTTTCGGCTTACCTTTATAATGTCCTTCAACCGTTATTGTCGTCTGATTAAAAAGGGCATCAGACATCTGGCAGGCTAAAAACCTCCTCCAAATTAAACTATAAAGAAGCTGGCTGTCCCGGCCTGTTGTTTCAGGCAGAAGTTTCAGACCGGCAATACCGGTTAGATTTCTGGCGTCAGTCGGGGAAACTGTTGCGATTTGGGTCGGTCTGATTGCCTCATGGGCTTCCTGAGCGACTTTTGACTTAGTCTTATAGATTCTGATTTTTTCGGGAAGATAATCTTCCCCCAAATTTTGCTCGATGAATTTCCGTGCCTGTATTATCGATTCCATGGCCAAATTTGTCGAATCCGTCCGGTGATAAGTAATAAATCCCTCTTCATACAAATTTTGAGCCGCCCTCATTGTTTTTTTGGCACTCCAACCGAATCTGTTTGAGGCTGTCTGTTGTAAAGTTGAAGTAGTGAATGCCGGAGAAGGTGATCTTCTGACTTCGCGGGTATTTATGTCAAGAATTTTGTAATTTGATTTTTCAAGTTGAGCAATCACCTTATCAGCTTCTTTTTTATCATTTACCTCAGTTTTATTTCCGTCAATTTCAACGAGGCGGGCGATAAATTTATCCTTTTCGCCTTGAAATTCCACATCTATATGCCAGTATTCCTTGGAAACAAATGCTTTGATTTCCCTTTCCCTTTCAACAATCAGCCTAACCGCAACAGTCTGCACCCGGCCGGCCGAAAGCCACCGCTTGCCCAATTTATTCCATAAAAGAGGTGATAATTTATAACCCACCAGTCTGTCTAAAAGTCTTCTTGCCTGTTGAGCTTCAACAAGCGGCTTATCTATGTCTTTAGGATCCTCTAAAGCCCTGTTTATGGCATTTGAAGTAATTTCATGAAACACAATCCTGGTAAAATCAGGCGCATTTTTTTTGACTTTGGTATCTTTCAATAGAATTTCTTTAATGTGATACGCAATCGCTTCTCCTTCCCGGTCAGGATCTGTGGCCAGAATTATCCCGGAAAATGATGCAGCAGTTTTTTTTAATTGGGAAACTCCTTTTTTTCTGTCCGGAATGATTAAGTAATCGGGTAAAAAAGAATATTTTGAATTTTCCCCGTTTTTTACTTCTTTAATTTCAATACCCAGTTTTTTGGCCGGTAAGTCCCTTACATGCCCCATGGTGGCTTCAATTCGATAATCCTTTCCCAGAAATCTGGATAAAGTCCTGGCTTTAGTCGGTGATTCTACTATTACAAGTTGAGACATAATCTGATAACAAATTATTTTAGCCCGTCTGTCAAGAAGTATTTGACTGTTTT
>Ga0209431_10000483_pt1 | contig 33405 bp, 30 predicted proteins | sample RifCSP13_3_FD_184021 | JGI IMG/M metagenome (GOLD analysis project Ga0209431, IMG submission 184021) | Soil microbial communities from Rifle, Colorado - Rifle CSP2_sed 13_3 (SPAdes) (version 2) | ecosystem: Environmental > Terrestrial > Deep subsurface > Rock core/Sediment | place: Rifle... | reverse complement strand
TATTTCTTATAGCATCTGATCTCGGAGCATCACTAAATGAACAGCTGAAAGTTGAGATGGGTCTTAAAGATCTGTATGTTGGTGCCAAAGAAATTACACTTGAAACTAGAGTCATGAATGTATATCCTGCAAAGCAGTTTTCACGTAAGGATGGTTCACAGTTTCTTCTCAGAACAATGACGGTATATGATTCAGATTCTAGAGCAAAGGTAAAACTGTGGGATGAAAAAGCAAATCTTCCGGGTATTGAGAATCTCAAACCTGGCGATCTTATAAAAATAATTAAAGCTTACGTAAAATCAGACATGACAGGTACTCCCATTATTAATGTAGGCTCTGGTTCCACCCTTGAAACAAGCGAAGTGCAGAGCAATATACCCACTCTTGATTCCATAACAGAAGATATTAGTATGATAAAAGAGAATCAACAAAACCTCGTCGTAGCAGGAACCTTGGATGGTAATGTAAGGATCTCTGAATTTACAAACTTTAAAGGTCAGCGAGGAAAAGCACTTCACCTACAGTTAAAAGGAAATGATGGCGTAAGCAAAAGAGTTGTTTTGTGGAATGCAGATGAAAGTATACTTCCAAAAATGATTACATCTGGAGCAAAGACAAGATTAATTGGTGTAAGAACTAAGAAGGGTCAACAAGGTATAGAATTACATGGTGATGAAGGTACTGTAATTGAAATAGAAGGCAAAGAAGAGATCCAGTTTATAGCTGTTAGGATTTTATCATTAACAAAAAATGATTCTGGTAATATTCTAATTTTAGGTATGGAACAAAATAAAAGACTTGTTAATATTACTGATTATTCAAATATTTCAAAAGATCTGAAAGTTGATGATATAATAGAATGTATGCCAACAAAAATGTACGGTAATTCTATAACACTTGAAAATGATTCATTTGTCAGAAAAATCAGTGATGAAAGGATGCCTTCCATTTCTGATCTCAGAACAAAGATCAGAGACATAAAACCAAGTGATGGCCTCTATTGTATTGAAGCTATAATTCTCAAGATGCCAGAAAGACGTGAAATCCAGACAAAAACAGGTGAATCTGTGTCTTTATCAGAAATGTTTATCGAAGACGAAACAGGCCAGATCTGGCTAAAGGGTTGGAGAAATCAAGCAAGAATGCTAGACAATTTTTCTCAGGGCGAAATTATTACAGTCATAGGCGTAACTGCAAAAGTTGGTCTTGAAGGCAGAACGGAGTTATTCTTGACTCCATTTTCAAACATAATAAAGAAGAATTAGTAATCCCAGAAGCCACGAGTAGTTACATACTGTCTTTCAGCCTCATAGATCTGCTTGTATAGTTCTTCTTCTCCTACCATATTTCTAAGAATCCTTGCTCCTGTATCTGCGCCAACTCCATATCCAGAAAGCACAGTAAGAGCAGTTCTCCCAAAGTTTTCCAAAAGCGAAGAGATCTTCCATGCACGTACAAACTTATGGTTTTCATCTGGGGTTATTTTTTTACCAGAGTGTTTTTTCTGTATGATTTTTGGCAGATCATAGTCTGAATAAAAAGTAGCAGTGATCTGACGAGATTTGCAATAAGGACATGAAAGTACTTCTTTTACTTCTTTGGTCTCTACAACTCTTTCCCATTTCCCACAACGGACACAAACAAGTCTGTGTTTGGTTTTCAAAAGTCTTGTTTTGACAAGATCTAAAATTCCTTTGTCAATGTTTGCTGGTGATGCATAATATTTTGCAGTGTGATCAAGTATAGATTCTGCAAGCTTAGAAAAGTTTTCTACTTCTATCCATTTTATTTGAATTTCTCCAGATCTGATCTTTTCTAGTAGTGTTTCTGTATTTTTTAGGTCATATTTGTCATGAAATAACTCTCGTAAGACTTCCTTTGCAAGTGAAGTTTTTGAATATTTTTCATAGATAAACCTAGCAGATTTTTTATCATACACTGCCCCTCTGCCAACAATACCAAACTTTTTAGCTACACACCACGTTCTCCAGTTTATGTTATGGGTTCCTACAAGGGAGGCACTTACAACAGCTGTCAGATCATATTGGTCCTTAAGTATGTCTAACACGTGTTTTTCTGATATCCTACCTATGGAGGATAGAACTATTCTATATGTGTCTGACCTTGAATCAACAAGATATCCTGTTCTAGCAGAAAGCAAGGCAGAAAGCAGTGTAGAAAGGGTAGAGTTTATCTTTGTCCCAAAGCAAGAATGTATCACTACTGTGTTTCTAGTCTTAATGGATTCTACAACAATGGTTTTTTCATTTGGGATGGTTTCTAGTTTGAGATTCTCAATTATCTTGTTTGACATGTAAAGAGACCCCGTCTGTACTTTAGTTCTAAAAGAGCCTACCTTTCGTGCAGTAATGTAATCCACAGGTATGTTTTCTCCTTCCCAATATGGTACGTTTATTCCGACTGATTGTATTGGTTCAACATTTACTTTTAGTGAACTTTCGTCTATGTTTAAGATTCTCCATTGCATGCCTCGTAGTACAAAAATGTTGCCTGGATCACCATAATCACCTACAAACCTCTGGTCCAAGCTTCCAATTATTTTCTTACTTGCTGTATCAAAGACTTTGAACTTTAAAATATCAGGTATTGTGGAAAGATTTTCAAAATAATATCTAAAGGCTCTACCCTTTTTCTTAAACACCATATTTTCTTTATCAAAAAATACAATTGAGCTAGAATGCAGAATGTCAAGAACACCAACAAGCTGCTCTATTGTTATATTCCTAAATGAATATGCCTGTCTAATGATCTGGAATGCAAAATTGACCTCAACACTGCCAAACTGCATTGACATTCCTACTAAATGATGTGCAAGCACGTCAAGTGCCCCATCATGAATTATTTGATCTTCTATTGATTTTTCTTTTATTCTCTCAAGTATTGCTCGTGTCTCAAATTCATCATCTGGATTATTAGTTATAATCAGTCCCTTAGCAGATGATTCCCTGTTGTGTCTGCTTCTTCCTATTCGCTGGATAAGTTTTGAAACCTGTCTTGGAGAGCCGTAATGCATTACAAGTTCAACAGACCCAATGTCAAGTCCAAGTTCAAGAGAGGAGGTACAAACTACAATTCCGGGTTTTCCCTGCCTCAATGTTTCTTCCGTTTCTTCTCTGACTTCTTGTGAGAGTGAGCCATGATGCAATTCAATTTTTAGTGCAGATTTTTCACGTAGTATAGATGCAAGATATTCTGATTCGCCACGTGTATTTGTAAAAAGTAATACTGGTGAATTTAGATAGTTCTTTGCTACATACTCAATTATGAAATCTACTACGTCAGATATTGTTCCGTCTATGTATTTGACTTCAACATCATATTTTCTTATAGAAGTGTCATGAATTATCTTGCATTTTCTTTTTGTTCCTACTACAAACTTAGCACTTTCATTAGTATTTCCAATGGTCGCAGAAAGACCAACCCGGGTTATTTCAGATTTTGAGTTGACCTGAAGTCTTTCTAAGCTAAGAGAAAGTTGTGAACCTCTCTCGTTTCCTAAAAGCTCATGAACTTCATCTATTACAACCCATTCAAGTTCTGAAAGTGCGTCGAGCATCTTTTGTTGTGTAAGTAAGATCATAATGCTTTCAGGAGTTGTTATGAGAACATCTGGCGGTGAAGTCGATATTTGTTTTCTAATCAATTGAGGTGTATCACCATGACGAATCTGGACGGATAGGCCTTCATTTTCTGCATATTTTATTATCCTCCTAAAGACATCACGATTTAATGCACGAAGGGGTGTGATGTATAACGCTTTTATCTTTCCAGTCTTTTTTGATTTAGCAAGACGAGCAAAAATAGGAATTACAGAAGATTCGGTTTTGCCAGAACCTGTGGGTGCAATCACTAAGGAGTCTATCTTTTGAAAAATTATCGGAACTGCTTTTCTTTGAATGTCTGTTAAATTTTCAAAACCAAGGGAACGAAACTCGGTTATGAGTGCAGGTTCAGATGGGTGGTTCCTGATTTTGTCTTGTTCTAGCTCGTTCGTATACCATCACACCAACAAGTCCAAGCCCAAATAGAATAACTGTAATGATTGGAATAGCATCAAAAATATCAGCCATAAGCGCATTAGTAGATTTCAGTGATAAATAGCTTAAGGTAAATCCACAAGGCCGTTATGTGTAATTATGTAATAAGCCAATTTCTTGCTACCGAACGACGGAAGAGCCTCTGCTACATATTTGCGATCGATCTTAGTAAGACGAATTTTCCTGTGGGTAAACATGCTTATCGATCTGTCTAGGTTTTCTCTTTCCTCATCATTTGATTTCCGGATTATGTTTGTAACAATGACCGGAATTTTTTTTTGTACTGTGACAAGTGCCAATTTATGCATATATTCCATAAATGCAATATGTTTTGCTAGCGAGCTAGATTCTTTTGAATATTCAAAAGAAAAAAGGTCCGTTATGTTATCAATGACAACAAGACTGATATTTTTGATTTCTAATATTTTATCAATATAACTTAGCTGTTCTGCAGTATTTGTTATTCTACCTACTGTCACCCGATCAAGTAGTTTTGGTTCCATGTTTTTTGCTTTTAGAAGTTCAAGCAAACGTTCCGGTCTAAAACCACCACTTGTGTCTTGATAAAGTATTATCCCATTATTTGTAAGAGAGTTGACACAGATTTGGAGTGTAAGTTGTGTCTTTCCTGTTCCGCTTGGACCAAAGATGTCTGTTATAATGCTATCTCTAATACCACCGCCAAGTAGCTCGTCAAGCTTTGTAATACCAGTTGTAATCATCAAGTCTATAAGTTAGAGAATACTGGAAATTAAAGAATCTCAGTTCTAAGCCAAGATCGGGAAGGCTTTTATTCCCGATCTCAAGCAGTGCTTGACAAGTGACTTATGTTTGTCGCAATCGCAACCAAAAAGACCATTGACAACTTTACAAAAAGGCATCAATAAGAAAGTTACAGTCCGATTAAAAAATGAAATTGAGTATAAAGGAAAGATGAACAACGTTGACTCGTACATGAATTTGATAATGACTGATGCTGAGGAGATAAGCAACGGCAAAGTGGTTGCAAATTATGGCAGGGTCATAGTAAGGGGCAACAATGTTCTTTTCATTAGACTTGAAAATGAACTTTAGTTAAACAGGTTTTAAGAATGGAGAGAAATTATCTCTTTACATCTGAATCAGTAACAGAAGGACATCCTGATAAGGTGTGCGATCAAGTTTCCGACGCAATTTTAGACGAGTTTTTAAGACAAGATCCAGAGTCCAGAGTTGCCGTGGAAACTATGACAACCACTGGCATGGTAGTAGTTGCAGGAGAGGTAACTTCAAAAGCAAAGTTTGATGTTCAGGAAGTAGTAAGAAAGACTTTACGTGAGATAGGGTATGATAATCCTCAATATGGATTTGATGCTGATTCATGTAGTGTTTTAGTCTCTCTACATTCTCAAAGTCAAGACATATCTCAGGGGGTTTCATCCACAGAAAATAAAGAGCAAGGGGCAGGAGATCAAGGACTGATGTTTGGATATGCAACAAATGAAACTGATGAAATGATGCCGATGCCAATTATGCTTGCACATAAACTGACAAGACGACTGGCAGAAGTTAGAAAAAATAAAGAACTTCCTTGGGTAAGACCAGATGGAAAATCCCAAGTTACTGTAGAATACCAAGATGGAAGACCAAAAAGAATTGAGACAGTTGTGATCTCAACACAGCACTCACCAGAGGTAAATAATGACCAAATAAAAAAGGAGATGGTTGAGAAGGTCATCAAACCTGTATGTGGAAAGCTCTGGCATGACAAAATTAAAGTTTATGTGAATCCTACTGGTCGGTTTGTTATAGGTGGTCCTCCCGGAGATGCGGGTTTAACTGGAAGAAAAATAATAGTTGATTCATATGGTGGCATGGGTCGACATGGTGGCGGTGCCTTTTCTGGAAAAGATCCATCAAAAGTAGATAGATCTGCATGTTATATGGCCAGGTATATTGCAAAGAATATAGTTGCTGCAGGCCTTGCAGAACGATGTGAAGTACAAGTTGCCTATGCAATTGGTGTGGCAGAACCTGTATCTCTTATGGTTAGCACATTCGGTACAAGCAAGATCCTAGAAGAACAGATCGAAAATTTAGTCAGAAAACACTTTGACATGAGGCCGGCTGCCATAATTTCTCATTTAAAACTAAAAAGGCCAATTTATAGAAAAACGGCATCGTATGGTCACTTTGGGCGAAATGAACCAGAATTCAGTTGGGAACAAACAGACAAAGCAGACATACTAAGAAAGGCTGCTGGCCTTTAATACCTCATTATGTGTTTTAAATTTAATTCCTGAGATTTTTTGTAATATTTTGTGATTACCTACATAATCACCTATCAGAATGTTCAGATCATCTATACCAAATACACTTTTAGGATTATGTAATGCACTATGGTAGGCATCTTCCAAACTAATTTTTTTTATTTTTACCTTTTTTCCTCGTAAGAAATCTCTAACGAAGCAATTGTATATGATAATTTTAGGGCCAACAAGATCTATGATTTTGTTTGAGAGTTTTTTATTCATTGCGGCATGTAAAAACACCTGTGCAACATCTTCCACAAAGATCGGTTGTAACCGATAGTTACCAGAGCCAGCAATTATAATGGTTCCATTTTTAATCTGTTTAGAAAGAGTTTGTGATAGTGGATCCCCCTTGCCTATAATATAAGATGCACGAAAAATCGTATAATCCAGACCTGAAGTAATAATTTCCTGTTCCGCTTTGTATTTTGAAATGAAATATCCAAATGTAGTATTTTTGTGTACGCCAAGACCGCTAATGTAAATTATCTTTTTAATTCCAGCCTTTTTGCATAAGTTTACTGCATTTTTTGTTAGACATACGTTTATTTTTTCATAGTCAGAATCAATTGTTTGCTTTCCCCTTCCAATAAGATGCAAAAGTACAGAACATCCTTTGAGTCTGGATGCAAGGTATTTTTCAGAAAGATCGTGTGAGATTATTGTAGTTCCAAACGTAATAGATGGCGCATTATCTTTACGTACAATTCCAATTACTTCAATTCCTTGCTTTTCAAATAGTTTCCTTACATTTCTACCTACAAAGCCATTTGCACCTGTCATGGCAACCTTAAGAAGCTTTTTGCTATACAACACTACACTAAGATATTGCCGACAAATTAATTTTAAGGGTGATGGAAGACAAAACTAGGTTGAACACTGCACGATATTACGAAATTTTAGGTATTGAAAAAGGTGCTTCCCAAAAGGAAATAAAGATGGCCTATAGAAAACTTTCACTTAAGTATCATCCCGATAGAAATAAAGACGAAAAAGATGGTGAAAAGTTTAAAGAAATTATTGCTGCATATCAATTTCTGAGACTCGAAGGAAAAAAGGGCTATAAAAAATCCGAAGTCGATATAGAGTCTACCTACACCAAATTTTGGAAGTATTATGATAAAAGAATGAATGGAGAATTTCAGTTTAGTAACAAGACAAATTTTGGCGGTTTTGGTTATCCATTTGGTGTAAATATCAATAAGGCCTACAGCCATAACCAAGAAAAACCAATTTCGCACATAATGACGCATGTCTTGCTGTACGGTGGTCTTGGTCTAGTAGCATTATGGATAATTCTTTCTGAAATACTAAAATAAAACTGATAAAGGTTAATACATAAAAAATCAATTTTCTTTGTGGAAAGCGAATCGATACCAAAAGGAAAGCTTAGGACAGGCTTCACAACAGGTACCTGCGCAACTGCTGGATCAAAAGCCGCAGTTTTGGCAATACTGAATCAAAAAAAAATAGATTTTGTAGAAGTAACACTCCCCAAAAAAGAGAGGCTTAAAATAAAAATTGCAAGTTGTCAATTTGACAAGAAAAGTGCAAGATGCATTGTAATAAAGGATGGTGGTGACGATCCTGATGTAACCCATGGTGCAGAAATATGTACAGAATTATCTCTTACTGAAAAACCAAATCAAATAGAGATAGATGGTGGGGAGGGGGTAGGCAGAGTTACAAAGCCTGGACTTGGACTTGAGATTGGGTCTGCTGCAATCAATCCTACGCCAAAAAAAATGATAACTGAAAATATTCTTGATGTGGCAAGAGAATTGCTTAAAAAAAATGGAGTAAGTGTTATGATTTCTGTTCCAAGGGGAAAAGAGCTTGCACTAAAAACTGACAACCCAAGGCTTGGTATCCTAGGTGGAATTTCAATACTGGGTACAAGTGGAATTGTAATTCCTTATTCTACTGCATCCTTTGCGGCATCAATAAGACAAAGCATTGATGTCACAATTGCTATGGGCAATGATACAGTAGTATTAACAACTGGTGGAAGAAGCGAGGACTATTCCAGAAATATAATTAACTTACCAGACCATTGTTTTGTTCAGATGGGAGATTTTTCAGGATATGCCATTCAACAGTGTGCAAAAAAGATGATCAAAAAAGCATATGTTGGGGGTTTTATTGGCAAACTGACAAAGATGGCCATGGGAATAAAACAAACACATGTAAAAGGTTCAAACGTAGACATGCAGTTTCTAGCCAATCTTGCTCAAAAATGCAATGCAGATAAGGAAACTGTTAATGAAATAAAAAAAGCAAATACGGCAAGACATGTACTTGAAATAATTACGAAAAAAAATCTAGCGGGCTTTTTTGATATGGTTTGTCTTGAGGTTTACAAACATATGAAAAACTACTCAGAAAACAAGCTTGAAATTGATGTCATTATGTTTGATTTTGATGGTAAGATGATAGGTAGACACCCAAGACAGTAACAGATATCTTTAGTTTGATAAAAATCAGCTTGTGGAAAGAGTCGCTATACTTGCAATTACAAAAAATGGAATATTAATAGGTCTATCACTAAAAAAACAATTTCCAACTTGGAAGGTTTTTGCACCTGCCAAGTTTTCTAACAATGACTCACAAATAGAATGGTTTAATGATTCAACTACAACTAAGGTGGGTGAACTCTTTAAAACAAATGATGCGCTTATCTGTATATTTTCACTTGGTGCGGTGATTAGGCTAGTTGCACCTCATATGAGAGATAAAAAATTGGATCCAGCTGTGGTTGTTATAGATGATACGGGCAAGTTTGCAATAAGTACTCTATCAGGGCATTTAGGTGGAGCAAATCAACTAACCGAAGAGATTGCAAAAGCATTGGGTGCAACAGCGGTTATTACTACTGCTGCGGATGTAAATAAAACCATTACAGTGGATCTAGTTGGAAGAGAATTTGGTTGGGAGATAGATGATGATTCTACGGTTACTAAAGTGAGTGCATATATGGTAAATGAGGAAACAATAGGAATCTTTCAAGATGCAGGAGAAAAAGATTGGTGGGCACCAAAAAAAGAATTCCCAAAAAACGTTTTCATATATTCTAGTTTGAAAGAATTAGAAGAATCAGATTGTAAAGGATATTTGATAATTTCAGATAGAATAATAGAAAATAGTAACGTTTTAAAAAATGCTGTAGTATATAGGCCAAAGAGTTTGGTTGTAGGTATTGGATTACACTTGGATACCACAAAGGACATAATTAGAGAAGGTTTAGATTTTTGCATGAAAAAATACAAAATGAGCTCAAAATCAATTGCAAGATTTGCATCTATTAGAAAAGAAGCTCATGTAAAAGGATTGCAAGATTTAGCAAATGAAATGAATCTTCCAGTAGACTATTACGAAAAAGAAGAGCTTGCTAAAATAACTATACCAAATCCATCAGAAACTGTACAAGCCTTTGAAGGAACAGCGAGTGTTTCTGAAGCGGCAGCACTTAAGAGTTCTGCCGGAAGTTTAATAGTTGAAAAACAAAAATTCCCACCAAATTTGACTATAGCAATAGCAAGGATTCTAAAATGAAAAAAGGGCTTTTACTAATAGACAGAGGAAGTAGAGAGAAGGAAGTACGAGATGAACTGAAATACATCTGTGAGAAAGCTAAAGCAAGGGGAGGTTATCTATTTTCGGACTATTGTTTTTTGGAAGTAATTCCCCCATATATTGAAGATGGAATGAGAAAGTGTTTTGGACAGGATATAGAAGCTTTAACCATAGTACCATATTTTCTATATCCAGGAAGGAAGGTTAAAGCTGCTGTTAATACAGTTATAGAACTCAAGCCTAAAAGTAAAATCAGAGTTGCAATTTCAAAACCAATGAGCTTCCATAAACTTATGACAAAAATTGTAGATGAAAGAATTGAATCTACTCTTGCAAAAAACAAAATTGCATTTTCTAAAAAAGTAGTAGACGTTTTACTTATTGGACATGGAAGTAAAGATCCCGAAGCAAGAACATCACTCAGATATGTGGTAGACGAGTTAAAACATCAATATAGAAACATTAGTTATTGCTTTTTGGAAATTGAACAGCCTAATATCTCACAGGGAATAGAAGAATATGCAAAAAATTCACCAACTGTCTTGATCGTTGTTCCATACTTTTTGCACAAAGGTGCGCATGTAAAAAGAGATATTTATGAAGATCTCAACCCAGCAATTGAAAGATCAACTATAAAAAATATTTTCATTACAGAACATCTTGGAATTGATGATAAATTAGTTGATCTAGTACTAGAACGAGCTAAAGAGGCTGAAAATGATTAGTGAAAAAGGTCAATCTATTGAAGACAAAAGTTTTGAAATAATAGATAGGGAGATTGGAAGACACCCCTACAGTAAGGATGAATGGCCCGTAGTCAGAAGGGTAATTCATGCAACTGCTGACTTTGATTTTGCAGGAGAAAATATGATAATTTTTCATAAAGATTCTATACAGAGTGGCATCAAATCTCTAAAAAATGGCTGCAATATTGTAGTTGATGTAGATGGTGTGATAGGTGGCATTAACAAAGAAAATTTAAAGAAATTTGGTAATAAGGCAATTTGCAATATTTCTGATCCCAAGGTAGCTAATGATGCAAAAAAATTCAACAAGACACGCGCACAGACTTCTATGCGTATGGCTTCGTTAGAAATGAATGATAGCATAGTTGTAATAGGTAATGCGCCTACTGCACTTGGAGAAGTAATACAAATGATTAAAGAAAGAGCCACATCCCCAGCTCTTGTGATTGGAGTTCCTGTAGGCTTTGTATGTGCTGTAGAGTCAAAAGAAGAGCTACAAACACTTCAGACGCCGTATATTACTAACAAAGGTCGCAAGGGGGGCAGTCCATGTGCTTCAGCAATAGTTAATGCGCTCTTTAAGCTCTTAAAAGAAAAGTCATCTTCTTGAATTTTTAATGCAGCTTTGCACAAAGTTTTTTGCAAAAGCTGAATTTGCAAAATGTAAGTGCATATATGAAGCAAGTGTGTTATGCTCCATCAAGCCATCTTTTTTGTTCTTTATACCTATACCCACAGATAGATCATACGCAAATTTAACATCATTACGTAAGGATTCTAGTTCAGAAAAGTGGAATTCGTGGCCTTGTATTACTTTAAAAGACTTTGAAATAAGACAATTGCAAGATACGGTGGCTTTGGTGTAATTTAGTTTAAGCCTTTTTTGCATTTTAGTTGTAGCATCAAAGAATCCTACCATCTTGAATTTCTTATAATTATAGTCAATTGATTTTGTAAGATACATTAATCCACCACATTCCGCATAAATGGGAACATCATTTTCAGCGAGCTTTTTAATGGTTTTTTGCATTCCTTGATTTTTTTCAAGAGATCTTCCAAGAATCTCAGGAAATCCACCTCCTATGTAGATGCCATCACAATCAGGCACTTTTGAGTCTGAGACAGGACTGAAGAATTTAATCATAGCTCCTTCTGTTCTCAGAGCGTCAAGATTGTCTTGGTAGTAAAAGTTAAAGGATTCATCCAAGGCAACAGCTATCGTTGTTTTGTGTTTTGGTTTTTTATCCAGTAAAATTTTTGGAAGATGTGGTGCTTTTTTCCCCATTTGAATTATTTTATCAATATCAATAAAATCAGAAATTGATTTTGCAATTATTCGTATCTTAGATTGGGCGGCCTGGCTTTCTTTGACTGGAATCAGTCCAAGATGTCTTGATTCCAGTGTAAGATTAGTCTTCCTAGGAATCACACCAAGTATTGGTAACTTTAGTGTGGCTAGAGCTTGCCTACAAAGCTCTTCGTGTTTTTTACTACCTATTTTATTTAAAATTAATCCCATTATTCTAGAATTTTTCTGAAATTTTGTAAACCCAAGGGCTATTGCAGCTATGGATCTTGCCGTTTTGCTTGCATCTAAAACAAGAATCACTGGAGTTTTTAAAATGTTAGCAACATGATATGTGCTTGAAAAGTTGGTCGTGCCGGAAAACCCGTCATAAAAACCCATAACACCTTCTACTACAGAAAAATCGGAATCAGAATTTTTGACAAAGCTTTTCACAACCCCTTGTGAGCCCATTAGCCATGGATCCAAATTTCTGGCTAATCTTCCGGAAACCGTTGAGAGATAACTTGGGTCTATGAAATCAGGGCCTACCTTAAAGGGTTGTACAGTGTATCCATGTTTTTTTATACCATGTATAATTGCTGCAGTAATTGAGGTCTTGCCAACACTGCTCGTGGTTCCCGCAATTACTATTCTTGGTATTTCCAATCATCATCAATATTACAGAATTTTATTTAAATGGATGTTTGGCCAAGATTCTGTATAGCCTTACATTGAATTATGCGTTGTTGTTGGAATGTTTTTCACCAAATCAAAAAATTGTCGTACTGCTAGTTTAGGATGGTGCATAGCAAGACGAAGCACACTTGACATACTGAAATCTGCCCTAATGAAATCAAGAAATTCTTCTGACGAAAGTTCACTAATTATTTCTATTTCTCTATCCCATTCTTCGTCGGTAAGGTTCAGCCACCGACTTTGTATTTTAATAGCTGCTTTAATCTTTGAGCCTATTGCTTTTTTCCATATATCCTCATATGGTTTTAATGATTCTTTGGTTGTATCACCTTTAATTACAGCTTGGGCACCAATTTGTCCAGCCTTTCTACCAAACTCAATTGCGTATCTAATCCCTTCTAACACTAATGGATTTGCTTGTCCTGCAGCATCTCCAACAAGTATAAGATTATCATCTATGGTAGTATGTGTCAAGCCTTCATTAGGTATAAGACCATAATGGAATTCTATAGGAGTAATCTTGCCTAATTGACCCAGTGGACCTGGCTTCTTAGTCACAAGTTCAAGCAATTGTTGCGTTGGATCTGCTTGAGACTCGGGTTTTCCTACACCCACACCAATTCGTGCTCTATTCTTACCTAATGGAAAAATCCATGCATAGCCTGCAGGTGAGTATTGTTGTCCAACCATAAGGCTCCATGTTTCTTCGTCAACGTTTTCTACATAAGCCTCGTACTCAGCACCGACACCAAATCTTTTCCACTGAGGAACTGTACCAAGGCTTTTCCCTATAACAGAATAGAACCCACTTGCATCTATTACAAGCTTAGAGTGAAAAATTAGTTCGTCTTTTAAAGATGTAGCCTTAACACCTATCAGTTTTCCGTTCTCATCGATTAAAGGACTTGTTACATTAGTTCGTACAAAAATATCCGCACCTACACTAGCAGCTTGATATGCAAGAAATTGGTACGTTCTTCTAACATCTAAAACTGCGGCTTGATACTCATTACTATGTATTGTTACCTGATTATTTGTAGAATAAAAAGAATAATTTCGTATAGGGTTGTAATAATCTGGCGGAATTCCAAAAGATTTGGCTTCAGAAATCCAAGTTACTCCACTTGTTCTGATACTTTGTGCTATTGCCTCTTCTTTTTCAAGTACTGCTACGCTAACTCCTTTCTTTGCAGCTGCCCATGCAGCTGACAAACCAGCCGGTCCAGCACCTACTATTATAATATCATAATTAATTTCACTGCTCAATTAACTCACCATCATCATCTTTTAAGGAGATAATAAATTACTCATTTTTTAATAGAATTATATTCATTTCTGGAAGGCCTTTAAACTGCCTATTATCTTGCTATAATACTAGTTCTCACTAACAAAAGGGAAAACCCCCTTTTTTGATCAGATTCTTATTATGTTCCAGCTTCGGTGGAAGGTCCATGCGGTCTCTTGCCGCGTAAGCTAAAGCAAACTACAGCCAACGCAATCATAACACCTATCATGGCACCATAGTATCCAAGACCAGCTTCTGCCATAGTCTCCTTCTACGCACATATTCTATATACAGAGAATCTTATGGGAAAGATTTACCTACTTTGTAATTATTTAGGCAAAATTTGATCTTTCTAAGATCGCTAGTATGAAGACCCTAATCTTTTTAGTTTACAGCTGAAACCAAAAAAAGGATGGGAAAAGATGGGCTTGTTATAGTATATACAGGCAACGGAAAAGGAAAGACAACCGCAGCCCTTGGAATTGCACTAAGAGCTGTGGGTCATAATTACAAGATTTGTATGATACAATTCATTAAAGGATCTTGGCATTATGGTGAGATGACTTCATCAAAGAGACTTGAACCAGAATTTGAATTGACTGCCATAGGAGGGGGTTTTGTTGGAATTATTGACGACAAGATTTCGATTGAAAAGCATAAAAAAATTGCTGATGAAGCTCTTCGTATAAGTAGGGAAAAAATTAGATCAGAAAATTATGACATTGTAATACTTGATGAAATAAACTATGCTATCAATCTTGGGCTGGTAAAACTAGAAGATGTTTTAGATATGATAAAAATCAAACCACCACATCTGAATTTAGTACTTACAGGAAATTATGCAAGAGAGGAAATTATAAAAGCTGCAGATCTTGTTACAGAGATGAAAGAGATTAAACATCCATTCAAAGTTGGAATAAAAGCCAAAAAAGGGATTGACTTCTAACCAGCAACATTAAATTAAGCAATAAAAATTTGAAACATTATGACAACTGAAGTTCAGGAACTCCCAGAAGTAGGTGAGATTGTTGTTGCTACAGTCACAAAGATTATGGATCAAGGAGCATATGTTAGTCTTGATGAATACAATAACATTCAGGGGTTTTTGCACATATCAGAGATTGCAACTGGTTGGATCCGACATGTAGAAAAATTTGTCAAAGTTGGAGAGAAAAAAGTTCTCCTAGTAAAGCGTGTAAGTTTAGCAAGATCCGAGATAGATCTGTCTTTAAAACAGGTTTCAAGTGATCAAAAGAAAAAAAAACTTCTTGAGCTAAAAAGAAATGAAAAAGAACAAGTTCTTGTTGAAAGCCTAAAGACAAAGGCTAATCTTTCTCAAACAGAAATAGAAAAGTTGGATGAAATTATTATTGACAAGTTTGGTTCGGTTTATGATGCTTTTTCAGAGATTGCGTCGAAGGGAATTGGCGTCTTGGATGGTATTAACTTGTCCAAAAAAGTACTTTCTGTAATAGAAGAGATCAGTTCAAAAATTCAAGTTCCGCATGTAGAGATACGTGGTATCCTAGAGCTTACATGTACAAAACCCAATGGGATCGAAATCATAAAAAATGCACTCCTTGACGCTATAGAAAAGAAAGATGCGGTTATAGGAATAACTTACATTGGTGCACCAAAATATCGACTTTCAATTTCTGCCCAAAATTTCAAGATAGCTGAGAAAGCACTCAAACCAGTCCTTTCACTAATTCAGACTGCTATAGAAAAGAATGGTGGCACATACAAATTCACAAGAGAAGAATCAAAGAAGACTCGCGAGGGATAATATGAGATTTCAAATGCGCAAGTGTCATAGCTGCAAGAGATATACTCTAAAGGATGAGTGTCCTCAATGTGGTAACAAAACCATGACAGTTCATCCCGGAAAATATTCTCCAGATGATAAATACGCAAGATACCGCATTTCTGATCGGTATAAGTAAGCGCTATGTTGTATTCATTCCAACATTTTCTAAATTTACTGAAATGTTCTCCTACGGAGGTGTAGAGTCTGCAGTTTGAATAACTACTTTCTTTATACGGGCTGTTTCAGCATCTATTGGCTGTTCCGTAGTGCTATCTCTCTCTAAGGATGCTATTTTATCAACTACCTCTTTACCAGATATTACCTCACCAAATATCGTATACTGACCATCTAGCCATAGAGCATCATCAAGCATTATGAAGAATTGAGAGCCAGCACTGTCAACATCTGCCCCACGAGCCATGGATACTATGTATTTTTTATGTTTGAGGTTGCTAAATTCAGGTGGGATCTTATATCCAGGGTCACCTGTTCCCCACGTATCACGAGGACCTGATTTTGTATTTGGATCTCCGCCCTGGATAACAAAACCTGGAACTATTCTATGAAATAACGTTCCATCATAAAATCCCTCACTTGCAAGTTTCTTAAAGTTAGCAACTGTTTGAGGTGCAACATCTTCTTTGAAATCAATTACTATATCACCAAACGAAGTAGATAAAACAGCTATATCTCCATTGGGTTTGACCACTGATTCTGTTTCTAGATTAGTCTGGGTTGTTTCTGACACAACATAATTGTGGTTGACTTCATACACTAGTACTGCTGAAATTGGACCTGCATCTTTTCTATCAAAACTAGGTGAAGAATATACAAGTTTTAGGGGACCCGTGTCAGTATCATATTTTATCGTTTTAGCATATATAGCGTTGTATCCAGATTGATAAGTTTCAGATTGAACATTTGTGTTAAAATCAACATAAGTAAGAACTGTGAATGGAAACATTTTTCCTAGTAAAGTGTTTTCCCAAAAGTATTCTTTAGGAGTAAAGCCGTCATTTTGAATAAACTGAGATGTATCTTCTCCTGCAATACGAATAAACCACTGTTTTTTGCTTTCATCGCCACCACCACCAAGTATGTATAACTCTTGATCATTTGAAACAAGCTTTTGTCCAACCACATATACAAGAACATAATCTGCATCCATTTCTTGTAGCATCTTCCATGCTTGATCAGGAGAACTTAGGAACATTTTTGCTATATTGGCTATTATGTATGTGTGAATGGTAGCATTATCTGCAAGTGATTTTCTCTCTCCCAATGTGGTTATCCAGTATCCATAATCCCACCAAGCAGCAATTGCAGCATCTTTTGGTGTGTTATTTTTTATCCATTCCAAGCTTGCTGGCCAATCGTCTGTAGCCATAGCAAAATTAGATCCTCCGTTAAGAATAGTTGGCGGAGCTTTTACCATTGATATCCAATTCGCATTTGCTGGAAAAACAGTAGGTAGCAGAAGGAGAGCAACTATAACAGCAACATAGGATATTTTAGTAATTTTCCCTGGAACACGAATTGATTTTTTGCCTTGTGTAATACCTTTCTTTAGTATCTCAGATGTTATGACAGATAATCCAATTGATGAAAGTATAATCACAGATATGGATGAAAAAAGTTCCAATCTTGCAAAAGTTGCACCTGCGTAAACACCGATAAGACCTATGATCAACGCAAATACTGTCATTTCATTTTTAATCCCTACTGGTAAAGAAATGTTCTGATTTTCTATTCCTTTTCTAAAAATAAGCCATGCCCCCAGCCCTGCAAACAACAGAAGTACTGACAGAAAAGTGAATGATTGAGCAAGGGTTGGCGTTGCATGTTCTGCCACGGAATCTACTAATGGATCTTGTGTGGTAAGTAATGGATTTATTGCATTAAGATAACGAAAGCTTGGTAATGAGAAAATGTTGGATGAAATTATTGCAAACCCAGCTATCACAGAGCCTCCTAAAAATGCCAAGCTGTTCCGTATGCTGGTTTCTTGTCTGCTAAATTTCTGGATAAATGTTAGAATAACTAGAAATATGGTGGGTCCAATGAGTGCAAATCCACCTATACCAGCTATAAAACTAAGACCCGGTCTGGCAAACACAACTGAGGCTGCCATAGTAGCAGCTACAAAAACAGGTACTGCCCAGATTAGGAATTTGTGATCTTTCCTAATAAATGGAAGTGCAATAATAAACAGTGCTAATGGTATAAGGAAAAATTGAATTCCTCCCCATGCGGCAAAGCCAATTGCTAAAAATAACCCACCACCAATTAACTTTGCAAAAGCGATTTTACGGTTTTGTGATTTTAGTCCACTAAGGAAGAGATAAAGTGCTAACAGCCCGTAAAAAAGTCCAAGCGGTTCTGACTTGAACCAGCCTATTGTACCTCTAACTATGATTGCTGGTGAGAGTGCAAAAAAAAGTGATGCAAAAAGACCTGCGGTTGTACCACCTATAACCCGGACTAGTGCAAAGATAACTATTGCAGTAAGTGAACCAAAAACAACCGGAAATATTATAGTAAAATCATAAAGGCTTAAACCAGCTCCAAAAATCTGATATAAGAATACATCAGTAAAATGTAACGGCGCCTGTGATGTTTCGAAAACATCTCTTCCTATTGGGTACCAACTCATATCATCATGCCAGTTAACGTATGCAACTATGCCATTGTCTAGAAGATATTTTGATGCTCTATAATTAAAGAAAGGATCAAATTCGTTTAGCTCAAAGCCATAATCCAGTGCTTGAGACCTAATCATAGTAGATATGGAAAAGGAAATGGCAAGGATGCCAACAATTAATAGGTGATGTAGATGAAAGTCAAAATTGCCAATTTTAAATAATTTTGTATTAGAAATCAATCTAATTTGAGTGGAATTTGTTGGGCTTATTTACTCTTTTGTAAGAATTTGCACTTCACATGATTTGACCATATCTTTGAATTCTTTTGCATCAGTTTCACTGCCAACTATGGTTCCATAGTGCATCGGAATAGCAATGCGTGGCTTTATTTTCTCTACAGCCTTTGCAGCTTCCTTTGCAGTCATCACATATGTTCCACTAACTGGAACAAGCAAAATATCTGGCTTAAGATCAGTCATTTCTGGAATAAGATCTGAGTCACCAGTATGGTAAATTGATACTCCTTCTATATCGATAACAAAACCAATCTTGTTGTCTTCTTTTGGATGAAAAGGCTTTCTTGTATCAGGGTTTATCTTGTCTACATTGTATGCGGGAATGGCTCCTACTCTGATATTATTTAGTATTTTTTCTTGTCCTGGTGTAAGACCTATCCTTTCTTTTGATGGAATCGTGGAGAGTTGTGATATACATTCGTTTGCGGCAACAATTATCGTGTTAACAGATGAGATTTTTTTCAGATCATCTAAACTTAGATGATCAAAATGATTATGTGAGATCAATATGATGTCTGGATGTATAGACCTTGATAATTTGTATGGATCTATACAAATTGTAAGCCCCTTTTCGAGCGTAAAGGTGTCATGACCATACCATCTTATTTTAATTCCTTTGTATTCAAACATTATTAGAAATTAATTTCTGATCAAGTTAAATCTTACTGGGCTCCAAAACAATTCTGTCATTTGCTAGAGAAAGAATTGAACCGCCAAAATTTCTTATTCTTTTTTTAAGATCGATATCTACTGTGGCTACGATTCCCTTGTGGTTCTTTATATATGAGACTATAGCGTCATCTACAGAACTTCCTGAGATTTTGATTTTTTTAAAATCTTTTATTGTTCTTATAGCAACAGAAGCGGAGGTTTTTTTTTAAGATTAGTACTCTTAGAGATTTTTTCAAGCTCTTCTGCTACTATGTCTGGTACTATAAATTCGATTGTTCCGATCTCTGTATCAAGGTTTGAGATGTTTTTGATATTTTTAGAAGCAAGAATCATCAAAAAACTTGTATCACATATAACTTTAACCAATTATTACACCTGCACCAATTAGTCTCCATCTTTCTGCTATTCTTCTACTTATTGCAACTCTTCCCTTTTCAAAAAGACAGACAGGTCTTTTAAATTGCACTTCTACTTTCCCTCCCCTGACACTAGTTACCTTAGAAAGAACAGGAGCTGTGCCTATGCTTAATCTTAATGATTCACCTATTTGTACAGATGAAACTTTTATCTCATCTACTGATCCCACTGCTTTATCAAAGAGATTTACTTCGATTTTTGCGCTAGAAGAATTTTCTGGTAGAGTATTTGGCTTGCCAATCACAGAACCAATCAAAGAGTCGCTTCGAGTCATTGAAGGATCAAGTTTTGTTCCTATAGCAACAAGACCTCCAGGTTTTACTTCATCAACAAGGCCTGCACCTGTACCAAGTGAAGAGATCCCTGTCATTATTGGTTCATAGGTTGTATTTTTCTCGTTTGCAAGTCCTGGCTTTATCTCAATTTCATCTCCCACCTTGAATGTGCCTTGGGTTATGCTTCCGCCTATAACACCTCCTTTAATATTCTCTATTTTTGCGCCAGGCTTATTGACGTCAAATGAACGTAATACGTGCATGATGGTATTTTTTGATTCATCTCTTTTTGGAGTCTCAACTGTGGACTCAATTGCACCAATTAGGGCATCCATGTTTAACTTTGACTGAGCAGAAATTGGAATTATTGGTGCCTTGGCAGCGTTTGTTCCTTTGACAAACTTTACAATATCAGTATAGTTTGCGATAGCGTCTTCATAGGAAACCAAATCTGTTTTGTTTTGTACAAGTACGATTTGTTGTATTCCAAGTGTTTGTAAAGCAAGTAGGTGTTCTTTTGTCTGTGGCTGTGGCACCTTTTCATTAGCTGCAATCACAAGTATAGCACCATCAATTAATGCAGAACCAGAAAGCATGTTTGCCATAAGGCTTTCGTGGCCTGGGCTGTCTACAAAGCTTACAACTCTTGATAGTTCGCTTTCCTTTCCACAATTATTGCATTTTGGTGAGACAGAATATCCTAATGGAGGCTCACAGCTTTTACATTTGTAAAATGCTGCATCTGCATATCCTACACGAATTGTGATACCGCGCTTTAGCTCTTCGCTGTGGGCACTGGTCCACACTCCTGTAAGGGCTTGGATAAGTGTTGTCTTTCCATGATCAACATGACCAGCTGTTCCAATGTTAACACAAGGCTGGTGACCGTATTTTTTTATGTACCAATCAGGAAGAGTTTCACGCCAATGCAATATCCAAGCTTTAAAAATCACCTATGTTAACTTATGCCTTTTTTGGACTCTGGTTTTCCTGTTTTTCTTGAGGTGCTGCTTGTGTAGCTTCGTCTATTTTTAACTCACCATCTAGAACACAGTTTATTTGATAAACCTCTTCTGTGATTATATTTCCTCGTATAAGCTTACGAAAACGCTGTCCTTTTTCTGCATCCTGAAGACCAACTCCTTTTGATAATAGAATATATTTTCTTGCTCCACCGTGGATGTCAGCCCGCATTGACACGCCTGATTTGTCACTTCCACCTGTTATTTTCATCTTGCCTGGTTGACCTATTATGGCTGCATCAACTTCAGAACCTATCTGCAAACCCAAAAGTGGATTTGCATCCTTTTCTTTTAGCTCCCTGGTTATGCATTTTCCTTTTTTATCAGAGATTGTAATCTTAAATGTAGCCAAGCATTTGGAAAAAGTCTTTACACTACTAATTAATCTTTGTACCTGAATCCTTTAAAATAATAGTTTGCATAAAATGAATCATGGTAGAAGAGATCAAATGTCCCAAATGTGAAAAACCTATGATCTCAATGCAAGCCTGTCACATGTTTTGTATTAACTGTGGTGCACACCTTGATTGTTCAGACAAGGGCTCGTTTTGGTAATTTAATATCCAGCTCTGTCAGGATTAAAGTTGCTTACCAAGTCACCCGCTCTTTGCTTCATTATTTTTAGATATTCGTCGTATTTTGCCTCAAAACCACAATAAGGACATTTAACATTTGTTACATCATCATCAAGCATTGCGATTTTTTCACATTCTGGACATTTTGCATCCATGCATTATTTTGGTAATTAAACTATATAATGCTAGGTATCCAGCTTGCATTGGGCGGAGTTAGTCCAGCCTGGCACGACGTCAGCTTCCCAAGCTGAAGGTCGCGGGTTCAAATCCCGCACTCCGCATTTAATTGGGTTAGGAGTGTTTTACAAATCTCATTCTGCCAAGAGTTTTTCAAGCAGAAGATCAAGAGAATTTTGATCGTAATAACCAAACCTCTTGAACCGTATTATTCCCTTTTTATCAATAACAACAGATGCTGGTGTCCCACCTGTCTGATATGCCTGCATTGTAATTGGAATAATTTGACCATCTGCTGGCTTGTCTATACAAATCCTAAAAGGCAAACTACTTTCCTTTACGAACTTTTCAAAATTACTAGTAGACTGTTCCTCAAAGTCTTCAAAAACCGTATGCAAACCTATTACTTCAAGGCCTTTTTGTGCATATTTTTTGTACCAAACGACAGCTAGTGGAAGCGAATGGGCAAGACAGGCAGGACAATGCATTTGAAAAAAATTAATGTAGATAACTTTTCCCCTAAGTTCTGCAAGAGTGGTTGGATTTCCCTGAACCCATCTGTCTACAGTGAGTTCTATTGCTGTCTTTCCTATATAGGCTGAGTCGAAATCGTACACTACTACAAACACAAATTTTCCAAGTATAAATCTTAATTTTTGTCTCGAAGTTTTTGTGCAAGATCTTCAAATTCAGTATCAATAAGCTTAGGCCTTTGTCTAAACATACTATGAACTGGACCTGCTCCATCATCAGTATTACGTGGGATTATGTGGACATGAACATGTGGAACTTCCTGTCCACTTTCTTTACCATTGTGAATTGCTATAAGTGAAGAAGATGCCAAGCGCTCTATTCTACCTGCCATAATTCGTACAGTATCAAAGAGGTCTATATTGTCCTCTTTTTTCATTTCTTGAATCTTGACATAATGATTTTTTGGAATAACAAGTATGTGGCCTTTTGTTAATGGGAATGCATCCAAAAATGCTAATGACTTGTCCGTCTCCATTATTTTTCTTGAAGTAATCTTTCCTTGTACTATCTTACAAAAAATGCAATCCATGTAATCACTTTAACTGTTCTATTGTAACCTCTTGGGATATAATAATATAATAATTACAATTCTTTTATTGCTTCAAGTATGTTATTTCGGTCTGATGCATTTGGCATCTGTATTAGATAGGTCTTAAAATCTTCTTTTGCTGCAGTTTTTTTATTTTGTTCCAACCTTGCCAAACCACGGTTTTTGTAAATTGGGCCAAACCTGTTTGGGTTTATTTCAATCGACTTCGAATAATACATCTCTGCGTTTGGATAGTCCTTCATTTTTAGGTAATAATTTCCAAGACCACGATACGCAAGATAACATTGCTTGTTGTATTCTATGCTTTTTTGATAGTATTGCACTGCATCAGGAGAGTTTTGATCATTTAGCATTCCACCTAGAAGACAAAGTGCAGTAGAGCTGTTTTTACTTATTTCAATTGCTTTTTTTAGGACATTTATTGCATCCTCTAATTTTCTCTGCAAACGGAGCCTTTCTGAAATAAAGCAAAACCTGTTTGATCTTTCCATTTCTTTATTTTCTGGATTTACCTTAGAAAGTATATCTGGCGGTGCAACAAGAAGCATCAGTCTACCATCTTCTGCCCATTGTTGATCAAATTTTTGTTCTGGAATTGCGCCAACTGTATCAGGATGTGGCAAATAATGCATGATCGTTTTTTCCACCTCATCATATCCTGAAATGATAGAAGCGTGTTGCACTGTGTCTTGTATGCCCGGAAGGATAACTATTGGTGGAATGCCCATATCTACTGTTTTTTTCAATTCTTTGATGGTCGAGTTTAAAATAAGACTTGCCAGACCGTGTCGTTCTGCAAGCTCGATTCCTTCTATCATTATGCTTCCCCTCATGCTTGGATATTTTTTTGCAATCTCCTTTGCCTCTGAAAATGGTAAATCCAGCCCCCAGTATCTAGAAACAGCAGTAACCACAAGTGGAAGACAAATGTTCTCTTCATCTTCTTCTACAAGTGGTAGAAAAAGCATGTGCTCTGATTCCAAGATTGATCTAGCTGGTATTAGATATTAAAACTATCAAATCGCAATAAATTTCTCTAAGATAAGTTTACCGTCATCACTCATCTCTGGATGAAATTGAGTCCCAAAAATAGTAGAGTCATGATATTGGATTATTTCAAACTTGCATACGTTAGATTTGGCAATCTGCTCAAAGAGACTATCAATCTTTGATATCATGTATAAATGGCTCTCAAAAACAGTAATTTTTCCACTACAAAGAGGATTGGTTTTTACTATTTCAATTTCTTGAGTTCCGGTGTGTGTTTTTTGCATCCTCATAAGCGTGCCACCGATAGTCAATGCAAGAATTTCGGCACCATAACAAATTCCAAGAAGAGGTCTTTTTTCTGAAATTATATGCTTAATTATTTTTGAATTAATAACATTCATCAGAGGATTATTTTTTTGTCTACCAGAAAGAATTATGCTAGAATATTTGTGCAGATCTGAAAGAATTACTTTATCAAAAGTATGAGAAATAAACTCTATCTTTTTTTCAAGTAAAAAATTCAAAAGTGATTTAGTGTAGACAGAACCATTATCTACAACTAAAAGCAACTACTTGCCTACCTCAATTGAGATGTAATGCATCTCTGGCACGTTTTCCACAAACACGATAGACCCGAAATTGATACTATTTTCTGTTTCCCAGACAATTACTCTGTCGGTTCGAGGTTTTACAAAATCTTCGATAAATTTAGAAACAATCTTTTTAGTGTCTTCAAGATCAGAATCTTGGAAGAAAGTGACCTTGCCTTCTTCAAACGAGAGTGGTATCTGTACTGATGTTGGGCTGACGATTCTAATATTTTCGTTTTGGAATAGGGATTTTAGTGTCTGTATTCTAGTATCTCTGTCAAGTTCCACAAAACCACCAGTGGTTGATGGTGCAACTCCTGAGAGCTTTGCAAGATATGCTTCAAAGGCTTGTTGTGGAGTATTTCCCAATCCAACATAATATTCTCCATCAAATGCAGCGCCGACAGCAGCTATTGTGCCAAGTTGTGTTACAACTCCTCCAGAACCTGCAGTATACACAGGTATGAAGTAAACATCATGATCACCAATTCTGTAGAGTATATTATCACCAATTCTTGGACTCTGTAACAACGTCTTTAGTTGGCGAAAGTCTGGATCTTTATTAAGTGCTTCACTTACAGCAGTTGGACCTATAAGCTTAGTCTTGGCGTCTAATGGAACTTGATAAAACTGCATTCTGCCCAAGTTTTCTAGATCATTTTCTACAATCATAAAACCTGCAAGGTTTCTTCCCTGTGAACCACGTAGTTCAAGTGAGAGCAGTCCGACATACGTGCTTTCATCAAATCCTGGTGGCTTGGCCTGTATGTAATATGCTCCAAGTCCTTCTGGAACTTCATAGAATTCTTTTGCTTGTATGAATGTTGAAGTGTCCGTAACGTGATAGATGTTGTACATTTCGACTTTCCAGTTAAAGAGCTCCTCAGGATATCTGATCTGTTCTTCAAGCCAGCTTGGAGTCTCGATAAATTTATTGCCATACTGGCTTACAAACATGTTTGTGAAAAAATCGTCTCCAGTTTTCACTAGAGTGATGTTACCATTGTATGTATCCACCAAAGCATATCCAACAAGTCTGAGGTATGGATTACTAACTGTCCAAGGAACGTTGTGTGTATCGAACCCAACTATTAGTGGAACAAGCCAGTAGGTTTTCAAGCCATCAGTTACAGGTAGTGAATCTACTTCTTGACCAAATAGATTATATTGAAAATATGGGTATAGTGTTTCCATTCTATCTTGAATGTCTCTGTACCGCATGATATGGATTGGCTCAGTCGGATATGAGAGTAGAAAGTTTGGTTCAAAGATCTGACTTAATGGTGGTGCCACATCTAGACCTCCCTTTCCATTGTAAAAGGCATCGTTTAGTTCTGCTGTTGTATCTCCCCGCTCAGTTGGATAGGCAGCCCATGTTTCGTGGAAAAGCCCTCCTTCTCCATAATAGATGGAACGCTGCGTGAAGAGTTTACTGCTGTCAATTATTGTGCCATTACTTGCCTCTAAAGTGAGAAAGCCGTTTGGAACGTGTGTATAGACAAGATGTTCGTTATACCATCTATTTTCTAAGCTTACAGACTCTGGTAGAACTGGTTTCATTGATGCTGTCCAATAGAGTCTATCGTTAAATCTCAGAATATCATTGTCTTCAAAGTTAACATATGGTATGAGCCCAATCTCTGGCTTTAGTTTTGCAAAGGCTGCATCCCAGTCCCATACCCTTATGTTACTAAGAGCTTGCTCGTTTTGCATTATGTAATTTTTAATATTATTTGGAGAAACAGATTCCAGTTTGACATCGTGACTAGTGACCTTAATTTCTCCAAGCTGACCAAGATATCGGTTTACTCCAATCTGTTGAGCCTTGTAAGGACCAAGGTACTCAATCTTTTTTGCGTCGGCAATGCTATTGTTAACAGCCATTATGGAGCCAGCTATTACTCCAATAGCAAGAATTGTTAGCACGCGCACATAGATATCCCGCTTTGATGGTTGAATGATGACTTTGGATCTGTATTTATCCACAAAATAAAATACGACAAGGCCAGATCCTGCAGCAAGTGTACCTCCTATAGAGTATCTTGTGTTGTAATCTATTTGATCTGTGAAAAACATGTTGATACCGGCCCATATTATTCCTATACCAATTATGCCTTCAACTGTAGCTATATAGTCCAAGAACCTTGGTTTGCCTTTTGATACATCATACACATAGTTTGTTACTACCTTTATGATAGAATGTAATCCAACATATAGCACCAAGCGCAAGCCAATTGCTGCAAGTATTGGTGGAACTAAAACTGTAAGGGTTGGAATCATTGGCACCACCCTTTCTAGGGCATACGATGGATCAGTTGGAGGAGTTACAAATGGAAGTGAAAACAATTCCCAGATACTTTCAATTCCCAAATTGTTTCCTTCAAGCAGATACTGTGCTGCAAAACCAAACATCAAGTTGCTAAAGAGTGCCCCAAAGAGCAAGACTTTTGTGATCTGCCATACTACAAAATTTGGAATGCTTAGTCTGTAATCTTTAAAGTTTGTAATGTTTGCAGTTATTGAGTTGCTTTCTCCTTTTTTCAGAAATGTTATTGCTGTATGAATTACATACCATGCAATAGATGATCGGTTTTTGATATTGACTCTGATTAACACTATAGAAGAAAGGACGAGGGCAGAAAGGATCGAATATAGTAATGGTTTTGTAAAGAGATCACCAAATTCGTTTATATTCATAAATAAAGTTACGGCTTGGTTACCAACTATGACAAAGATCACTACACCTATCAGTGCCGCAAGTCCTATTCTGACATACCTTCCGGCATCAGGCGATGATGAACCGTCTTCAGTAGAGGAGCTGTACAAAATCATGCTACCTTGATTTGTGTCAAATTAATGTCTTACCAAGTAACTGTGTCTGTATAATACTATCAAGTCCATTGAGATAATCAAACTTTAGGCGTAATCTCAATTTTCAAGATTTGATTCTTTTATGGAACGTCTGCAATGCCTTTGCAGATCATGTATACTGCAGCATATTTTGGAATTGAAATAGTCTCGTTGAGATATGGTCCATATTTTTGATTTTTAAGCGTGAACGAAAGAGGACAATTTGCCAAAATCTCAGCTTTTTCATCATCAAGTAAGCATGCATCTGAAAACGGATCAAAGCCTTCCAAGTCTTTGCATAATACCTTTGAAAGACCACTCTTGCTGTTTATTGAACCGCCTAGCCTGAATATTCTATGTACATCCATTGTTACTTTTGGGTCTATTCGTACTCCTATTGTCTGCCTCATCCCTTCAAGTCTTGCTTGAAAGAAGGAATATCCACCTGCAAGTATCTCTTGAATGATTTTTGGTCGTTTGGATTTTGGGCCAAAGATATCCTTTGCAACCCTGCCACACCAGCCTTTTTCCTCCTTATCTGGAAGTGATAGTTTAGAGTTATTTTGTTTACTCATACCAAGAGTTTCTGGAATTATTCCGTTGAACATTATGTAATCCGCCAAGTCTGCTCTTTCTCTTGAATCCAGATTTTGATATTCAGTATTTGTGACGTGAACGTGAAATCCCTCATTTCCAGAAAAATAAATTTGGATCTCTTCTTTTTTAATTCCAAGATCTTCGGTCAATATTTCAACAAGTTTTTCCACTTCTTTCTTTGATTCAATTATACAGTTCTGGCATGTTAATGATAGAGTCTCAAATTTATCAGAACCACATTTGGAACAACTAGACTGTTGGGTTGTGATATTTTGGCAGGTGCTACACTTAAGGCAGGTGTGTTCCTTTCTGCAATCAAGCTTAAGATCCTTTGCATCTATATCAAAGATCAGATCTGCTTCCTTCCAATCTTTTTCTGACATTGGAAGGTTTGGAAAAGAATAGTATGCGTTTGAACAATATACGTCAGAGGGAATTTGCGTCATAAGTAAAAGATGCAGTTCTTTGTCATTTTTTATACCAAGGTGCCTTGTCATACCAGCATTGAATTTTTGATATCCAAACTCACGCTCTGATGTTCTTGGAGGAACGTGAATCAATTCAAAATGGTTAAAGTAATATTCCTTAAAGGTATCCTCTACAAACCTTACATTTTTTTCAAGCATTTGTTACCCTTTTTTTCCCAAACTGGACTGGATTAATAATACCACTACATTCTGGTATTTCAAAACAGAGATTTTCACTTTTAAGCTTGTCACATGAGGGACAGGAATATTTTGTTCTGCTCCCAAAAGTGCCTGCAATGTGCTCAATTTGATATCTTGTTACTCGCTCATTGTAATCTGGCGCATTTTTAAACAGTGGAGCTATCTGATCGATGGTTTGGCCTTTTGCCAACAGATAAGTAGCAAGCATGAACCTTCCCGAGTGAGGCAAGTTCTCTCCCCTCTCAAGTACTTCGATTGCGTGTTTTATACATGGAGGATACTCAGTCGATATAGTAACTGTGTCTGAAAACTTTTTTGCAAGAGCTACCAGATCAGCTACACGTTCCTTGAATGTTTCTGGAATGGACAGCGTAGTTGTTGAATGGATCTTTGAATTTATGTAAGCATCAAGTTCTCTTCGTATAAGTCTGACAGTTTCGTGTGAGGTCAAGAACACGAATCCTTTTTCAACTCTTCTGTTTATCAACTTCCATTCGCGTTCATGAAAATGAACAGCGCGTCTGAGATAGTCAGCTACTTTAATTACAAAGTCATCACCTTGTATTGTTACTTTTACTGAGAAAAGATCTTGAATTATTTTCACAGGGAAATCTAGTTTTCTTTCATCTTTACTACGAAGATCCTGTTCCAGATACTTTTCTGCTCTTCTTGCTTCGGCAAGAGAAAACCTTCTGATCAGTGTGGGAATGCCAGCTGATTTTAATAAAATTATGGCAGTAACAAAAGAAAGAATTTCAGAGTCTAGATCTTCAAGTTTTTCAATGTCTGAGCCATAAATTTGGCCTGTTGCAGCAACCACAATCCTTCCATATGCCTTTTCCACTATTGGTTTCCAATCCGGATGCCCAAGTTGTTCTAGATTGAAACCCTTGTCTCGAAGATACGCCCCTGTTTCTGCAAGAAAGGGGTATTTTGCCAGATCTTTTTTGCCAAGCTGTAACATAGTGTTTTTGTAGCTCTTAACCTTAAAAATTTGGTTATGTTGTTACAGTTATTCTGACTAAAAGTTTGTTAGTTTTTTGTCATTTGATATTAGTTGTCTATTTTTATGAAAACTATATAGTAATTCTATTCAAACCAAAATACACTAGGAGTTTAAATTACCCACAAAAAAAGTACCATTATGCAAGTGGGTGTGCATGTTTCTATTGCAGGTTCTATTGACAGATCGGTGGATAACGCAGTAACAAGAGGGTGTACTGCATTTCAGATCTTTACAAGAAACCCACGCGGATGGGCTGCTAAACCACTCTTGGACAAAGACGTAACAAATTTCAAAGAAAAACTTGCTGCAAGTAAGATTGATAGACTTGCAACTGTATCTCACATGCCATATTTGCCGAATCTATCTTCTCCAGAAGATGATCCTTTTGCAAAATCTTTGAACTCTTTATCAAATGAGATAAAAAGATGCGCTAAGCTTGGAATTCCCTATCTTGTAGCTCATCTTGGTAGTTACAAAAAGGAGAAGGGTGGCAGCCCTCAGAAGGGAATAGAAAGACTGGTTAAGGCTTTCACAAAAGCTGTTGCAGAAAACCAAAATAATGTTATCGTTCTTCTTGAAAATACTGCAGGATACAAAAATAGTGTTGGTTCTAACTTTGAGCAGCTTGCCTCTATTTTCTTTCAACTAAAACCTGCAAAGAGTTTTGGTATCTGTCTTGATACTTGTCATGCGTTTGCAGCAGGACATGACTTGCGAACACAAAAAGCAGCTATTTTAACACTAGAAAAATTTGATAGTGCTATAGGCATAGAACACCTTAAGATACTTCATCTAAATGATTCAAAAGGAGAGATTGGGTGTAATGTGGACAGGCATGAACACATAGGACTTGGTAAAATTGGTGAGACTGGTCTTAGTCACGTAATAAAATTTGCCAATTCTAAAAACATTCCAATTATTTTAGAAACGCCTATAGATGATAGGCGTGACGATGTTGGAAACATAAAAAAAGTAAAAGAACTGGCATAGTTACAGATGAGATTAAGCAAATTGGGTGGATTGGTGTCTTGTGAATTATGATCAGATAATGCAGCTTGCGTTAGAACGTGGATTTTATTTTCAAAGCTGTGAAGTTTATGCTGATGCGCAAGCTGGCTTTTGGGAGTATGGACCGTCTGGTGTCAGCTTGAAAAATAAATTTGTAGAGCTTTGGAGGCGAGAGCTTGTCAGAAGAGACAGGATGATGGAAATAGATGGCTCTCAAATCATGTCAAAGTCTGTCTTTGAGGCATCTGGCCACCTTACAAGCTTTGCCGATCCGATCGTAGGGTGTGAAAAATGTAAGTCAATTTTTAGAGCCGATAGATTGATCGCAGACGCTACTTCAATCGTAGTGCCTGAAAGTGCGGACCTTTCTGAGTTTGATAGGACAATTTCAGAAAAAAATATAGTCTGCCTCAAATGTAAAAGCAAACTTGGAAAAGCTCGCAAATTCAACATGATGTTTAAGGTTGGGATTGGTCCAGAATCAGAACCTGCGTATCTTAGACCAGAAACATGTCAGTCCATTTTTGTAGACTTTCCAAGGCTCTTTAAAACAATGCGAGGTAAACTTCCTTTCACAATTGCACAGATTGGTAAGAGCTTTAGAAATGAGATTTCGCCAAGGCAAAGTCTTCTTAGGCTAAGAGAATTTTACCAAGCAGAAATTGAGGTCTTTTGCAATCCAAACAAGCTGGACGGTATAGAAAAATTTTCTGAAGTTGAGAATACGGAAATTAGAGTAATGATAAACGATGGTATCAAGAGTATGACTTGTAAACAAGCTCTAGAGTCTGAAATTTTGCCAAACAAGCTTGTAGCGTACTATCTAGGTTTGCTAGTAGAGTTTTATCAAAAGACTGGAATCGATGTCAAAAAAAGCAGATTTAGAAAACTTGCAGACAAGGAAAAGGCGTTTTATGCATCAGTTGCATTTGACTTTGAAGTTGAGACTACCGTTGGGTGGTTAGAACTTGTCGCGTGCAACTACAGATCTGATTATGATTTAAAAAGTCATGCTAGTATAAGCAAGGAAAAATTTGAAGTTCTTGATGATGATGTGAAGGTACTTCCCCATGTGTTTGAGCTATCTATGGGCATAGACAGGAGCCTTTACACTATCTTGGAGCATAGTTTCCGTGAGGACAAGGATAATGACAGAGTGGTTCTTTCCTTAAAGCCGTATCTTGCTCCAATTCATGTTGGAATACTTTCTCTTGTAAAAAAAGATGGTCTTGCTGAAAAGACTGAAGAGATTTTTTCCAAGCTTAGAACAAAGTATGACACTTTTTTGGACCACTCCGGTGCTATAGGAAGAAGGTACAGAAGGCTTGATGAAGTTGGGGCACCACTTGCTGTTACGGTAGATCACCAAACTCTGCAGGATAATACAGTTACTGTTAGAATGCGTGACTCCATGAATCAAGAAAGAATAAAAATTTCAGATCTTGATTCGTATCTTGCAAAAGAGATAGCTTATCCCTAGTTTAAAAAATAGTTTGTTAGGAGGATGGTTCTGATATGAAAGGAGTGGATTGTGCTCTATACTTTATCTTAAAGAACGCATCCTTCATCGCATGAGCCTGTGGAATAAGACCGTCCTGCGAATCTATCTCTACTTGCCATTGTCCTAATATCGGATCTATTGATGTAATTGAGAATCTCTCGAGTGGGTTGGCTGGACCTGAATATCTGACCCTGTATATCTGGTCTCCCATAGTTATGCTCTTAATGCTGCCTGGCAATCCCGCGGTGGATTGTGTTACAAGACAGTCTTCTGAACCACCTATCACACACGTTCCGTCTGGTGCAATTACTCTGTATCGCATGTCACCCCCATCCTTAAATGATGCATATAGAATTCTTGGAAGTGCTACAGTATTGCCATCCTTGTCTGTGATTATCTCTATTGTATGTGGTTGTGACAGAGATGCTGTCCTTGTGGGCGGGAATAGGTTTACTGCTGTTTGAGTCTCAAATGACTTGCCGTAAAACTCTGCTTTTGCCTGTATCAGATAAGTTGTTACTTCATCAACATTTTGGGTCTTCCATTCTAGCGTTACTGCTGTTTGTCCTGCATCAAAGAGCTGTCCTTGTGATGTGTAAACTGTCTTTCCAGCAGCTACTAGTGATATGGTTCCGTATATTGGCTTGTCTGCTTCGTTAGTAAAGTAAGCAGTTGGTGTTGTTGTGGTACCTGCTGCCTTGTTGTGTGTTATATCTAATTCTAGACTTCCGTCAACTGAATAGCCTGGCTTGACGCCTATGGAGTATTTGTCAGAGTCTTGTACCATTAGATCTTCGTTTAGTACATGTATCCAGTACTCTGTGGCTGGCCCTTCCATCAATCTCTGTGGAATTGTGCCTGATATGGCATATGTTGTGTTGGATATCTGTAGTGGTGTGATGTCCATTACTATTGCTGTGTATTGATCAACACTTTGCCCCATGTTGATGAATCTAAGCTCGGCACGTCTGATTGGTGTCGGGCTATCGACTATTGAGTATATGGACATGGGCTGATGGTTTACATACTCGTTTGCAGTCTCCGATGAGCTAATCTTTGTACCGTTTCCTAGCTGGAACTTGACATCAAATATCTTTGGAGCTTCACCATCTTTTGGTACAGTGACTGGTGTTGGTTCCTCTACAGTGCCTCCAAGTCCACTAGCTCCTCCTGCAGGTCCAACACCTGTACGTCCAGCACCGCCTCCACTACCCCCGCCTGGTGATCCTCCGCCTGGTGATCCTCCGCCTGGTGATCCTCCGCCTGGTGCTGCCGCTGCTCTACCAGCTCC
>Ga0209431_10000480_pt1 | contig 33468 bp, 29 predicted proteins | sample RifCSP13_3_FD_184021 | JGI IMG/M metagenome (GOLD analysis project Ga0209431, IMG submission 184021) | Soil microbial communities from Rifle, Colorado - Rifle CSP2_sed 13_3 (SPAdes) (version 2) | ecosystem: Environmental > Terrestrial > Deep subsurface > Rock core/Sediment | place: Rifle... | reverse complement strand
ATTGATATCCGACTTCAAGCATGCCCATGACGCGTGGATCGGCGGCATTCTCATTTTCTTTCTTCGCAACGGCATAGAGTTTGTTGGGCACTTTATAGGAGCGGACGTATCGTGGTTTCCCCTGTTCGGTGAAATCACAGTACAGGGTCGGAATCGCGGGCGAGTTGCCATCGTAGTAAACGAAAAGGTTTGGGCTTTCCGCGCCAGCTTCGGCTACTCCTTTTATTTGCTCCATTGCGTAAGCCATATCAACTGCGAGGTTATTATCGCCGGCCATGTAGATCATGATGGTCCATTCTTTCTCATTCATTGCTTTTCTCCTTCCAACGATCGCGCGGGGTTGGGACAGTCTCTCACAAAAATCAGAAATTCCACCCTCGGCAGTGAGTGGATACTTCAGATCCTTCTCTAAAGATCACCGGAAAAGAACTTTTGAAATGTCGCCAACGGCAGTTGGTGGATAGTTTCAGATCTTTTCTAAAATGCATTCGCGCGACCGCTTTAGACTTGTGTTCCGCTAGGGTCGCTGCAATTTTGGCACAACCGCCGACAGCTGTAGAAAGGATCTGAACAATCCACCCACTGCTCGTGGGTGGGATTAAGAGCATTCCTCGCTAGAAAAGATCTGAAGAATCCACCCACTGCCCGTGGGTGGGATTTCGGACTTTTGAGGCGAAGCCGTTGAGTCTGCTGGTGTCTGGCTCTAAGTATAGCAATTTCTCAACATTTGCGAGTTATCGGAAACCCTTAATCAGAACAATGTCTCTGGTCGCGGAAAAGCGGTATGCCGCAATCTTCCCATCGCGCGAGACGGCAAAACTGGTTAGGAATTCTGATTTGAAATTAGTTAATTGTTTTGGCGCGCTGCCGTCAATAGGTTGACTCCAAACGTTTAGGATCCCGGATCCGGTATCCAGGTACCCGATCGACCGCCCATCAGGTAGCCATGCAAACGCGATAGGTTGAACGGTACGAGGAAGATCAATCCGCTTTACAGACTCGCCACCTTCGAAAGGAATCATTGCCAACTTGGGTTGGTTGTTTGCTTGTTCATCAAGATAGTAGTACGAGATCAGCTTGCCATCAGGCGATATCAATGGGAGTTGGGAAGGGTGATTAGTTAATTGCACTGGAGCTCCGCCATCAATTCCCACCTTCCAAATGGCCGATGTACCTGAGCGCATCGATGTGAAAATCACAAAGCGACCATCAGGAGAACAAACCGGAGACTCGTCAACATAACTGCCATCGGTCAGTTGTTTTGGGTTGTTACCGTCAACATCAATTCGCCAGATGTTCCGACTGCCCGATCGATTGGATTGGAAAACGATATAGCGACCATCGGAAGAAACCGATGGTTGCTGGTCGATGAAAGCGTCGGCTGTCAATTGCTTGCTTTCTGAGCCGTCGCGATTAACCATCCAAATGTCCCAAGTCTCTCCTGTGCGACTCGCATAAACTATTTTCCCATCCGGTGTCCATGCGACCGTTTCAGGAAGGTTGGTTTTGAGAATCTGTCGTGCGTGACTTTCATCTTCATTTGGAGCAGTGATCCAAATGCTACTGTAGTTCACCTGTTGGATCGTAGCGATAGTGCCTGAATCTGACGTCAACCCCAGGCTAACTTCTCCATAACCGTTCAAGTCGTTCGTTATCCGTCGCGCCTCGCTGCTGGGATATGGAAGAAACCAAATCTGCGTGCCGATAGATGAAGACTCAGGCTGAGCCGTCATGATCAAGCCGCTGCCGTCCTCGAGCCAAATTACTCGACCGACCCTGGCCCATTTTTCAGAACCGATGGGCCTCGAGTCTCCACCTTCGACCGGAACTTCTACGACGGTCGAGTACCCGGCCCCCGTTCCATTGAAAATGCCGCAAGCAATTCGCTTTCCGTCTGGTGACCATGACGGGCCAGAAGTAGAGAAGCCATCCGGTTGTTTGCGTACGGCAATGGTCTTGGCTTGTTCGCTGCCGTTGGTACTTGCCAACATCAGCGACATATCTTCCTCATTCTTCCGCACGAAAGCGAATTGCTCGCCGTTACGAGAGAACGCAATAGCACTGAAGACGCGGTCAAGCACTTTTGCCGGACTGCCACCCAGGACGGGAATGCGATAGAGCGTAGGTACGAACTTGTTTCTTTCCAACGTGGCCACGTAGTAAATCCATTCACCGTCACGCGAGAAAGTTGTCGCCAGGTAACCACCGCTTTCCGGAGGAACCACCCGCACCAGACTGTTCGTCGATACTTGCCTGAGCCACAAACTGGCTTGCTGTTTCGCATCGTTCGCGGCGCAAACTACGTACTTACCATCAGGCGAAATCGCGACTTGACCGTTTATGTCCTCGCCATTGACTTTCCCGCCCGTCGTTAGCGCCGTCATCTTTACCGGACCGAACTGTTTAGGTTGAGTGAACAACTTGTACAGTCCGAAGCCAATCGCACTGGCAACCAAAAAGCCGAACACGAGCACCGCAATAGACGCCTTCTTATGTTGCTTTATCTGCGCGGTTACGAATTCAACGCTTGAGAGGGCTCGCGTGTCGGCAAGATCTCCTGAGCGCGCTGTCGATCTTCCGACGTCTTGCCGCGTCTCTTTCTCTGCGAGTGAGACTACATTCGAGTTTCTGGTTGGCGCGCGTGATGACTGTGGTGGTGCGGAACGATTGAGATTTGACGGCGATGTTGGCAAGACACCGGACTCGATCCGCTGCTTCAATCGTCTCAACTTGCCGAGCATTTCCTTCGCTGTCTGACAGCGTTCTTCAGGATCTTTAGTCAGCGCCTCAGCGATAATCCATTCGAGCGCTTCTGGTACATCGTGCGCGAAGTGAGTTATCGGCAATGGCTCACGGTCGGTAATCGCAACGATGATGTGGCTCTTTGACGCGCCCTCGAATGGCGCACGCCGGGTTATCATTTCATAGAGAACGACGCCGAGACTCCAAACATCCGAGCGTGCATCAACCTCACGTCCAGCGGCCTGTTCCGGCGACATGTAAACAACCGTTCCAAGAACAGCGCCGGGCTCGGTATTGACAAGTGCAATCGTTGTTTCTTCGGGTCCCGTTGATGAGTCTTGCCTTTCGGTCAGCTTCGCCAGGCCGAAGTCCAGTACCTTCACGATGCCGTCCGTGCGCACCATGATGTTTTCTGGCTTGATGTCGCGATGAACAATGCCGGCGGCGTGCGCGGCAACAAGTGCCGAGGCAATTTGCGTCGCAATGTCGAGTACTTCGATCAGCTTGAGCCGCTGACGCATGTGCTGTCGCAGTGTGACGCCATCGACGAACTCAGTAGCAATAAAAGTAGCGTCTTCGGCACGGCCAATTTCATAGACTGTAAGAATGTTTGGGTGATTAAGCGCCGAGGCGGCCTTCGCTTCTTCTTCTACCGCGACTTAATTAAAGAAGGGAAGTGAATACACCGCACGACTGACAATGGAAACGGAAACGGTCAGGCGTTCGGATAATCACTCGACCTTTATACCGAGTGGGAGTGCGGCACGAAACATCTTCAGGGTTATCTTTCACCTAATTGGTTAAGAAGAGATTGAATCTATAAGGGAAGCTGTCATGAAATTTCTTAGACCTGAAGGATGGTGATTGGTCTCGCGCTTAGTTATGTGAGCCACGATTCATGATGCGGTATAACGGCGATGCGCGCTCAAAGGAAGAGAGAAACGTGATTCGGTGCGCGAGCACATATAGAGGGGCATAGGGTGAAACCCATCTATGAAGGAGGAAGTGTTGTCTGGGTCTAACGGAAATCGTGTCAGCCATGTCCTGAACGACTGCGAGCTGCGGGTTACGAGATCGGCCCGGTCAGCAGAGCGTGCTTGAAATCGTAACGCTTATCGTTCGACATTCTCGAGAATCCAGATGTTCCCGGAGACTTCCATCATTGGCAGGATCAGCCGGTCACCGGCTAATGCCAGCTCCATGATTCTGACGTTCTCCAGAATTATCTGACTGGGGCTGTCAAAAGCCGTGACGCGGAAAGGCTCTCCCACGGGCTTGCCGGCCACCGGATCGAACTTGATACCCCAGACGTTGAAGAAACCAGTCCGATTCGAAATGAAGTAGAGCATCCGTCCGTCCGGCGACCAACGCGGTTTGTCGTCAAAGGTGCGGCCTTCAGTGATGCGCGTCCAGGTGCCGCCCGCACTGGGAACGACATAAATGGTCGATATTCCCGCTTGATTCATTTTGGCGGTGTTGAAACTAATCCAACGATCATCGGGCGAAAAACGTGCCTGGTAGAGATTCTCTTCCGGGTGAGAAGTCACCACCCGCATTTGAGCTTCGGCGTGCGGGGCTGCCGCGACCGGAATCATGCCGATCAACCGTTGCACTGGCGTGCCGCGCATCAATCCTGCCAGTATCCAAGCTCCGTCGGTAGACCAATCCCAGGTCGGCTCGACCAGCGGACCCGCAGTAGTAAGCACCTGCTCATCGCCACTATCTACCGACAATAGGGCTATGTCCCAGCGATTCTGCGCGCTTACTGATTTGGCGGTATTTTCACGGCTGTAGGCCAGCCACTTACCATCACGCGACCAGCGCGGTGAAGAACGAGATATATCATCGGTTATCAATATGGCTTCGTGACCATCCGGGAGCGATTTCACTCGTAGTTCCCGTTTCCCGGCGCGGTTGGTAACAAACGCGAGCTTGCGGCCATCGGGGGTCAGATCGGGAAAGTAAGCATCCATCCCGGCTCCGGTGATGGGCTGACCGCCATCCCTGACCTGTCCTGTTGGAGCGCTGAACGGGAACGACCAGATACGGGTGTGCTCGGTGCGCGAGGCAAAGGCCAGTTTCTTGCCGTCTTGAGAGAGCGCGATGTCAGTATCCAGACCAGCGCCCGTAGTCAGACGTTCCGGCCCGGCTATCCAGCGCAGGCTGCGAGGCTCCACAGTCACTTTCCAGAGGTTTTTCACACTCGCGGAAACTCCCTCAAAGTAAAGTGCATCCCCACTAGCCGCCCATTGGAAATCCGCGAAAACCACCCGAGCTTCTTTCAACTGTTCAGTGACCATCGAGGCGTATTCAGATCTGACAGGTTCGCCACCTGCCAGCGGGACAGTCCAGAACCCGAGTCCATGCCGGCGATGATTCCCCCACAGCGAGACCCGCTGACCGTCGGGATGCCAAGCTGCGCGCAACGTAGTGAACTCGGCAAGACGCTCAGTCAAGACTTCGTGCGGTGGCTTGCCATCAAGTCCAACCAAATAGAGTTTGGGAACCTCGGCAGTGTTGGTACGCAGAATTGAGCTGAAAAAGAGAATTTGTGTGCCGTCAGGTGACCAGTGCGGACTGTACCCGAAGGACGCAACTTTGTGTTCGTTCCCGCCAAGTATCGGAACAACATGTAGCCCGCCGCCATCACGCTCAGAGCGAAAGACGAGGCGATTGCCCTCCGGCGCCCAATCCGGCTGCCAGTCATGAGCAAGAGAAGTGGTTATGCGGACGGGATTGCCTTCTCCGACCGGCTGCACCCAGATGTCAAAATTGCCGGAACGATCCGAACTGTATGCGATTAGGCTCCCGTCGGGCGACCAGGTCGGCTCACTTTCCAGACCGCTGTCGAAGGTCAATTGCCAGAGCTTCCTTTGCAATGGAGCCTGCGGCCTTGGGCGAAGCTTTGCAACCACCAACGCGATAATCACCCCGACGACCAGCAGCAGCAGCACCGCGCCCAGTGCCTGCTTGTAATGTCGGCTGCTAAGTCGCCCATCCCGTTTCGCTGGAACAGTCGGGACGATATGCGCCTCGCTTTCAACGCTTGCCAGGTGCCTATTAAACCTTTCCGGTACCAGTTCACTAAAAGCCTCGCCCCCCTTGACTATTTCTTTTACGCCAGCCACAAAACGATAGCCTCGCCCCGAAATCGTCGCGATATATTGAGGCGCATCCAAGTGATCATCCAGCGCTTTTCTCAGCGCGGAAATTGTTCGAGCCAGATTGTTCTCTTCGACGACCGTGTCAGGCCAGACTTCTCTCAGCAACTCGTCTTTCTTCAGCACCTCTCCTTGATGCTGGATCAACGCCAGCAGCACCTCAAAGGCTTTCAAACCAATCGGCACGATCTCCCCATCCCGCAGCAAGACAGATTTTGCCACGTCCACGACATACGGACCGAATTCGTAACACCTTGCGGCTCTTTCTTGCTTAACCGCTACCATCTCTTACACATCCATAATTTTTCAGGAAAATTTCACCTGCGTGATATTTTTTTCGCGATATTTACATTGAACAGCCAAAGACATTTCAGACTACCAAGGATATTTTCCCGTTGAGCTTAAGAAATTATAAACCGCAATCACCAAACAAGCGAGCATAAGCTGGGTGAAATGAACAGCGCGGGGCTTCTTGCCCACCCTGCCGGTAACTCGGATTTCAAATCTCAAATTAGCTCGCAATTCCAATCTGATGGACGGGCTTCGGTAAATGGGCATTGCACTTATACCTGAGAACCATGAAAGCTGCTGGATTTCGGCTCTTGCGCAGGCAGCGACCCTGTCGGGAGATGGTGCCGCTGATGTCTCAGTCGCTTGACCGCAAACTGAGTCTCCGCGAGCGTTTGTCGTTACATCTTCACCTGATCGTTTGTGCCTGGTGTGGCCGATATCTAAAGCAACTCAGATTTCTGCGGCAGTTAATTCGTCTCCAAAGTGATTGCGATCCTGAAGAAGCGTTGCCAAGTCTCGCTCTCTCGCTTGAAGCGAGGGCGAGAATGGCTTACTCCATCAAGAGCATGAATCAACAAACTCAGGCACGGATTGTGGTGCCGCGGGGTAATGGGCGATGAGTTCTGAACGCTCAGAGGCGCGGGAACGCGCGGTCATGAAGAATCAGAAAACCGATATCGTGCATTATCTGTCGCAACGTAGCGAGGCACGAATTTCACCCACTAACGGGGAGGTAGATTATGCGTCTAAGAATGCTGTCAATGTTCGCCATGCTCTTCGTGTTCTGCACAGGAGCAGTTTTGGCTCAAACTACGAGTGGTTCGATCACCGGAACGGTCGTTGATCCGCAACAGGCTGCTGTTGCAAATGCAACCGTGACCGTTACCGAAGAGGGGAAAAGCTTTTCTTTGACGGCAACTACCGACGGCGAAGGGCGTTTTGTCTTGCCACTAGTTCCGCCCGGAACATACACCATCGTAGTTGAAGCTGCCGGCTTCAAAAAGCAGGAGCGAAAAGGCGTAATGCTCTTTGCAAACGACAAGCTGTCGCTTGGCAATCTAAGTTTGGCAGTGGGAGCAGTTACCGAGACGGTGACTGTGACGAGCGAAGCGACTCCTGTCCAAGCGGACAGTGGTGAGCGTTCCTTTACCATTCAAAGCGAGGTAATTAGAAATACGGGTGTTAAGACACGCAGCTATATCAACCTTGCAACCCTGGCGCCGGGCGTGGTCGTTACGGGTGCAGGAGACGGCAATACTGAAAATAGTTCTAGCTTGAGTGTAAATGGGGTCAGGACAAATTCAAACAATGTTCAGATTGACGGAATAACGAGCGTTGACGTTGGCAACAATTCTCAACTTTCCAGAATCCCGCTAGATTCCGTTGGCGAATTCAAACTTCTTACCTCCACCTATCAACCGGAATACGGCCGCTCATCCGGCGCCCAGATACTTGCGATTACCGATAGTGGTAAAAAGGATTTTCACGGCTCGGTTTATTTCTATCGCCGCCATACAGGACTTAACGCCAATACCTTTGACAATAACCGAAATAACCGAATTAGGCCGATTAGCGATCAGGAAGACAAAGGCTATAGAATTGGCGGACCGGTTTATATCCCGGGGGTTTTCAACACAGACAAGAAAAAACTTTTCTTTTTTTGGAATCAGGAATGGACTCCACGAACAACGCCTAATTCTGTAAGAAATGTTCGAGTTCCGACTGCGCTTGAGCGGACTGGGGATTTTTCTCAATCACGCGGTGCTAACGGAGCTTTGTTTAATTTTATCAAAGACCACACTTTGGGATTGCCTTGTAGTGCTGCCAATACCACTGGATGTTTCAGGGATGGTGGCGTTCTGGGAAGAATTCCAGCAAGTCGGCTTTATGCACCGGGTCTAAAAATTCTCGCTTTATATCCGTTGCCGAACTATACTCCGGTCGGAAGTGAGAATTTTAATTACAGGGAAGAAATACCGAGTACAACCAAGGAACGTAATGACATTTTGCGACTCGACTACAATATTGACGACAATTGGAGACTCTCAGGTCGCAGACTCAATAATGACACCCTTGGTATAAGTCCTTACAATTTCTTAGGATTTATCCTTTTTGGAAATTTAGGACAATTCGGCATCAAGCAAACCCTGCCAAGAAGCAGTTATGCCGGTACTTTAACTGGAATCCTTAATCCAAGCACAGTTGTTGAATTCACCTACGGTTTTAGTAAAAATATTGTTGACGGTCGGCCGAATACGGACAAGTACACGCGCACTGCTACGGGACTTCAAGACCTGCCTTTAGTCTATCCAGACGCGGTTGTTGACGACATTCTTACGCAATTCGGTTTTGGTGGTTCAAATATCGGCAACGCACCCAGTTATCAAGCTGGTGCGGCGCCGCAAACTTATAACAGCAGAACCGATGACATAGCTGGAAGTCTTTCTAAGATTTTCGGAGACCATGTTACCAAGTTCGGAGTTTTCTACCACTGGAGCACCAAACTTCAGACCAACAGAATTCTGAAGAATGGCGGTATCAGCTTTTCGGACAGTGGTAATAATCCGTTTGATACGAACTTCGGTTTTGCAAATGCCGCCACAGGTATTTACAACAACTATTCGCAAGCGTCTTCCGGCACAACCGGAAATTACAAATACAACAACATTGAGTTTTATGTTCAAGATAACTGGAAACTTACAAGACGGCTGACACTCGATTACGGAATGCGATTCTCTTGGTTACCTCCCGCGAGGGATGCAAATCTCTTGGCTTCGAATTTCGTAGTAAGTGCATATAATCCTGCTAATGCCCCAAGGCTTTATTTCCCGGTTTGCATCGGAGGAGCTGCTACTTGTAGCGGCGGCGGTCCTACAGCTATCCGTCGCGCGATTGACCCTGCTTTATTAGCGGCTGGGGTTGTGCCGACTTTTGCCAACACCCTTCAAGATTTGAATGTTGGAAAAATTGTGCCGGGTTCGGGCGATGTTGCTAATGGACTTTTTCTTGCCGGTACGGGTGGTGTTGAAGAAGGTTTGACGAAGAATCAAGGCATTCAATTTGCTCCGCGCTTAGGTTTTGCATTTGATGTCACCGGAAATCATAACTTAATCATACGCGGGGGCTTTGGGATATTTTATGATCGCCCACAAGGTAACCTGATTTATGATTATAACGAAAATCCGCCGAACACAATTATTGCCAACTTCGATTTCGGACGACTGCAGGACATTACTTCGGGTGTCCCGGGAAATCTTAATCCACAATCAATCAGGGCAATTGAATTGGATGCGAAAATTCCATCCACTAATTCATATAACCTCGGCGTTCAATACAAGCTGCCGTTTGACGCAGTTTTGGATGTTGCTTACGTTGGCTCCCAGTCACACCATTTGCCGCACTATCGTTCAATAAATTCAACACCATTTGGCTCAGCGTTTTTGCCGCAAAATCAGGATCCAACGAGGGCGTTGAACCCGACGATACCTGGATCCAGTGCGCTTCCGGCTAATTTCTATCGTCCATTTAAAGGATTTGCTGACATCAGACTGTTAGAGTTCGTAGAAAATTCTAACTATCATTCACTGCAAATTACAGGTACCCGTCGTTTTGCAAAAGGGTTACTTGTGAATGGAAATTACACTTGGAGTAGGGCGCGTGGTGTTACCTCTTCGGATGAAGAAGGTGGTGTTCGAATTGATGGAAATAGACAAATTGATTACGGACGTCTGGGTTTTGACCGCACCCATAACTTCAACTTCAACTGGGTTTATGAACTGCCAAAGCCAACCAGGAACCGCTATCTCGGGTTTATTACCAATGGTTGGCAACTCTCCGGTATTTATCGCTTTCAAAGCGGAGAACCTGAATTGGTTACTTGCGGTATCTTCGGTTACGGCACGATTAATCTGACTGGTTCATCGAGCAGTAATGCTGCCCGCTGCGTTCTCATCGGTGACCCCAAAGCTGTAAGCGTAAAAGACGATTTTCATGTCTTTAATATTGCCGCTTTTCAAGCTCCGAGCGTAGGAAGCATGGGTCTGGAGACAAACCGTGATGATCTTCTCATCAACGCGCCTCCGATTAACAACTGGGATATGTCGCTCTCGAAGAAGTTTGTTTTCTGGGAAAATTTCAGAATTGAAGCCCGTCTTGATGCGTTCAACGCTCTGAATCATACACAGGGCGCGTTTGCGAACTTTTTTGGCGCCAGTTTTACCGCTCCCGGAAGCAGTACGTTACGGCCAGGCAATGCGGCAGATCCGATAACAAATCGAACCGGATTTGGGGCAGTCAGTGGATATCGGCCGAACCGCACCGTGCAATGGATGGTGCGTTTCGAGTTCTAACGCTGTAACCGAATTCGAAGGAGCAGATTCAAGTTTAGTTTCAGAATCTGCTCCTTCATCTGTTTAGACCGGAACGGCCCGGCGATTACAAGCGGACGAGTTTTGCCTGTCAGCGCGTAATCGTCGGGCAACTACGTTTTTGATTTGGTTTTGACTCTTTTTGGAGAGCGTTGATTTCTGATGCCATTCGCCACCTAAATTACGCGAAGGGTCGAGCGGGATGATTATGGAAATGGAACTGAATCAGAATAGTTACTCATCACGCATGCAGACATTGGGGGAGTTTCTCCTGCGCTATGGTCTGGTTTTGATTCTCGGTTGGATCGGCGCAATGAAATTCACTGCGTATGAAGCGGCGGGCATTCAATCGCTGATGGAGACCAGCCCGTTGATGAGTTGGATGTACAAAGTCTTCAGCCTGCAAACTACTTCCAACATTATCGGCGTCGCCGAAGTCACGGCTGCTGTCCTGATCGCCATTCGAGCATTATCGGCAAAATCGTCAGCCGTGGGTAACATGCTTGCCGTATTAACGTTTCTCACGACGCTGACCTTTCTCTTTTCGTTACCGGGATGGGAAAAGAGCCTCGGCGGATTCCCTGCTCTTTCCGGCTCTGGAGCCTTCCTACTGAAAGATCTGGTGTTGGGGGGCGTCCTTCTGGACGCTGGGTGATTCGCTTGCCAAATCGCAAGCGCGCCGGTAGCTGCTCCTCTCGCTGACTTCCAGAGTTTCCGGTAGTGTTTTTTCGAGGAAGAGTTAATCGGAAAACCTGAATGGTTTCATCTCGGCTCGAAGCTCTTATACTGGCAGCTATCTCGGCTTATGAAAATCCTACTGACTTTGGTTTCCATTCTTAGCCTGCTCGTTATCGGCAGTGGGCGGAGCTCGCCTGAACTGCTCGCGCGTCGGGGTGATTGGAAATTGGTCTGGTCAGATGAATTTGATTACAAGGGTCTGCCGGATCAAAAGAAGTGGGAGTACAAGGTTGGCGGTCATGGCTGGGGCAATAAAGAACTTCAGTATTACACCTCCGGCAAGTTGACTAACGCGCGGGTCGAGCATGGAAAACTTATTATCGAAGCCCACAAGGAAAGAATAAATTCCAATAACTATACCTCAGCCCGTTTGGTGACCTCTGGAAAAGGCGACTGGACATACGGACGCTTTGAAATCCGGGCCAAACTTCCGGCCGGGCGTGGGACCTGGCCCGCCATTTGGATGTTACCGTCAAAGACAACCTATGGTGATCGATTCTGGCCGGACAATGGCGAGATTGACATCATGGAGCACGTTGGTTTCGATCCGGGAGTAATTCACGCCTCGACTCACACTAAGGCGTATAACTGGCCCCGGAAAAATGAGAAGACCGCCACGCTTAAAGTGGCTGATGCGCAAACAGCTTTCCATGTCTATGCGCTGGAATGGGACGCGGAAAAAGTCGATATTTACGTCGATAAAACCAAAGTCTTCAGCTACAAGAATGAAGGCGCCGGCTGGGAAGCGTGGCCTTTTGACAAGAATTTTCATCTGGTTCTGAATCTGGCGATTGGTGGACTTTGGGGCGGAGCCAAGGGCGTTGACGACACGATCTTCCCTCAGAGAATGGAAATAGACTACGTCCGCGTTTATCAGAGGGGGAAATAGCAACGACTTGCGCGGTTGAAACTCGGTCTTCCCAAATTGTTCTATCGCGGCCCGCGTCGCGCCGCTCGTGAGGGAGTCCCAAAATGGTAATTATTGAGTCTTATGCCCTGGCCGTCGCTATGTGTTTTATCACCATGCTCTGCTGGGGGTCGTGGGCAAATACACAGAAACTTGCCAGCAAGGAATGGCGCTTTCAACTCTTCTACTGGGACTATGCCATCGGTGTGCTGTCGCTCTCTCTGATTCTGGCGCTGACCATGGGGAGTATGGGTTCTGCCGGGCGCAGCTTCCTGCCTGACCTCAGACAGGCCAGCAGCCAGGCAGTGTGGTCGGCTTTGTTGGGCGGAATCATCTTCAACTTATCAAACATTCTTTTGGTCGCGGCCATTGATATCGCCGGCATGGCAGTGGCTTTCCCCATTGGGGTTGGTCTGGCTCTCGCGCTGGGAGTTGTTACAAACTACGCCGCCGCTCCGGTTGGCAATCCGTACTGGCTGTTCGCTGGTGTCGCGGCAGTGGTCGTGGCAATCATCGTGGACGCGCTGGCTTACAAAAAGCTGCCCTCGCAGGGACAGAAGGTCTCTCGGCTGGGCGGCTTTCTCTCGATCATGGCTGGTGTGCTGATGGGCTTTTTCTATCGATTCGTCGCGGCTTCGATGTCCACCGATTTCGTCCATCCGGAAGCGGGCAAACTAAGCCCCTACACGGCTGTGGTTATCTTCTCGCTGGGCTTGTTCCTCTCGAATTTCGTGTGGAACAGTATCGTGATGGTGAAGCCTTTCGTTGGCGAGCCTGTTTCTATTCGCGACTACTTCAGCAAAGGGAACGCGCGCTTGCATGGGATCGGCATCCTGGGTGGGATGGTCTGGGGACTCGGAATGTCTTTCAGCATCATTGCATCGGGAGCCGCAGGGTTTGCTATCTCCTATGGTTTGGGACAAGGAGCAACGATGGTCGCCGCCTTCTGGGGTGTCTTCGTGTGGAAGGAATTCAAGCAAGCCCCTGCCGGTACCAATCGTTTGCTCGCGCTGATGTTTGCGTCCTTCATCGTTGGTCTGGGAGTGATCATCTTCTCAAGATTTGCCTGAGCGAGGCTGCGCTATGCAAAAAATCGTCGTAGTCGGCAGTTCCAATACCGACATGATCATCAAAATGCAGAGAATTCCCAAACCGGGTGAGACCATCATCGGTGGGGAATTCTTGATGGCGGCTGGCGGGAAAGGCGCTAATCAAGCCGTGGCAGCAGCCCGATCCGGTGGACAGGTCACCTTCATCGCTCGTGTCGGTAATGATCTATTCGGCGAGCAGGCAATCAAAGGGTTTGCCGACGACGGCATCAATGTGGACTGCATCATCAAAGATGCAAGCGCACCTTCGGGAGTCGCTCTCATCTTTGTCGGCAGTGACGGAGAAAACAGCATCGCCGTTGCCTCCGGCGCGAACGCGAAGTTGTCAGTTGAGGATATTGAGAGGACGCGAGACATCATTTCCTCAGCAAGAGTTCTGCTCATCCAGTTAGAATCCCCCCTTGAGACCGTCAAGGCAGCGGTACAACTCGCTGGTCCTGAAACGATCGTGATTCTAAACCCGGCGCCGGCACAACCACTGGATGATGAAATTCTCAGGCGGGTTTCAATCCTCACGCCCAACGAATCAGAGGCTGAATTACTCACTGGCGTGACCATCCAAAATGAAGCAGGAGCAGCTACAGCGGCCACGGCGCTTCTTGCCAGCGGAGTGGAAACAGCCCTGATTACATTGGGCTCACAAGGAACGTATGTCGCGGGACGAGAGTTTTGCGGAATCGTTCCTGGCTTTAGCGTCACACCTGTAGATACGACGGCCGCTGGTGACGTATTCAACGGAGCTTTAGCGGTGGCGCTGGCGGAGAAGAAACCACTGCGTGAGGCAGTGCGATTTGCCAACGCGGCGGGGGCTCTCTCGGTAACCAAATTGGGAGCTCAGCCCTCCACGCCCTGGCGCCGGGAGATCGAAGCAATCTTGTCCACAAGATAGGAGGAGAATATGCGAACACAAATGATCATTGCGGTATCGCTAAGCCTGATGCTTGGCATCGCCCGGCTGTCAGTTGGGGCAAGGAACAGCAGCGGCGTAAAGGCTCGCAGCCTGTCGCGTCAGGTTCTCGAAGATAAAATTCGCGGAGGTTGGGCCGGACAGATGATCGGCGTTTCGTTCGGTGCTCCGACTGAATTCAAATCCAACGGCAAAATCAACGAAGGTGAGATCAAATGGAAACCGGAAATGGTCTCGAATGCGATTGTGCAGGATGACTTGTACGTTGAGATGACTTTTACTGAAGTGATGGATCGCGTCGGACTGAACGCGACGTGCGAGCAGTTCGGCGAAGCATTCAGGGATTCAAAGTACAGCCTCTGGCATGCGAACGCGGGCGCGCGGCGCTTGCTCAACCAGGGGATCAAAGCTCCGTGGTCGGGGCATCCGAGGTACAACGTTCACGCGAATGACATTGATTTCCAGATCGAATCGGACTTCATCGGCATGATGACGCCGGGCTTGCCGCAGGAAGCGAACAAATACGCCGACCGCGTCGGCCACGTCATGAATTACAGTGACGGAGTGTATGGCGGAATGTTTTTCGGCGGAATGTATGCGGCGGCTTTCTTTGAAAACGATCCGCGCAAAGTGGTTGAGACGGGGCTGGCCTCGATTCCGGCGCAGAGCGGTTATGCGAAGGTCATTCGTGACGTACTTAACTGGTCGGCACAGCATCCGGAAGACTGGAAAAAGACGTGGCAGTTGCTTGAGGACAAGTGGGATAAGGATGATGTCTGCCCGGATGGCGCGAACGCTCCGTTCAATATTGACGCACGCCTGAACGGCGCATATGTCGCGCTTGGGTTGTTGTATGGCAAAGGCGATTTCACCACGACGCTTGATGTCTCCACACGCGCGGGCCAAGATTCCGACTGCAATCCTTCGAGTGCTGGCGGAATACTCGGTGTAATGATCGGTTACGCTAGCATTCCTGATGAATGGAAATCGGGTATTGCGGACATCGCCGACAAGAAGTTCAATTACACGAACTATTCGTTCAATACGATCACTGAATCAACGGTCAGGCGTGCACTGAAAGTCATCGAGATGGCTGGTGGCAAAGTCACCGAGGCCGAAGTGATCATCCCGCAGCAGGAGCCGAAAGCCTGGAAACTGGAACAGTGGAATCCGGGCATCCCCGACAAGCTCATGAAATTCGATGACGCCGCGTGGCAATGGAAAGGCGCTTGGGTGGATGACACGGTTGGCAAAGACAAAGAGATTATCGGCAAAGCAGCGAACAGCGCGGGCGCGGAGGCTTCGCTCAACTTCAACGGCGTGGCCTTGGCGCTCGTTGGCGAATTCTCGCAGGAAGGCGGACGCGCCGACGTTTACCTTGATGGTAAAAAGGCCGGGCAGTTGGATGCCTTCATCATCGAACGCACACATGACAACGGTCTGTGGCACGTTTACGGTCTCAAATCCGGCGCGCACACCATCAGAATCGTGCTGCGCGATGACGCCGATGCGCGCTCGAAGGGAAAGAAGATCGCGCTTCAGCGCGCCATCACGTATCGGGCAGCATAACTGACCAAGAAGAATCAGAAGACGGTCACGCCCAAAGCGCCTGATGCGCAAACTGCTTTCCAGGTCTCAAATGAGATAAGAGCCAAACTCTTAAGAACAAATACTATGAAAAACATCGCCCTGGTTTTCATATTACTTTTTGCCTTTAACGCGAACGCTCAAAATCTAAAAATAATGTCCTACAACATTAGGTTAGATGTAGCAGTAGACGGAGATAACGGTTGGAACCACCGTAAAGGTTTTTTGACCTCTCAAATTCAATTCTATGCGCCTGATATTTTGGGGATTCAAGAAGCATTGCCTAATCAAGTTGCTGATTTAGAAAATACTCTTCGCAATTACGATCACGTTGGAATTGGCAGAGATGGCGAAGGTAAAGGTGAAGCATCCGCCATATTTTATGACAAGGCCAGGTTTCAAATGAAAGAAACCCACACCTTTTGGCTTTCGGAAACACCGGATCGGGTTTCAAAGGGTTGGGATGCTTCGTATATAAGAATTTGCACCTACGTTTTACTTAAAGATAAGAAAACCAAACGGACTTTTTGGGTTTTCAATACCCATTTGGATAATAGTGGAGTTGTGGCAAGGACAAAGGGAGTAGCGTTAATTTTAGTGAAAATTAAGGAAGTGAATCTAAAAAACCATCCAGTTATTTTTATGGGGGATTTCAATTCTGAACCAGGTTCTGACCTCTGGATAAACTTGAAAAAGGTAATGACAGATTCCAGGGATGTTTCTGAAGCCAAACCTTTTGGACCGAGCGGAACTTTCAACGGGTTCAAGTTTAATGAACCCGTCACAAGATTGATTGACTATATTTTTATCTCTGATCCGTCACGAATGATAGTTAAGAAACATGCTGTTTTGAGTGATTCTAACAATCTCAGATACCCGTCTGATCATTTGCCAGTCTACGTGGAAGTATTATTGAACGGAAAATAGAGACGTTGCCGCGGCCCTTAACACACGGCTTCGGGTGTTGCCATTATCGGAAGGATCGCAATCACGAAAGACGCGCCACATGTCATCCACCTTATACACCTACACAGTCGTTAGAAACTTTTAGGTTCGAAACATTGCATCTGCTGGCTCAAATGCAAACACGTCAGTATCCCATCTCATTACTGTGTTTGGTAATAGCGATAGTCTCCTCCATTGTTTGCACTGCTCAACAAACAACGATTGACCAAAGAGTAGATGCTTTAATGGAACAGATGACCGTTGAAGAGAAGATCGGTCAATTAAATCAATATACCGGGGATTGGAAGGCAACTGGTCCAATAACAAAGGACGGCAACACACCTGACCAAATTAGACAGGGTCAAGTAGGTTCAATGCTGAATGTTCTGGGGGTGCAACACACTAGAGAATACCAGGAAATGGCCATGCAATCTCGACTAAGAATCCCATTATTGTTCGGTCAAGATGTTATTCATGGCTACAAAACTACATTCCCAATCCCCTTGGCAGAAGCAGCGAGCTGGGATCTGCATGCCATAAAATTATCGGCACGAATTGCCGCAACCGAAGCGTCAGCAAGTGGAATTCATTGGACCTTTGCACCGATGGTTGATATTGCTCGTGATCCTCGTTGGGGAAGAGTAATGGAAGGCGCCGGAGAGGACACTTATCTCGGTTCTAAAATAGCTTATGCAAGAGTAAAAGGCTTTCAAGGTGAACGATTAGGAAATACTGACGCCGTTATGGCTTGTGCCAAACATTTTGCTGCCTATGGAGCTGCAATTGGTGGCAGAGATTATAACTCAGTAGACATGAGTGAAAGACAATTATGGGAAACGTACTTACCGCCATTCAAGGCAGCAGCAGATGCCGGAGCGGCAACTTTTATGAATTCGTTTAATGATTTGAACGGAGTTCCTGCAACAGGAAACAAATATTTGCAGAGTGATATTCTGAAAGGGAAATGGAACTTCAAAGGGTTTGTAGTAAGCGACTGGGGATCTATCGGGGAAATGATAAATCATGGCTATGTAAAAGATGGTAAAGAAGCTGCTCTCTCTGCAATAACGGCAGGAAGCGACATGGATATGGAAAGCCGTGCATATAAAGACAATTTGGCGCAATTAGTTAAAGAAAACAAAGTGCCAATTGCTTTGGTAGATGAGGCTGTACGAAGAGTTCTGCGCAAGAAATTTGAGCTCGGTTTGTTTGACGATCCTTTTAGATTTTCTAGCGCAGCAAGAGAACAAAGAGAACTCAACAACCCGGAACACACAAAAGCCGCTAGAGACATGGCCGCAAAAAGTATTGTTTTGCTGAAAAATTATAAACAAATATTGCCACTCTCTAAGAACACAAAAACAATCGCATTTATAGGTCCAATGGTAAAAGCCACAAAAGAAAACCATGGGTTCTGGTCGGTTGAATTACCAGAAGTAGACTACTCAAAACTTATCGTCTCGCAATGGGATGGCGTGAAAACTAAGGTAGGAGGAAATACAGAGTTACTGTATGCCAAAGGTTGCGAAATAGAAGAAGAGTCAAAAGAGGGTTTTGCAGAAGCCATCAAGATTGCTAACCAATCAGATGTTGTTATTTTGAGCATAGGCGAAAGATGGGATATGAGCGGAGAAGCCAAAAGCCGAAGCAATATCCATTTGCCTGGAGTTCAAGAAGATTTAGTAAAAGCAATTCAAGCAACCGGAAAACCGTTAGTCGTATTGATAAATGCCGGACGACCTTTGGTCTTTAACTGGACCGCCGACAATGTACACGCAATTCTTTACACCTGGTGGCTCGGCAGCGAAGCGGGAAATGCCATTGCAGATGTGTTGTTCGGAGATTATAACCCTTCAGCAAAACTGCCTATTACATTTCCAAGAAGTGAAGGACAAATTCCCATTTATTACAATCACTTGAATACTGGTCGTCCTGCAAAGGACGATACTGACAAAAACTATCGCTCTTCCTATCTTGATTTATCAATTTATCCAAAATATGAATTTGGCTACGGATTAAGCTACACGACTTTTCAATACGACGATTTGAAATTAGACAAGAAGAAAATGAAAAGTAGCGAGAAGATCGAAGTCTCTCTGAATATAACAAACACAGGAAGATTTGCTGGAGAAGAAGTAGTGCAATTGTATTTGAGAGATAAAGTAGCCTCTGTAGTGAGACCGGTGAAAGAACTGAAAGATTTTCTGAAGATAAAACTGAACGTAGGTGAGACAAAAACCATTAGATTCATGATCGATAAGGAAAAACTATGCTTCTACAATCAAAAATTGGAATGGGTTGCCGAATCGGGGGACTTTGAGTTGATGATAGGTTCATCCTCAGCAGATATTCGATTCAAAGACAAGTTTGAATTTACAAACTAAGTTAAGTGAACTAGAGCATGACGATGATGAAAACAAAAAGTCGTTGGGCTATCTTGCTGGTGATGGCGGCGTTAGTTTCATCTTTGAACTTTCACGCAACTGGATTGTCGGGGAAAGATAATTCTGCCATCGCGGGTCAACAGGTGGCTGTCTATCTAACTGCTGCTGAAACTTCCTACCGCCTGTCGCCAACTGACAAGCTGGGGTTCACGGAATTCGGTCAGCCGCTCGAAACACAGGCGTGTGTTTTCGTTGACCCAACCCATACATTTCAGACTTTTCTTGGCATTGGCGGTGCGTTGACGGATGCCGCCGCCGAGACATTCGCCAAGCTGCCCAAAGACAAACAGCAGGAAGTACTGAAAGCCCTCTTCGACCCTAAAGATGGTATTGGGTACACCTTAGCCCGCACCAACATTCACAGTTGCGATTTTTCCAGCAGTAGCTATACGTACACCGCCGACAACGACGTGGATCTGAAAACCTTCGACGTCAGGCACGATGAGCAATACCGGATTCCCTTCATCAAACAGGCGATAATTGCTGCGGGCGGCAAGTTGACCTTGTTTACCAGCCCCTGGAGTCCGCCGGCATGGATGAAAGACAACAATGATTTGAAACACGGTGGCAAACTCAAGCCGGAGTACCGCCAGTCCTGGGCGAATTATTACGTCAAATTCATCAAAGCCTATGAACAGCGCGGTATTCCCGTCTGGGGACTGACGGTGCAGAATGAACCGATGGCGACGCAACGCTGGGAATCTTGCATCTGGACAGCAGAAGAAGAGCGCGATTTCATCAAGCAATACTTGGGACCGACGATGAAAAAACAGGGTTTGGGCGACAAAAGAATCATTATCTGGGACCACAACCGCGACCTGATGTTTCATCGCGCCAATACCGTGTTGAGCGATCCCGAAGCCGCCAAATACGTGTGGGGGACGGGCTTTCACTGGTATGCGCCGGATAATTTCGAGAACGTCAAACGAGTGCACGAGTCATTTCCGGGTAAAAATCTTCTCTTCACCGAAGCCACCAACTACCCGTTTTCGCTTGACACCATCTATGAGTGGAAATGGGGCGAGAATTACGGACGCAATATGGTCAACGACTTCAACAATGGTGCGGTGGGCTGGACCGACTGGAATGTCCTGCTTGACGAACACGGCGGCCCAAATCACGTCAACAACTATTGCTTTGCCCCGCTTCACGGCAATACCAAAACGGGAGAGCTTTACTATATGAATGCCTATTATTACATCGGGCACTTCTCAAAGTTCATCCGTCCTGGCGCGAAGAGAATTATCAGTTCGTCTAACCGCGACCGTTTACAAACCACGGCGTTTCTCAACCCCGACGGTAAAATCGCGGTCGTCGTTTTGAACGTCAGCAATGAAAAATTGCCCTATCGTTTGTGGGTGAAAGGTAAAGCTGCAGAAACGACGAGTTTGCCCCACTCGATAATGACGCTTGTGTTTTGACGAATGTCATTTCCAGCTAACGCAACCTGCGCCCAATCGTCTCCGTGGAACTTCTGAGTGTAAACGCACGACCACGCGAGATACGCGTCGGTAATCGGGTTGTCGAAGACACGTCTTTCTACGAGGGTGCGAAGCGACTTCGCATTTACCCCCGGTTTTTCGGTCGTTCCCGCCCTGTGGTGAGCCAACATTATGCGACAAATAGACCTGAGAAGCCTCGGGGGTCAGCCATTATGTAGAGCTCGGCATAATGGGTGACCACCGAGGGAACCTGCTGTGATGTAATCACTGTGTTCAAGTTTTCGCCAACTGACGCGGCGTCAAATTCTTTCGGGCTTTGGGACGCACCGATTGCGCCAGTGATACAGCAAACATCCATCCAGCAGATAATACACTGCCTCACTCACCGGGAGGCATGAACGTTGATCCTTTCCTTCGATTGCCTCGACTCCTGAGCAGGAGCTTGGCATTGAGGACCGTCCGAGTTACACTAGCGCTAGTCAGACTAGTCAGTTGCTGAGGTTACCACTATGAGAAGATCCAAGAAAGCTGCCGAGTCCGTAGCTAAGCCGCCGTTCGGAGCGTGGCAGTTGCAGACGGCCAAAGCACGTTTCAGCGAATTATTTCGCCGCGCGCGCAACGAGGGGCCACAGGTGGTCACGCGGCAAGGAAAAGAGCAGGTCGTAGTTTTGCCGGCAGAACAATTTGAGCGACTTACTAAACGGGCGCGGCAGCCGCGGAGTCTGGTGCAGTTCTTTGCCGAATCTCCTCTTGCCGGTCTCAAGCTGGATCTTCGTCGCTCAAAGGATCCCGGCCGTGAAATCAAACTATGAGCGGATTCCTGCTGGACACCAATGTGATCTTGGAACTCGTCAAGCCAAGACCGGAGCCAAGCGTAACGACATGGATCGAAGCAACTGATGAAACGCTGCTTCACCTCAGCGTCCTGACACTTGGCGAAATTCGCCGCGGTGTGGTGGCGTTACCCCACGCTCGGCGACGAGTGAGGCTTGAGGCCTGGCTCGAAACGGATCTTAGGTCCCGTTTTCACGGGCGGATCTTGTCGATAGACGATAGGGTAGCCGATCGCTGGGGACTGTTGACGGCCCAGGTGCTAAAGAGCGGAATAGTGCTTCCCGTCATCGACGGTCTATTGGCCGCTACAGCTTTGCAACACAATCTCATATTCGTGACCCGCGACACCGGGAGTATTGTCGCTGCCGGTGTTGCAGTCTTCAACCCATGGGAGAAAAGTTGACAGTTCGGATGCCGCGATTCACGGTTCAGCGGGCGGCTTCATCTACAAACTACGATTCGCGATTTAATTGGCGTATGAACCACCAAGTTAACTATCGAAAAGCACGAGATGCCACCCGAAATGGCGCGAATCTTTGAGCAAGGCTGGCGCAATCTCTTTTGGTTCAGCGATTTTATGGAGAACATTTGTCGGGTTGCGGGAACGGGGATTGTTGAAGTGTCCGCCCAAGAAGAACGCAACGCATTTTTTGAGTGTTTGTAAGTTATTGACATGGCGGGACTTAGGAGTGAGTGCTAAATTGCTGAGCCAAGCGGGCGTCGCTAAATGTTAAATGCAGTGTATACAACAAATCGCTACATCGTAGTTTAGTTACAAACAATGAGTTGTCCCTGCTGTCCCTCCAGTCCTCGGAATCCCTCAAACCAGCGCAAGAATGGCACACTGATCTTGCTGTCTTGAACACCTGAAATTCCTAGCGCTACTCGCGGCTACTGCTTTCGTAAAACCAACCGAATTTCGATGCATTTTCGATAGATATTTGGGTTTCAACAAATTATCGTCAGCTAAATTATCCGCGTAGGGGAGCAAACGCGCGCATTCATTCGCTACGGCAGCGGTATAGTTTGAAAGGAAGGCTGATTTGGAAACTAATATAAGCTCACGAGTACCGACTCGAGATCGCAGGCCATCTGTAAAACCACGATATTGCTCGGAGCGCAGTTCGGTAGATATGGAGTTGTAAGCGGTCTCGAGTTTCCCCGCGGGGATCGCTGATCACTTTCGTCATGATAGTTCCCGAGACCACTTCTGCTGAAGGCTTGGAACGCTACGTGGGCGGGAAATGTTTGTTTCACAGTACCGGCGAAGCATGGCGAGCGATTAAAGCATGGATTGTCGCGCTGCCGCCCATCGTCGATTCGTTGCACCTTCCCTCCGTCAGCGAACCATTCCTCGCATGGACCATGTCGGGTGAGGTCGATTTCCAGGAGCAGGAAAACAAACGGCCCTGGATCACTAATCGGATTAAGAAAGGTTCTTTTTTCTCACGTCTGGAGGCGCTCCTTACGAAACACGCTGGAAAGCGGTGACCCCGGAACCTTTTGAATCCCTGCTGGTGTTCGTTGAGCTGCCGCTTCTTCAGCGCGCATTGGAAGAGGTCTTCGGAGCCGATGCGGAGCACGCCCAACTGCGGGACGTTTCAGCTTTCACTGACGTTGCTTTGGATTCGTTGATGGAACGATTACGCGATGAGCTGATTCGCCAACAGTCGAGTCCTCTTTTCGTGCAGGGCATCGCGCAGGCGATCGCTATCCATCTTGCGCGAAACTACGCCCTAACCGTCGAAGAGTCGCATAGCGGCAGTCCATCACTTCCTGGCTACAAGCTGCGACAAATAACGGAGTGGCTGGCCGAACACGTCGCCGCAGACCTCAACCTCGATCGGCTAGCGGCTTAAGCAGGTTTGAGCAAGTTTCACTTTCATCGCCTATTTAAGAGTGCCACGGGCGTGTCACCCGCGCACTATCAGAATAATTTACGGATGAACCTCGCGCGACAACTACTTCGCGAAACGAAGAAGAGCGTAATGGATGTTGCTCTTGACGGTGGTTACACAAACCCCAGCCATTTCGCACAGCTCTTCCGCAGAGAAGCCGGCTTGTCCCCGAGCGACTATCGTCGGCAGCGTTGACCCCCGCTTCGCTGCGGGTATCAGCAAAAACCCAGACCTTCAGTCTGCGGTCCTTTGAGGAAAGCGTGCGGAGCATGCGACAGCGTAGAACCTGGGGTGGGGCGTAGCGGAACCCCAGGTTAGCACCCCCCAAATTAAACATAGCCCGCGAAGCGGGTGACGAATGATTCGAATCGCCACCGCGGTTGATTCATCGAGATATAATTGATCCGATTCCGCTGTCGCCCGCTCCGCGGGCTCGTTGAATTTTTTCGTGACGTGATCCTGGGGCTTACGCTTCAGGGCCGGGGTCCCCAGCGGAGCATCTCGGCTGGGTGGAAGTCTTTATGCGTTCGTCCGCTCCGCGGACTCGCGATTCTTGCGCACGAAGTCGCGCAAGTATTCACGGATTGCGAATCAGTGAATCAAGCCTTGCGCGACCTCGCCGCAATGTTCCAGCGTAAACACTTAGATCGGCACATTCGCCAGACTGCGACTTAGATACGGCGGACGAGGTAGCGCCCGCTGCTGCTTTTTTCTGATCCTTTCGACAAAACAGCATAGAGTTTCGACTGTTCGGCGGTTGCTGAAGGTAATGCGTTGAAGCTGTCGACGAACGGAGCGTGTGATTCCTTTAGCGCGAGAACAAGAGAGGGATTGACTTTCCAAGCTTCAACCATATCTGCTACGACATCAGCGAAGCGGGAGATCCGGTAACTGACCTTTGCACGAATCGCAAATAGCATCGACCGGTCGTCTGTTTGAGGCGAAAGACTAAGCGCTCGACTTGCGGTGTCGACAGCCTCCTCCAATCGACCTAGCTCAACAAGGACGAGTGCCTTGTTGGCCAGGGTGTCGTGCGCGTCAGGCTTGAGGGCCGGAACGTGATCATAAATCGCTAGCGCTTCATCAAATCGACCGAGTCTGTACAGCGCGAGGCCTTTCGAGTGAAGCGTAGATACTTCTTCCGGCTCGATTTTCAGCGCGTCATCGAAACTGGCCAACGCATCTTCCACACGTCCCAAATTGCTCAACGAAATACCGCGATTCGTTAGAGCCATTCTATTCAGCGGATCTATTTCGATCGCTTTCTCATAGCTTCTAAGCGCCTCCTCAGAACGACCGAGATTATCAAGAGTGGCTCCGCGGTTGTTCCACCCGATAGCGTGGTCATTATGGCGCTGTAACCCACGATCCAAATCTGCTAACGCCTCTTCGTACCGACCCAACGTCCGAAGCACAGACCCGCGATTGATGAACAGCTCGTGTTTGTTCGAGTCGCGTAACAATACCGTTGTGTAATCAGCAAGCGCCTCCTCATTTCGTCCGGATATCTCGAACGCCGTCCCGCGGTAGATCAGAGGATCTAATTCGGCAGGCCGAACCCCTAGCGCATCGCTAAAGCTGCCCATAGAGTCCTTATACAATCCCAGACGAAACTGACCCAATCCGCGGCAATAGAGCGATTCGTAATGCGTCGGCGCCATCTTCAGCACGGCGTCATAACCTTCTACACTTTCCTTATATCGACCGAGCGCTCCGAGGACGCCGCTTCTGTAATACAGAGCTTCTAAGTTGTCCGGCTGCAAAGTCAAAATTCGATCATAGGCTGTCAGTGCTTCTTCGAACCGCGCTAAGTTTCTTACTGACTGCGCTTTTAGGATTAAAGTCGGGACTTGCGCAGATGCCAATGTCAACGCGCGATCAAAACTGACCACAGCTTCGGAATGTCGTCCCATCTCTTGAAGAACGATGCCTAAATCGTGATATGCCTCAGCAGAGTCCGGCTTAAATCGAAGGGCTTTGAGCACGTTTCTTCGTGCGCGATCAGCCAACCGCAGCGCTTTCTCGCGCGGTAAACCGGCCGACGCTTCCAAGAGCTTTCCCGCATGAATCAGATTGGCGTCGTGGAGCAACGCTGCGAATTCCAGCCTTGGCTGTTTCCGGATGTGTTTTTCGAACTGACTTACGCGCTCGTATTGACCTGCCCGCAATATCCCGGACAAGTCGACTGCTTTTCCCTTCGGTCCGTCGTATACAACGACTGGAACGAGGTTCCCCGGATACGCGTCAGATAATGGCTCAAAAACGGCACGGAGATCCGCCCCTTCGATTTCATCGATGTTTAGATCATCCGCGGATTGTTCGGCTACTGTGGAATATTCCCAGCGTTGCTTAAAAAGCTGAACGACGCGCGCGCTAAGAGGATAGTAGAACCGATTCATGTACTGAATTCGCGGAAGTCTCGTTCGGATCGTCAAGCGAATACCGCTTAAGTTGTGAATCGCCGCCACCAGATTAGACTCGTTATCGAACGCGTCCAGCGTGTGCACCGTTGTTTGATCGACATTCACGTCGAAAGTGGCATTGAGCTGGCGTTTTTCTATCTTGCCATCGCTTGCGCGAATTAGCGTGTGATACGTGCTCTCACCAGGAATCTTGAAGACAAGCGCCGTTACTTGCACGGCGGCCTGAATTCCTAGAATGGGCTCTACCTTCCCGTCTATGATCTGCCTCCATCCCTCAGGTACGATCAGATTGATGTTAGACCGCCCGGCTTCTGCGGGAATCATTCCCGCCTGCCACTGATTCCAAATCAAATCAGCGACGGTGCCGCAAAAATCTCCATTTGCGTCAAAGAAAATGAGTAGCTCGCCGGCATCTTCAATCCGTTCTACATTGTTCGTAACCGTCACGCCCTGCACCTGAGCTATGTACAAAAACTTTTAGCTGAGATGCTTCTGCCGTAATCGAGGCCAGTCCATTCTCAGTAAGGCCGGTAAGCGTCAACAACTGAAGATTCACAGGCCGGGCTCGATCCACGGCGCCCGCTGTGTACCCTGTCGGAGAAATGTAAATACCCTGTTCGTGTGGGATGCCAACGTCCGCGAGCTTGCCGACAAACTCGTCGATCTTTCCTACGCCAACTTTCTTCCCGAGATTTTTGCACTCTATCGCGCGTTGAGGTGGACGCGTGACGACCTTGCCCTCGAGCAGAACATCGATCTCTCGTTTTCTTTTCGGATCGCGGTTGATAGGTGGCAGCTTTGCGTTAGGAGTTACCTTATGAAAAGGTGAGCCATACATGCGAGCCGCGATTTGTTCGAGCAACCCACCCTTTTCAGTGCTCTGCTTTCCTTTTCGCGCGCGTTTACCTCTTCGTGAAGCCCGCTTCTTCTTTGTCTTCTTGGCCATCGCGTTGCTAACCTTTACGTCTTTTAGCTTCGATCCGGTTTGCGGCTCGGACATGCCGCCGCATTATGGACCTCACGGTTCATTCTACGCGAAGAACGATTCTGGGCGCACTTGGGACTTACATCCCCACCAATCCCTGCACCGACTGATTCAACTTCTCTGAATCGTAGCCGACGCCCTTTGAATAGCTATTTCTTGAGTGACCGCGAACGGAAGCCTATCTCTTTGCGATCTCGAACTGGAGGTAACATCAATTTTCGAATCGCGTCGAAGACAACCTTGAAGTGGCGATCATACTTGCTCTCAAGCTCGTCCAGCCGGCGAGAGAGCTCGGCGTTGGACGCGAGCATCTGTCGCAGCTTTACAAAGGCGCGCATGATTTCGATGTTGACCAATACGGCGCGTTCGCTGTTCAGCACGCTCGAGAGCATCGCAACCCCCTGCTCAGTGAAAACGTAGGGCAGGTAACGCCTGCCACCTCGGCCTTTCTTTGAGGTGCCAATTTGGTACCTCAAAACATAGGTTTCATCCGCCGTGAGTTGAAACATGAAATCTGGCGGGAATCGCTTGAGGTTTCTTTTGACGGCGCGGTTGAACATCTTGGTCTCCACTCCATACAGCAATGCCAGATCGCGATCCACCATCACCTTCTCGCCGCGAATCAGGTAAATAGCTTTTTCAATTCTTTCGATGGGGATGAGGCTTGTGTTGCTCAATGGGAGTCCTTACGTGAGATTTCAGGCGCGCATTCTATATAGAAGATTCGAGATTGTGAATGCCACATTGCGAACCCTCCCCTTACGGTCAGGTGCCTCTTCGCCCTGCGCGCTCCATGCGGGCGAGACGCCCGCGCTCCCAGCGTTACCAACCAAAACCCTTCCGATTCAGGAGCATTGTTTCTCCTGGTGCCGCATGCGCGGTTTCGAGCAATATCGCGATAGGTTGAGCAAGAGCGCGTGAGACCGCCACGACAAATGCGAAGTAAGATCCCTCCGAACTTTGGCGTAGAGACAGGAAAACATGCAGAGCGTAGCTCAGTGAGTAGGGCAACACCTGCAGGGCCAGCTATGACAGGGAAAACGAAGGAGAGTAGCAAGCATGCGAGTTGGCATTTTGGGTTCAGGGTTGATGGGCGCAAAGCTCGGAACGATCTTCGCGCGTGCCGGACATCAGGTCGTATTCACCTATGCGCGCAGCAACGGGAAGCTGAAGAAGCTCGCGCGAGACGCTCATGGGAGCGCGCGGGCGGGCACACCGAGTGAGGCCGCGCAGGAAGCGGACGCGCTATTGCTCGCAGTGCACTGGTCGCGAATAGAGGACGTGCTAAATCAGACAGGCGATTTGTCGGGCAAGGCGGTCGTAACCTGCTCCCTTCCGATGAACGATGACAACACCAAACTCGTTGTGGCGCACACATCGTCGGGCGCGGAGGAACTTGCCAGGAGACTGCCGAACGCTCGGGTCGTCTCCGCATTCAACACTGCACGGATCGCGCGATACACCGAGCCGTTCGCGCTGCTCGTCGCCGAACTCGCGTACGAAGGAGAAGGAGGCCCGGAACTGGCTTACAGGTTCGAGTGGTTTAGGAAATAGCCGTAGACTGGATGGAAAAGGTCAGCGACGAACAATATCAGACCTGATTAAATGTTGATTAGAAAGACACAATAATGAGCAGAGTTTGGTTTATCAAACCGCATGCTTGTGTGTTTTGAATATAGGAGCATGAATCCATGTACAACGCGAAAGCTTATTTTGCAGCAAGCGAGACATCTCCCCTTGCCCGCACCACCATCGCAAGGCGCAATCTAACCGAACACGACGTACAGATCGAGATCCTTTTCTGCGGCATCTGCCATTCCGATCTCCATTCAGTGCGTAACGAGTGGAGCAGCTTCATGCCCACTGTCTACCCGATTGTCCCCGGCCATGAGATCGTCGGGCGTGTCACCAAGGTCGGCTCGGCAGTTACCAAGTACAAACCCGGCGACCTCGCCGCGGTCGGCTGCATGGTCGACTCGGAAGGTACCTGCGCCCAGTGCCAAGCTGGTTTTGAGCAGTTCTGCCCGAATATGACTCTCACCTTCAACTCCCCGGACAAACACCTCGGAGGCGTCACCTATGGAGGCTACTCCGATAGCATCGTCATCGATGAACGCTTTGTTCTGCACGTTCCCTCCAAACTCGATCTCGCCGGAGCCGCGCCGCTCCTCTGCGCCGGGATCACAACATATTCTCCCCTGCGCCACTGGGGCGTCACCAAGGACAAGAAAGTTGGCGTGGTCGGTCTCGGCGGACTAGGCCACATGGGCGTGAAGTTCGCTCATGCGTTCGGAGCCCACGTCGTCGTCTTCACCACCTCTCCCGACAAGAAGGAAGACGCGCTCCGCCTCGGCGCAGACGAAGTCGTCGTCTCTCGCAACACCGACGAGATGGAGAAGCACGCTGGCAGCTTTGACTTCATCCTCGACACCGTCTCCGCCGATCACGACATCGAGGCCTATCTCAACCTGCTCAGTCGCGACGGCATCTTGTCGGTGCGCCCGCCAAGCCACTCGCCGTTTCGGCGTTCGCTCTCATCATGCGCCGCCGCAGTCTGTCCGGATCTAGCATCGGCGGTATCCCCGAGACCCAGGAGATGCTCGACTTTTGCGGCGAACATAACATCACCGCCGACGTCGAAGTCATCCCCATCCAGAAGGTCAACGAAGCCTACGAAAGACTGCTCAAGTCTGATGTGAAGTACTGCTTCTCCATCGATATGGCTTCTCTGAAATCTGAGTAATCAAAGGAGCAACAATGCAAGAGCGCAAACTCGGCAATAGCAACTTGGAAGTGTCAGCCATCGGGGTCGGCTGCATGGGAATGAGCTTCGGTTACGGCCCGGCTGCAGACAAGCAGGAGATGATCGAACTTTCCGACTTCCGCAATATTGTTCCTCGCTTTACGCCTGAGGCTCGAAAAGCGAATCAGGCTTTGGTTAATTTGCTTAGCAGGATCGCAGAGCGAAAGAAGGCGACACCCGCCCAAATCGCGCTTGCCTGGCTTCTGGCGCGGAAGCCTTGGATTGTTCCAATCCCAGGAACCACCAAACTGAACCGGCTGGAAGAGAACATCGGAGCGGCTGCCGTCGAACTTACGTCCGAGGATCTTCGTGAGATCGATAGCGCCTCCTCAAGGATCACTGTGCAGGGGGCTCGGTACCCTGACAACCTGGAGCGAATGACCGGTCGCTGAGCGGCGTAGACGACCAGCAACACCGAGGCTGATTGCGGCCCATCGGTAATTTAGGCCAGAGGATAATCGACTATGAGCGACCCAAAACCGACCGCCTCGCAAATGGAGGCGATCAAACACTGGCGGCAGATTGTCTCGGGCGTCGGACGAGACCACTTTAGTCGGACTTCTATTCTATCTGTGACGGTCTACCAACAAACCTGGCTTTGACGAGCCAGCCAACGATCTCAATACGTTCGGTGATCCGTACCCTCTTAAGATCCAGACCGTTTTACGACGGGTTCGGGGGTGCCATCGAAACGCGGCAATTCGAGAACAGCACTGTCAGCTTGGATTAGGTATCTTCGCCCACTGAGACACGACTGCTTGCCAGTGACCGCCGCGCTTCACGAATACATCAGTCCACCTGTAGGTGTCTAGGTAAGCTGTCCCATTTCGAGTTCCTCTCTCTGTAAGGCCGCCTGTCACGACAGCCGTATCTCCGTAGACGCGCACCTGCATGTCGAAATTTTCGTTAGACTGGATTACATCAGGGTTAGTTGTCGTTTGTGAAATATATTGTTCCCTATTGAGAGCCTTTCCCTGATCATCTGTGGCGACCCAGTCTTCGGCGATGATACGTCTGAGCTTGGCGGCGTCTTTAGTTCTTGTCGCAATCTGCCAGTCGTCTTCCATCTGCTTGAGTTGCTGCTCAACGCCTCCTGCTTGTGCACCTTTGCTCTTTGTTGTTTCCTGACCTACTACAAGAGCGGAAAACACAAGAGCCAACAGCATCGCCCAAATAAGAGATGTTCTTTTCATATTAGTTCCTTTCTAGAAGGTGCCGGAAAATACCGACAAGTTACAGGAAATCACGGTGCTTTTTATTTCAAGCAAAGCGAAGCCAATTGAAGCGCTTAACTTAGTGTAGATACGGTTTCCGCATAAGAGCGGAGATCGATGTTCGTTCCGCATAAAACCTCTCATGGACGTCCACATGAAAATAAACTCAAGTCCGAGCGGGAAAAGGCGACTGCAGATGCACGTATCGCTGGCAACCACAGTGAGTTGATCAAGGTATCTTTTGAATACTGCTTGGTCAGTTCGTCAACGAAAGATTGCGCCTGGACTACGTCACCACAGAGTGCAAGTCCCAGGGCCCCGCGCGTCACAAAAAGACTGTTGCGTTCAAGCCTGGCCCACTGAGAGGTCACTATGTGGCGCTAGCTTTCGTGTTCTTTAGTGTCTTTTAGTGGATCATGTGAGTTTTTGTCAAATGTTGTGGACGAGAGCATCAGGCGGCGATCCTTTTCTCTCCTTCCTGTAGTCCGTCTTTGAAGGGAACGCCCTTATCACCTCACGATCATGTTTAACTAAGCTCTCTTGTTCGTCTCCGCTTCTGCCAGCCAGCCTCGCCTCAACTCTTCGGTCGGGATGCTAGTGAGGTATGGCTTTATATCCAGGATTGGCGTGCCCTCCAACATGTCAACCCCGACCACATGCAAGCGCGTCGCCTCCCGGCCGAGCAATCGCACCACTGTCAGTCCAATCGGGTTAGGTCGTCTCGGTGATCGAGTTGCGAATACGCCATGCGGTCTGGTGTCAGTTGGCGGCGTGCCCAACAAATCGTATCCCGAAGCTCTATCGAACACCCAGATCACGTACAGGTGTGAGAATCCTTCAATGTCTTTAAGACCCTGCTCAAATTCAGGAAGTATCTCCAAGACTCCTTCTGCATCATGACGCGCGCCGCAGCCTTTAGGGATCTGAGCTGTGTCTGTGTAGGGGCTGTGTATTACCCCTATGGGTCGCATAGTAAACATGATCAAATTAGATTACGCCCCGCCTCCTTCATTCTGGTGAGGGTATTAACTTCCAAGAAATTGTAACGCTCTTACTCGGCTGTAATGCCTCAACGCGAAACAACGCGGAATGATCATTATCTCTGTCTTTCGTGTGCACAACGTACATATGACCGATGACTGCTTTGACACTTGGCTCGCGCGTCGGTGCTGGATACGCTGACTTCCGGAACATGCGCGAAAGACTGAGTGATTGATTTGATCGATCAACGCCTATGAACCTAACATCCGAATGATTGGGGCGGCGCACACAGCATTCAACTAAGTTCGTAGCAAAGATGAATGCTCCACAGCGCTGGTTTCGGTTGGGTTTTGAGCTGTTGCTAAGTATAAGCATGCCCCTCAGATTATTGGCTCGATTTACCGTTCAAGACTTCCTTCACTTTACGAGCCAGGGCGTCGGGGGTAAACGGCTTTTCCAAAAAATTCGTACCGGGTTCAAGCACGCCATGGCGAACTATAACGTCGTCCGTGTAACCTGACATATAGAGCACACGTAACCCCGGGCGTGAGGTCCTTTCAGCTAAAACTTTGCCGTTCATCGTAGGCATAATGACGTCGGTCAGCAGCAAGTGAATATCATTTCCATTCCCGTCGCAGATTCTCAATGCTTGCTCGCCAGTGGCAGCCACAAGCACGCGATAGCCTCTATCCTCAAGAATGTCGCGGGCGAGCTTCCTGACCATTTCCTCATCTTCTACTATCAGGATCGTTTCGGTTCCCTCACATGTCTCCAGCGCTTCGCTTGTGATGGCTTTCTTCTTGCGCCGATCATCAAAGCGCGGTAAGTAAATTTTGAAGGTCGTACCCTTTCCAATTTCACTGTAGACCCAAATGTTACCTCCTGATTGCTTAACGATGCCGTAGATCATCGACAGTCCCAACCCCGTGCCCTTACCGACTTCCTTTGTGGTGAAAAATGGCTCAAAAATGTGTTTTTGGGTTTCGGCGTCCATGCCCATCCCGGTGTCAGATACAGCCAACAATGTAAAAACCAGGGACCACAGCTATATGCGCGCCGGCGTAGGCTGAATCCAACTCCACGTTTGCAGTCTCAATTGTAATTGTTCCACCGTCAGGCATCGCGTCTCTCGCATTAACTACAAGGTTAATGAGAACCTGTTCAATCTGGCTAGGATCAGCATTGATCGTTCCGACGCCCGGTCGTAGTACGGTGACTAACTCGACGTCTTCACCAATTAGACGCCGCAGCATTTTTCCGATCCCCTCAACCAGTGCGTTGGGTTCTATCAATTCAGGCTTCAACACCTGTTTCCGGCTGAAGGCAAGAAGTGGGCGCGTCAGCGAGGCGGCTCGGCCTCCGGCATTCTTTATCTCTTCCAGCCTCTCGCGCGAAACGTCATCCAGCTTGATTCGCCTCAATAGTAATTCACTGTAACCTGTAATTATCGTTAAAAGGTTGTTGAAGTCATGAGCGATACCACCAGCCAGACGTCCAACAGCCTCGAGTTTCTGAGACTGCCGCAACTGCTCTTCGGTTTCTTGAAGTGCCCGCTGAGCTTGTTTGCGTATTCCGGCCCATCGTGAGCACCCATTCCGGTTCATCGTGAGCACCATTCCGGCCCCATCGTGAGCACCCATTCCGGTTCATCGTGAGCACCGTTCCGGTGCATCGTGAGCACCATTCCGGA
>Ga0209431_10000475_pt1 | contig 33598 bp, 32 predicted proteins | sample RifCSP13_3_FD_184021 | JGI IMG/M metagenome (GOLD analysis project Ga0209431, IMG submission 184021) | Soil microbial communities from Rifle, Colorado - Rifle CSP2_sed 13_3 (SPAdes) (version 2) | ecosystem: Environmental > Terrestrial > Deep subsurface > Rock core/Sediment | place: Rifle... | reverse complement strand
GAGAAGACATTTGAGCAGACACTTTTTGTGCAAAGCTCCGGCCAGAGTATCCATTTCCGCTGAAGCGTTACCAGCATGCTGTCCAATCGGGCGCTGCAAGTGGGCATTCCGTTTATCATTGTTTAAAACTCAAGAGTTTCTCAACCCTACCTCTGTAAACAAGGTCTCGTAATTCTTTATTGCCTTACCAAAAACAATCCGTCCTCGCACGAGCCATAGCCAACATCGAACGACGAGCAGTTGAGTAGCGTACTCAACCCACAATCAGTTTCTCAAAAGTGGCTTTGTCTGCAGCTAAGTAGTATTTGCCCGCCTCGGCACTGTAGAACTCATCCAGAAACCTAACCGCATCAAGTGCATCCAGTGATTGAAGTACCTCGAGGTCGGAGTTGGCTCGAAACTTTTTCTGACGATCTGCACGCTCGAGATAACCTGAACGATATGCATGCTCGGCACTAACAAAGTATGCGTTTGGGAGTTCCCTTGGAGCCAGGAACGCGTTGTTGTATTCCAACTCAAGAATCCCGTAACTGTGGCGCTCGCAAAAGTCCTCCAATGCTGCAATCGAGTAACCGTAGAAATGGTGACGAAGCCTGAAGTGTGGGTCGAATTTCGCCACAAACCTCAGAGGCGGGGGAATCTTCTCGTTGATTTCGGTCACAATTAATCCAGGGCGGAATTCATCGAGAATTGCTTTGAGAACCCAGTAATCATTCCCGTCAATGTCCAGGCTAAGCACGCCAAAGTTAACAGGTACGGATAGCGACTTTAGCAATGAGCCGATATTCTCCGGCGCAGCTTTGGAACAGTGTGCTCGAGCCTTTGGAAATGGTTGGTAGGCGCGTCTGAGTGCCGCAAACTTACGCATGTCTGGTTCAATGCCCACGCCACCCCAATCTGCTAAGAGAAGAGCGTAGCTATTCGACCAGCGCATGCCGTTTCCAGCACCGATATCGACGACCACCCTCGGCGTGTCCTGTGGTAACAGTGACTCTATGTACTTGGAGACAATCTTTTGCTCCCCGGCATGTGAAAAATTGTTCCCGCGCAAAAGATACTTTGCCCGATTGAAGTGATACCTGATCGTGGTGGTGAAGTCTTGCAAGAAGTCCAATTTCAGACTTTGCCTGTTCGGGGATGGAGATGACCGTAGTAAACGATTGTGTCGTACTCAAAGGCTACGCTGCTATTTTGTTCGTGACGTTTGAAGATGCTTCGGAGTGTACTTAGCATCGGTTCAAATGTTGGGTGGCCTGGTTCGGGCGTGTACGAGGCGGAGCGCACGCGACCCAGCAATCCTTCGTAATCGAAGACCTGGATATTCTCGAACGTAGCGCGATGGACCGTGTCTGGCGAAAAGAAATTAGCGATACCACCGGCGACACTCTCGTGCCTAACCTCTTTGTAGTCAGTTCCGTACTGGAGCAGGAGGTCTTCGTAATCCCGCAGGAAAGGTGTCGAGTCAAGACGCCTCTGATTCCAAATCAACACAACCCAGCCGTCCGGTCTTAGAATCCGGGCGAACTCCTCTCGAGCGGCCGGAGGGTCAAACCAGTGAAACGCTTGGGCAGCGGTCACAAAATCCACGCTTCCAGAAGCTAAACCGGTCTGCTCAGCCGATCCAGCAATACTAACGAACCTTTCGTAACCTCTTAAAAAGTCTTCCGCGGCCGAACGCATGCTGTCGTTTGGTTCGATTCCAAAGACTTTGTTGCCCAGCTTAAGAAACTGCTCAGTCAAGATTCCGGTTCCGGAACCAATGTCAGCAGCAACCGAGCTCTCATTCAGCCCACATTCACGCTGCAGTAACAGTAAAACGTCGGGAGGGTAGCCCGGCCGGTGCTTAGCGTAATCGCTGACTCTGGTGGAGAATCGATTAACCGAATTGGTCACTGGGCTCCAAGCTTCCAAGGCATCCTTAAAACAGATTGTAATGAAGAAAGTAAGTGCCGGCCAGAACCGCCACGCTTTCGGGACTACTTTCTTGGTAGAAAGGAGGCTGGCCTGGAATTTTGAATCGGATAGATCCTCAAAAATACTCGGTATCCTACGAGCAAGAGCATAATGAAGCCAAAGGTGAGCGGCAGACGCGTATCCGATTTAACCAGCATCCAGAAGTGCAAGACCCCAGCGGCGCCGGCAAAATAAACAATGCGATGCAGGTGGGCCCAAGTTTTAACCCCCAGGCGCTTAACCATGTTGTTTGTTGACGTTATGGCGAGTGGGATCATCAGTGCGAAAGCTAACATACCGACTGCAATAAAAGGGCGTTGTGCAATGTCAGCAACGGTACTGCGGAAGTTGAAGAAGCGGTCAAACCAAACGTACGTTGTGAGATGAAGGAAACCGTAGAAGAAGGCAAAGAGTCCCAGCATGCGGCGAAACCTTATCAGAGAGTTGAGCCCGGTGATCCTCCGTAAAGGCGTCACGGCCAGAGTGAAAGTGAGGAACAGCAGTGTAAGCATACCGGTAGTGCGCGTTACGAACTCAAGGGGATTCGCGCCGACGCGATTGTGATACACATCCCAAAGCATTAAGCCCAGCGGAACGAGAGCATTTGTGAATACTACGAATTTGGCGAAACTCATAAATTAGAAGATGGAAGACTTTCTCTCAGAAAAATCTCCGAAGATCCATTCCTGAGTAGAGATGAGCGACCTGCTCACCATAGCCGTTAAACAAAAGCGTATCACGCCTGCGGTATTCGCCAATCCGCTGTTCCCGAGACTGACTCCACCGAGGATGCGGCACGTGCGGGTTCACGTTTGAATAAAATCCATATTCATTTGGCGCCTGAATATTCCACGTTGTTGGGGGTTGCTGCGCAACCAAACTGATCTTCACGATCGACTTGATGCTCTTGAAACCGTATTTCCAAGGAACAACAAGTCTCACAGGCGCCCCATCCTGTGGGGGCAGCATTTCTCCATAAAGTCCCGTCGCGAGGATGGTAAGGGGATGCATTGCTTCATCCAGCCTCAGTCCCTCCACATAAGGCCAATCCAGCACACCGGTTCGCTGGTTTGGCATGCGTTTGGGATCCAAAAGCGTCTGAAAAGCAACATAGTTTGCTCCGGACGCAGGTTCAACCTTTTCCAAAAGCATCGAAAGTGGAAATCCCGCCCAAGGGATCACCATTGACCAACCTTCCACACACCGCAAACGATAGATTCGTTCTTCCTGAGGCCAGCTCAATATCTCGTCCAGGTTGAAAGAACCCGGGTTCTTCACGAATCCGTCTACCGTTATGCTCCAGGGACGGGTAATGAAGTTCTTCGCAGCCGATGCAACTGACGTTTTATTAGTCGAAAACTCGTAAAAGTTATTGTAGTTCGTGATGTCCTCAAACGAAGTCAGTGGCTCGTCTACAATAAAGCCGTTTTTCAACGCTGTTTCAACGCCGGGCTTGACGAGGTTCTGAACTGCCTCACGCTTTTCGGGCTCAATCGGGGGCGGATTGAGTGTGCGGTAGGCCAGCGTGGTCGCAGTGGCCGTCCCAGCGAGAACTGCAGCCTTCATGAACAAACGTCGATTCAAGTAGACACTCTTGTCGGTGATCTCTTTGTCCTTAACTCGATAGTTATTTCGATTCTGCATGTGTTGTTGTGAAACTTCGAGTTGATTCACACGAAAGCCTATCGAACTTACTGCATTTTCCTCAATATTACTCTAAACTGCGCGCGCAGCATGTCATTTAGACCCAATCAGAAAGACATGGTTGCAGACTGTATCGGACAAAGTTTTTATCTATTGGAACTGCCGCCACACTCCTAACGAAAGCTGAAACTCCTCGAACAAATACGTGTCTCCCCTAGTTGCGACCACTACCAACGATCCACCAAATAGCCCAGGTAATTCACTCCGAAGCAAGTTGCTGCGTTGGGCGGTAGTGATCTCTGTAGGCGTCGGAGTCTTAGTCGTCCCAGTACCCGAAGGCATTACAGCTCAATCGTGGCGCTTGCTAGCCATTTTTGTCGCGACAATCACCGGATCGATAGTCCGGCCATTGCCAGGGGGGGCAATGGTCTTACTTGGTGTCACTGCGCTTGCCATCTCCGGCACGCTTCCGATACGGGCCGCTCTCGGAGGCTATGCAGACCCAATCGTCTGGTTGGTACTCGCCGCGTTCTTCATCGCCCGCGCAATGATTAAGACGGGCTTAGGGCGCCGAATTGCCCTGGTTTTTATTCGGACCATCGGCAGCCACTCGCTTGGATTGGTCTACGCTTTGATTTCAACGGACGCCGTCCTTGCGACGATTATTCCCTCAACAGGGGCCCGATCAGGCGGGATAGTTTTTCCTATCGCAAAAAGCCTGGCCGAGGCGTACGACTCACGGCCGGGACCGACGGCGGGACGGCTGGGCGCGTTTTTGATGACCACGCTTTATCAAGCGGACGTCATTGTTTGCGCCATGTTTCTTACGGGACAGGCGTCAAACGTATTGATCGCAGGCTTTGCAGCTCAAACGACCAACATAGAACTCTCCTACGCCAGTTGGGCACTCTATGCCATGGTACCGGGACTGGCTGCGCTAGCCATCACTCCGCAAGTCCTCTATCGCATTTTCCCTCCACAGATCACACGTACGCCGGCGGCGGCTGATTTTGCACGCAGTGAACTGCTGCAAATGGGCTCGATGCGTCGAGATGAAAAACTGTTGTTGGTTGTGTTCCTGGTGGTGGCAATCCTGTGGGTTATCAAGGGAGTCGGCGGATTGTTTCCGGTGATCCCAGTGAAGCAAGTGCACTCGGCCTTTGCTTATGTGGTTGCTTTGGACTACTCAATTCCGCCATTGGTTGGCGTGGCGATTCTCCTAATCGGTGGCGTACTTGATTGGAACGACATTCTCGGAGAGCGAGGGGCTTGGGACGTCTTCATCTGGTACGGCGGCTTGGTTCGAATGGCGGAAGCTCTCAGTGAAACCGGAATCACACAAAAATTCGCCGAAGCCGCAGGTGAATTCACAGTTGGTTGGATCTGGTGGGTCGCCTTGGGCGGGTTGGCGTTACTCTACTTCTATGCCCACTACGGATTCGCCAGCATCACTGCTCATGCCACAGCGATGTACAAGCCATTTCTCATTGTTGTTATAGCTGCAGGCGCTCCAACCTATCTTGCCGTATTGTCGCTAGCCTTCTTTTCCAACCTCAGTGCCGGCCTGACACATTACGGAACTACGCCGGCACCAATATACTTTGGCGCGAACTATGTTACACAGAAACGCTGGTGGACGATCGGATTGATCGCTTCCTTTGTGAACATTCCAATCTGGATTGTGGTGGGATTCAGCTGGTGGAAGTTGTTGGGCCTCTGGTAGGTGGCTGTCCAACGTTTTTTATGCTCCCACAACGAACGATAGGAAGATTTTTGCATATGAATACAACCGCCGGTTATTCTGAGACTCCACTCAACAAGAAGCTGGGATTCAAAGAGGGTCATCGATTCGCACTAATCAACGCGCCGGAGGGTTTAAGCGAGGAATTGGAACCGCTCCCACCGAAGATCAAAAACGTAAAACCCGGAAGTCGGGAGCTTGACCTCGTTTTACTATTTTGCAAAACAATGAAGAGCATGGAATTGCAGCTTCCCAAAGCGGCAAAGTCTATTAAACCGAACGGAATGGTTTGGGTCGCTTGGCCGAAAAAGTCTTCAGGTTTCGCGTCTGATCTATCTTTCAATGTTGTGCAAAAGACTGGACTGAAGCTGGGACTGGTGGATGTAAAGATCTGTGCGATCAATGAAGTATGGTCCGGGTTGAAATTCATGTATCGAGTCAGAGATCGAGCCATGCTTCGATCTCAGTCGTAGAACGATTGTTAAATACGATCCACGAAATCACACGAACTGACACTAAGAATGATAATTGATAATTAAGAGACCCTTTTAGTGTTGCTTAATGGGATTTCACGGATCGGAATGAATAAGCTTTGGTCGGGAGTTTTCCACAGATTTCTGTGGAAAACGATGTGGAAATCCAAATTTGCGTCATTGCAAAGTTGTTGCAAACTAGGACTTACGGCACTTTGCACAAACGAGCGGCGCGCTCGGAAACGCTTTGCGCTCAGTAGGATCGCCTTTTTGAAAATCGATCTCGTGGCAAAAGCAATTTCAGGAGTTTCACGATCTTAAGACACTCATCGAAACACGTGCTTTTCTGAGTGGTGCCACTAATGGTAGGACCACATACATGGGACTGGAACTTGTTGGGCGAAACAGACGGCGAACAAATTGTTCTTGCGACTTGACGGTCAAATTTCCGCCTAGATTCAGTCCTCAGTAACGACCATTGGGCCAGGTTCAGGTGGCCTTCTGTTGCTTTTGACTGAAGTGTGCGATCATGTATCTTCGTGAGAGAGAGAAGTTTGCAATCTAAAAATGTGATCGCTTGTGTGAGAAATGATTTGAATAAGTGATCGCGAAAATCTGGACCACACAAATGTGAAATACATGTTGCAAAAAAATTTCGGATAACTATAATGCGAACCCCTCGCTGATAGCGATTGATTGCCGGAAGGAAGCGTTCTTTAGCAGCTTGATTTGAGAATCAGTAAGCAGGTTTACTCGCTCTTATAAATTTCTCGCATGGCCCCGCAAACCTGCTTTGCTACTTAGCTCAGATCTCAAGCCGCACCGTACTCCTTAGCTGATCAAAAGCGCCAGCAATCGTCGGGCGATTTCAGGGATACTAATCCTTCGCCGGAAGTTCACTTCACCGACAACTGTCGTAGTCGGCCAAGTTGGATCCGAGGGTAAGATCCACGCCGAAGTGTGTTCCCTAAATTCAGCGAGCACTCAGCGCAAAATTTCTGCAGTTAATTGGAGTGCTTGAAATGACTGAAGAATGTGAGGTTGTCGCTGGCAAACTTTGCCCGATCTGTTCACAGACATTGCCTCTTTCCGAATTCGGAGTTTGTCGCGCCCGCAAGGACGGGCGAAACCTTTACTGCAAGAGCTGCATTCGGAGAAAAGTTACCGAGAGTCGTCGCGCACTGAAGGAATACAAAACAGCGCGGAAGAAGTACGTCGCCGAGGCAGTCGCCGAGACCGCCGAACTGTTGCTTGAAGGTAATCCCATTCCAGCATATTCGTACGGTAGATTTGCAGGTCGCTTGTCACCAGTTGAACGGGTACGAGAGGCGATCAAGAATGGCGCGCGAACGCAAAAAGAAATAGCACACGAGACTAAACTCGGGAAAGACGAGATCGGAGACGCCCTGGCGAACCTGCTACTTTGGACCCGCGAAGTCAGGACTGAAGTAATCGACAACACCCGAATGTATTTTCTAAACGAGTGTCAAGATGGATTGATCCCACAGCCGGAGAGTGCGGGCTTGCCGAAGCGAAAGCGCGACGTTCCCAGCTCTTTCAGCGCGTTGCACGGATTGATGCCGGGTAGGAATCCGGAAGGAGAGCCGGAGAAGATCGGCGGCTGGGTGGCAGCCTAGCACCGGATGGCGTTCGGTCACTTTTCGCTGAACGCCTGTAGAACTTCCTCGGCATGTTCGTCGGGCTTAACCTTCTCGAAAACTTTCCGAATTTTTCCCTTTTCGTCGATAAGAAAAGTCGTTCTGAGAATCCCCATATAGGTGCGTCCCATGAACTTCTTTTGACCGTAAACTCCGTAGGCTTCGGCCACGGAGTGGTCATTATCGGCGAGCAGTGTGAAGGGTAGTTTGTACTTCGTCGCAAACTTCTTATGTGAGGCCTCTGTGTCAGGTGAAACTCCCAGAACCCTTATCCCCCTTTTTTTGAACTTCGAGAAAGCGTCACGAAACGAGCACGCTTCCCTCGTGCAACCTGGAGTGTCATCCTTTGGGTAGAAATAGAGCACCACCTTTTCTCCGCGAAGATCCTTCAGTCGAACGGTGTTTCCCTCTGGATCAGGTAATGAGAATTGCGGTGCAGGAGTCCCTTCTTTTAGCATCTTGGTTGACCTCAGTCATCGATTTCGGCGTTCCGAACAGCGTGACCCCTTATAAGTGAATCATCCTCAAACCACAACCTTATGAAAAGGACTCGCACCAAAACCGCTGCAGGAAAAAAGAGGAAAGCTGGCGGAAGCGGTTATTGGATGGTTAAGCAGGAGCCAGAAACTTACTCCTGGGACGACTTTGTATCGGAAGGCCGGACGGATTGGACCGGTGTCAGGAATTATCAGGCTCGTAACAATCTGCGAGAAATGAAAACCGGGGATCGAGTGCTGTTTTACCATTCCGGAAAGCACAAAGCAGTTGTCGGTATCGCAGAAGTTGCGAAGGCGGCTTATCCCGATCCCACGGCGGACGATGAACAGTGGGTGGCTGTGGATCTCAAACCTGAAAGGCCGCTTGCTACTCCGGTGCCGCTGGCTGCCATTCGCTACGACGAGCGTCTTAGCGGGTTGCCGCTCATCAGACAATCACAACTGTCAGTGATGCCGTTGACTCGGAGTGAGTTTGAAACGATTTTAAGTATGGGAGGTAGTAAGGCGCGCAAGAAGCGCTGAGAATTCCGCATGTTCAAGCAGATTGATTACACGATGTTTAATGGAATCCGGTTGGCCGTCTGCCTCGATCCAGATGGCTTACTTGTCTCTTTTGCGCAAGTGCTTCCTCGGCAATAGCTCAAGTGAATAATCGAGGCGTCGAGTCTTGTCCGTCTTCCGGACGAGTGGATTCCCGCAACCGTGGATACTTTTCTAATAGAGGTTCGGGCGCGAGCACTGGTTTTCCTTCGATAGTTGACTTTAGCTCCAGCGCATTAACCACAGCCTGCCCGCGGAAGTGGTTATTGGTAATGACATAGCTCTCCTGAGTGTGTTTTGCGATCTCCTTGATCCTCACGAGCCATGGTTCCAATTCTTCGTGTGAATACAAGTAGTCATAGCGATCGTCGCGCGGCGCCTCCTCACGAAACCAGTGCTGGTAATTTCTGCCATGTAACCGCACGTAACCAATACGAGAAGTCGACAACGCACTTGGCTTTATCGATTTCGAGAAGAGGGGTTGATCAATGTTGCAAATCCCTACTTGCAGTTGTTCAAGCAATTCGTACATCTCCGGGGTATTCCAGGAAGCGTGCCGCACCTCGAGAACGAGAGGGTAGTCCTGAAAACGCTTCAAGAGTCTCAACAGGTACGACCGTTCTTCTTCGGTGTTCTTGAATGACCAGGGAAACTGCAACAGAAGCGCGCCGAGCTTGTTGGCAGTTACCAGCGGCTCAATCCCCAAGCGAAAGTCAGACTCGTCGTGCTCTGTGGCTTGGCCGCGCTCGTGCGTGAAGAGGCGGTTCAGTTTCGCCGTAAAGACGAAGTCAGGATTTTCAGATACACGCCTTACCCACGTTTTAGACGAGGATGATGCGGGTGGCCGATAAAAGGTGCTGTTGATCTCAATTGTATCGAAGAACCTCGAGAGATATTGAAGCGGGTCGAAACCCGTTCCAGGTTTCTGTGGGTAAACGATCCCTTCCCAGTCTTTGTAAGACCAGCCTGCAGGTCCAATACGGATCTTAGGTTTCATCTATGTCAGAGATTAGCGCAGAAACCTCGAAGCTGGAACGCGAGGTCTCCAGCTTGCCCGTCCCCCGCTTGTCACCACCTTCCTTCATCGGTATAACTGCACCATCCTAAAACCGAGCTGAGTCCACAGAAAGGAGAACCATGCGTCTGACGGAGATGGTTTCGTGTTCCGGTTGAGCGGCGAAGCTTAATCCCAGCTTACTCGCTCAGGTTTTGAGCGAGCTGCCAAAACAACCTTTTGACGAAAACCTGATTGTCGGTTTTGAAACAGCCGACGACGCGGGTGTATACCGCCTTCGGGACGACCTGGCAATTGTTCAAACGGTCGATTTTTTTACTCCCATTGTTGATGAACCCTATGATTTCGGACGTATAGCGGCGTTGAATGCCATAAATGATGTCTGGGCGATGGCTGGGGTTCCCTTAACGGCGCTCGCGATTACCTGCTTCCCCAAGAAAGGCGTGGATCCGGACATATTGGCGGCAATCATGCGCGGCGGCTTAGAGACCTTGAACGCTTTTGGTGTGACGCTCATCGGTGGCCACAGCGTCGACAATCAGCAAATCATGTTCGGCTATTCCGTTACCGGAGTTGTCAATCCGAAAGAGATCGCAAGGAATGCCGGAGCGCAAGCCGGAGACGTCCTCATTCTGACGAAACCGATAGGCACAGGTGTCATTTCAACAGGAATCAAGTTCGGGAAGGTCTCCGCGGAGATTGCCGCAGCCTCCGTGAGAACCATGCTGACTCCCGGGAAATTTGCCGCCGAAGCCATGAGAGAGTTTCACGTAAAGGGTGCAACGGACATCACTGGGTTTGCTCTTATCGGCCATGCCTGGGAGATGGCTTGCGCCAGCAACGTGACCATCGAGATCGAATCTGGCCGAGTGCAGGTGCTTGAGGGAGCGCTGGAACTCGCCGGGGCCGGTATGTTGACCAGTGGTGACAAAAGCAATCGCGAATATGTTGGGGAAGATGTTCAGATTGGAGAGGAAGTAAGCAAAGAGATGAACCATCTCTTGTTTGATCCCCAAACGGCGGGTGGGATGTTAATTGCTATCCCCGGGGATCGAGCTAATGCCTTGTTGGCACGCTTGTGCGAGCAGTACGAGCACGCTACCGTGATCGGACGAGTGACAGCACCGGGCGCCAAGCGGATTATTGTGACTTGAGGGGTTTCGATGAGCACGGTGATTTCAAAAAACACAATTCAAGACCTGACTACCATTCAGGAACTCTACAGCAGCGTTCGTTCCCGCACGATGGAGATCGTGCAGCCGCTGGAGATCGAGGACTACGTTGTGCAAACGGCGGAGTTTATGAGTCCTCCGCGCTGGCATATCGGTCATACCACCTGGTTTTTCGAGACGTTACTTCAGAAGTACCAGAGGGATTACGAAGTCTATTCAGAAGAATATCTCTTTTACTTCAACTCATATTACGAAGGGTTTGGCGCGCGGATAGAGCGCCCTAAGCGAGGCACTCGTTCTCGACCTACCGTCAAGCAGACTCTGGCATTTCGCAGGCGAGTAGATGCAGCGATGATGGAGTTCCTCGGTTCACTGCAACGTCGCTCAGACAGTGATGAGATCTTCCGGTTGGTGCGTCTCGGGCTGGAGCATGAAATGCAGCATCAGGAATTGCTGGTTTACGACATAAAGCACCTCCTATGTGATGAGTTCGCAGTTCAGATGACCGCCTCTCCCGCCGCCTTGGTTAAGGTGCAAGGCATGGCCGAGATCGAGGGGGGCATGTTCTCACTAGGTTTCGCTCCGACCATAAGAGTTCAGGAGAAACTGGCCGGCTTTGCATTTGATAATGAGAAGCCCGCGCATCCCGTCTTCTTACAGAACTATGAGATTGACAAGTCCCCAGTTACGAATGGGGCTTTCCTCGAGTTTATTCAAGCTGGAGGTTATAGAGACTTTCACTGGTGGTTCTCTGAAGGTTGGGAGACGGTGAATCGCGAGCACTGGGAAGCTCCACTTTACTGGGAGATACATGATCAACAGTGGTGGATTCGTGACTTCGCCGGGCTGCACCTGGTGGAATCCAAAGCGGACGAACCTGTATCGCACGTCAGCTATTACGAGGCTTCGGCGTACGCAAAATGGGCAGGCAAGCGACTGCCCACCGAAGCCGAATGGGAGAGAGCTGCAACGTTCAATTCTGGAACGGGGGAAAAAGTTGACTTTCCTTGGGGCGATGCTCCTCCGGAGGTCGAGCGGGCAAATCTACATGAAAACAACTACTGGGGAACAGCCCCGATTGGAGCATTCCCAGAGGGTCAGACCGCCACCGGTTGCCATCAGATGATTGGTGATGTATGGGAGTGGACAAGTTCCGACTACACACCTTATCCCGGTTTCAAATCGGACTTCGATGAGTACAACGATAAGTGGTTTGTGAATCAGAAGGTACTGCGTGGCGGTTCGTTCGCAACACCACAATTACACATTCGGGCGACTTATAGGAACTTCTTTCATGCGCACGAGCGCTGGATGGTCTCCGGTTTTCGCTGTGCCCGCGATTCCGTTGTTCGTTAACGCCCATTAGCTACAGCTTTTCTTCAACGTGTTAGTTCGTGTGATTTAGTGGATCGTCTCGCTTTCCAATGCCCACTGTCCTGAACGAAATCGAAATACGTGTCCTGGCGTCGTTGGTCGAGAAGCAGATCACAACCCCAGAGTACTATCCGCTTACCCTCAATTCTTTAACACTTGCTTGCAATCAAAAAAACAATCGCAACCCGGTCACGTCTTACAGTGAAACCGCGGTAAGCGAGGCTTTAGAGACGTTGCGTGAGAAGAACCTCGTCTATGTGTTTTATGGCAGCACGAGTCGGGTGCCCAAGTACAAACATGTCATGCCAGAAGTACTGCACCTCACCCCACCTCAGGTTGCGGTAATGAGTGTCTTGATGCTCCGGGGCACGCAAACCCCTGGCGAATTGCGAGGGAATGGGTCGCGGCTTTATCAATTTTCCGATTTGGAGGAGGTCGAACAGACACTGGATTCTCTGATTGCTCATGAACAAGAGCCCTTCGTGATTCGTTTACCTCGACAGCCGGGGCAAAAAGAAACGCGGTTTGCGCATTTACTTTCCGGAGCAGTGGATGTTGAGAAGGTCAGTCAGCTAGAATCAGCGCCCCGTACGCGGCCGAGATCCGGCGAGTCCGAAAGATTGGAGCAGTTGGAAAATCAGGTGGCCACATTGACGGAAGATCTGAAAACGCTTCGCGAACGATTTCAGGCGTTTACCGAACAATTCAAGTAACCGAGAGCAGCACCCCCATGCTCCACAAAATACATTTCCCTCAACCGCCACTATCACAGTTCGTTGAAAACTTTTGGTATGTGTCGGGAGTCGCGCCTGAATACACCCGCGAGAAGATCCTGCCTGATGGGGCCATCGAACTAATCATCGACCTGGACGACAAACCGAAGAAACTTTTTGCAGATGAAACCTCTGAAGAGTTTCAATCCTGTCATAAGGGTTGGATTTCCGGCGAGAGGACCAAGTACTGGGTGATTGGCTCACACAACGCATCAATGATCGGAATCCGATTTCGGCCGGGAGGTGCGTATCCGTTTTTTCGCTTTCCTATCTCGGAATTGAGCGAGTTTGTCACGGATCTTGATCTGGTTTGGGGGTCGCTCCTCAACGAAATCCGGGATCAGTTGTTTGAGATTCCGACCGTGGATGGAAAATTACGGAGACTCGAGGTCTTTCTTTTGAATCAGACTCAGCGCGCCCTCGAGCCCAACCGGCTGATCTCTTTTGCAGTTTACCAGTTACAGCACTCACCCCAGTTTTTAGCCATCCGCGATCTTGCCAGCACGATTGGCGTGACTCAGAAGCACCTGATTTCTCAGTTTGAGCGGGTGGTTGGGTTGCGGCCTAAGAGTTTTGCCCGCGTTTGCAAGTTTCAGAAGGTTCTGCATCTCGTGGAGCAGCAGCAGGAGATTGAGTGGGCCAAAGTTGCAGTGGATTGCGGCTACTATGATCAGGCTCATTTCATTAAGGAGTTTCAGACCTTTTCTGGATTAAACCCTTCAACCTACCTCTCCAGCCGCGGTGAATACATCGGCTACCTGCCGCTGGCTTGAGCAAACTGGAAATGGCTCCAGCTCGCAGATCCTCAGGTTAATTTTTTACAATACAAAGCTCTCCCGGATGGCCGAGAATCGCGGCGTTTTTCCCATCAAAGTTAAGGAGAAGCACCGTGGATCCCTCAACGATCAACTATTTAGCCGTGCTCGTGGCAGCACTCTCGACCTTTATACTAGGTGGACTCTGGTATTCGCCCCTTCTTTTTGGAAAAGCCTGGATGCGCGAGAACAAATTTTCGGAAGAGGAAGTGCAGACCTTCAGCAAAGCCCGGATGTTCGGCTGGTCGTTTGTGTTTGCACTGATAATGGCCCTTAATCTGGCTATGTTCCTGGCGGCGCCTGGTACGAATCTCTCCTGGGGGGCAGCGGCTGGAGCCTTGGCAGGATTCGGTTGGGTGGCCCTGGCCATCGGCGTTATCGGGGTATTTGAAAACAGATCCTGGAAGTACATCTTGATAAATGGCGGGTACATGACAGTCGCCTTTGTTGTCATGGGAGCGATTATCGGAGTCTGGCGCTAGGCTCTTACGATTGCGTGGGTGGGCCGTTGTTTCATCTGTGCAAAATGGGAATAAGGGTCTATAATTGCCCTCCCTTATGAATCTGGACATGTTTCATCCAGCCGTAGCGCGCTGGTTTGAGAAGACTTTCGCTGCCGCTACCGAACCGCAGCTGCGCGCATGGCCGGTAATAAAGTCTCAACGCCACACGTTGATTGCTGCACCAACCGGTTCGGGTAAGACCTTGGCAGCTTTCCTGTCAGCCATCGATGATCTTGTTCGTCTTGGCGTGAAGGGAGAGCTCGATGACACCACTCATGTCGTTTACGTTTCTCCGCTGAAGGCTCTCAGCAACGACATTCAAGCTAACCTGCAGGTCCCGCTTGTTGGGATTCAGCACGAACTAGAGACTCTTGGACTGCCCGCAGTAAACCTTCGGACACTGGTTCGTACTGGTGATACACCGCCTGCCGAGCGGACGGCCATGACAAAGCGGCCGCCACACATCGTTGTTACCACGCCAGAATCACTTTATATCTTGCTGACGAGCGATGGTGGTCGGCGAATGTTGCAAACAGCCCATACGCTGATTCTTGATGAGATTCACGCTGTCGTTGGCGATAAGCGAGGTTCACATCTCGCACTTTCCGTCGAACGACTGGAGCAACTCATTCTAAGATCCCGGGTGGGCGAGAATGCAGGCTATCAGCCAGCCATCGGTGAATTTACACGTCGCGGGCTCACTCGTATCGGTCTCTCAGCAACCCAGAAACCAATTGAAGAGGTAGCCCGCTTTCTGGTCGGCACTCGAAACGTCACCGCTGACGGAACTCCTGATTGCGTCGTCGTCGACACCGGTCATACGAGGCAGTTGGACATCGCGATCGAACTTCCCGAGTCACCTCTGCAGGCTGTCATTTCCGGTGACGTCTGGGAAGAAGTCTACGACCGTTTGGCCCAACTTATCAGACAACACAAGACGACGCTGGTTTTTGTTAACACGCGGCGACTTGCAGAGCGTGTGGCGCGGCATCTTGGTGAACGTTTGGGTGACGAGAACATTGCAGCGCACCATGGAAGTCTTGCCCGCGAACAGCGACTGTCAGCCGAACAGCGTTTGAAGGCCGGTGAACTTAATGCACTAGTCGCGACAGCGTCGCTGGAATTGGGAATCGACATCGGCGACGTGAATCTGGTCTGCCAGCTGGGCTCCACTCGCTCCATTGCCAGTTTCCTGCAACGAGTCGGGCGTTCAAATCATACGGTTGCCGGGTTCCCCAAAGGTCGCATCTTTCCCCTTTCGCGAGATGAATTGGTTGAGTGTGCGGCGCTCATCGATGCCGTTCGCCGCGGTGAACTGGACCATTTATCTATTCCGGAGAAGCCGCTGGACATTCTGGCGCAGCAGATTGTGGCTACCGCTGCCCCAGAGGAATGGACTGAGGCCGATCTGTTCTCGCTGGTTCGAAGCGCCTATCCATTCCGAAACCTGGAGCGGAAGGAGTTTGATTCAATTGTAAGGATGCTCGCGGAGGGCTTCTCGACAAAACGTGGGCGCCGTTCCGCTTACCTCCATCACGACGCAGTGAACCAACGATTACGCGGTCGTCGGGGGGCACGGCTGGCGGCGATCACGTCGGGTGGAGCCATTCCTGACACAGCAGATTATGCCGTAGTCCTTGAACCTAACGAATTGGTTATCGGTAGTGTCAACGAAGACTTTGCGATCGAGAGTCTGCAGGGAGACATCTTTCAACTGGGGAACGCTTCCTGGCGAGTGCTGCGCGTTGAGCAGGGAAAGGTTCGCGTTGAGGATGCGCATGGGCAGCCACCTTCCATTCCGTTCTGGTTGGGTGAGGCACCGGCTCGGACTCACGAACTTTCGTCAGCAGTCTCCCGTTTGCGCGAACAGGTAGCGAACAGGGTTCTCCTTCCCGATGTGACCAAGCGCGGAAATGAAGTAACACCTCGTGATCCAGAGTCGCCGGAGGCGAAAATCGATCTTCAGGAGGCAATCACCTTTGTTGAAACCAAAGTTGGGGTGTCGCGATCGGCTTCCGAGCAATTAGTTGAGTACTTAGCATCAGCGAAGGCAGCACTGGGTGTTATCCCTTCGCTCGACAACATCGTGCTTGAGCGGTTTTTCGACGACAGCGGCAGCATGCAGCTCATCCTTCATTCGCCCTTCGGGAGTCGCCTGAACCGAGCCTGGGGCCTCGCCCTCCGAAAACGATTCTGCCGGAAGTTCAATTTCGAACTCCAGGCCGCTGCAACGGAAGATGCCATCGTACTATCGCTGGGACCAACGCACAGTTTTCCACTGGAAGACGTATTTCACTACCTGAACTCCAATACCGTACGTGAATTGCTTTGTCAGGCACTTTTGGATGCCCCCATGTGGAACATCCGATGGCGTTGGAACGTCACCCGAGCATTGGCGGTCCTGCGCCGGCGCGGTGGAAAGAAGATTCCGGCCCAGCTACAACGCATGGATGCTGAGGATCTATTGACGGCGGTTTTCCCCGATCAGGTGGCTTGCTTTGAGAACCTGCCAGGGCAAAGGGAGATTCCAGAACATCCATTGGTTGCCCAGACAGTAAAGGACTGTATGGAAGAGGCAATGGATATTGACGGTTTGGAACGGCTCCTCGTCGCGATCGAGCGTAATGAGAAGAACCTTTTTGCGAAGGATTTGCTTGAACCGTCCCCGCTCGCGGCGGAGATCCTGAATGCTCGGCCGTACGCCTACCTTGACGATGCGCCTTTGGAGGAAAGACGAACGCGCGCTGTTTACCAGCGCCGCTGGCTAGATCCCGAGAGTGCGTCCGATCTCGGTAGGCTGGACCAGGCAGCTATTGATCGAGTTCGAGAAGAGGTGTGGCCGGATCCCCGCAATGCAGATGAACTACACGATGCGCTGGTTGAACTCGGGGCACTCACCGCAGCTGAGGGGCATCCCTGGACAGAGATGTTCGAGGTGTTGCAGCAGGATCGTCGAGCGGCCGTGCATACGAAACCTGGTGATTCAGCTCCGCATGCCTTGTGGGTCGCAGCCGAGCGGTTACCACAATTGAATTTAATCTACCCTGACTCATCTCTAGAGCCTCCGATTACGGCGCCGGAAAGTCTTAGTCAAATCATTTGGACCTTTGAGACAGCCCTGGTGGAGGTCATTCGCGGCCGTTTGGAAGGGGTGGGACCAACTACAGTCTCGGAGTTGTGCCGTTCTCTTGGTATGGAGGCAAATGACATTGAAGCGGCTTTGTTAAGACTTGAGGCCGAAGGCTTTGTCATCCGCGGGATGTTCTCGCCAGGGTTAGGCCAAACAGAATGGTGTGCCCGGCGGTTACTCGCGCGAATTCACAGCTATACGTTGAATCGTCTCCGTCAAGAGATTGAACCGGTCTCGACCGCAGACTTTGTCCGCTTTCTATTATCGTGGCAGAGGGTTGCGCCCGACCAGCAGATGGAGGGTCCCGAGAGCGTTAGGGCTATTGTGGAACAGCTGGAGGGTTTCGAAGCTCCGGCAGCGGCTTGGGAGGGCGAGATACTCCCGTCACGTTTGGTCGAGTACGACCCCGCCTGGCTGGATGCGCTTTGCCTTTCGGGAGAGGTGATGTGGGCCCGCCTAACACCACCAACGGGCCAGAGATCCGTCGAAGTGAAAACCCGCGGTTCAGGACCTGTGCGGACTACCCCAATTGCGCTAATTACACGTCAAAACTTCTCGCTGTTTAGCTCATTGTTCCCAGTGCCTACCGAGGAGTTGAATTTTTCGACAGTCACACAATCCGTCTATGAATGCCTGCGGGATCGCGGGGCCTCTTTTTTTACGGACATTGTCGCGGAGACAAAGCTCTTGCGCAGCCAGGTGGAGGAGTCACTTGCAGAATTGGTAGCAAACGGGCTGGTGGTTTCGGATAGTTTCACTGGCCTGAGGGCCCTTTTGACTCCAAGTCACCGCAAAACTCAAGCAGGCTCGCGACGCCGACACAGAGAACCGGTCTACGAGATGGCGAGCGCCGGTCGCTGGTCAATTCTCAAGAGGAGCTCGCAAAATATCGACCAAGCCTTGGGCTCCATCGCAGACAGGTCACCTGAATCGGTCGAACGTACGGAAACGGTCGCGCGACTCCTTCTGAAGCGATATGGGGTGGTCTTTAAGCGCTTATTGGAGCGCGAAGGTTTATTGATCCCGTGGCGGGTACTTTTACGTATCTATCATCGTTTGGAAGCACGCGGTGAGATTCGCGGCGGGCGGTTTGTCGCCGGAATTTCTGGAGAACAGTTCGCTTTACCGGAAGCCATCGGAATGTTACGGGCCATTCGGCGTGCGCGGACTGGAGGTTACAAACGCGACCTTGGATTCATGCCGGACCTAAAGCAAACCGGCCTGGAAATCGAAAATGCCACCGGTGAGAGTCTGATTTCAGTTAGCGCCGCGGATCCGTTGAACCTGGTTGGGATTATCACGCCCGGAGCCCGTGTAACTGCGCACACGTCGAACCGCGTGCTCTATCACAATGGCGAGCCCATCGCAGTCTTGGAATCAGGAGTGACAAGGTTTTTGGCGGAACTGACAAAGGCATTGGAGTGGAAGGCGAAGGCGGCACTTCTAAGAAAGGCAACACCGCCACAGCTGCGGTCGTATCTGCGCCGCCCCGCTTAGGATTAGGAGCGCGGGAGTCCCCGCCCGCAACTTCTACCACTCCCTATGCGCCGTACAATCGCCGCTTCCAAGATTCACAAAACACGCATACCTAAGAAACGGAGTCTTCTCATGCCCGCGACCACAAGCGTCGATGCTCAATCAGGAGATCCCCTCTTACTCGTTGGAACAATGAAGGGTGCCTTCATCCTGCGTTCGGATAAAGATTGTAGTAGTTGGCAGATCGGTGGACCATACTTTCCGGGCCGCGCAATCTATGCGCTAGCTTATGACAACCGCGACGGGCGCAACCGCCTCTGGACGGCCGTTAATAGTTCCTATTGGGGTTCGTATTTGATCGTCTGTGTGAAGACCGCAATTGCCTGAAGAACGTGAAATCTACATAAGGATGGATTGTTTATGAAATTAGTTCTCGCGCTGGTCCTTTTACTTAGCCCTGCTGCGCTTGCGCCCGTTGTAGCGCAAGAGTTCAAGCTCGTTGAGTTTCATATGGCCGTCCTAAAGTCTGGCCCTAACGCAAGTCTGGCTGATACTGAAGAGGGAAAGAAAATCCACAGCCAACACCGCGCCTACGTCGAAGAGCTAATAAAGTCCGGGAAAATGGTGCTGGGTGGGCCATTTGCCGACGACGGTGAGGTGAAGGGTATTATGGTTTACCGCGCGAAGGATGCCACGGAGGCGAAGGCCTGGGCCGAAGATAATCCCTCAGTGAAAGCCGGACACGTAGTGGTTGAGATGTATCCGTGGTGGTCAGCCGACGTGATGAAACCCGCAACCATACCGTTGAAGTTTACGAAAGCATATTTTGCGTTCCTGACACGTGGCGAAAAGTGGACTCCGGAGCGCACCCCGCAAACTGAAGCAGTGCAAAAGGCGCACCTGGCTAATATCAATCGATTAGCAGAGATGAAAAAGATTAAAGGTTAAGATGTTGTTAGACCACGGTGCAGATCCTGAACTCCGGAATGTGCATGGTGAATCGGCGCTTGAGATAGCCAAGAGGCAGATTGAGTCGAATTGCCGCGCAACGCCAATCGTCACGCAATCCAGAAGAGAAAAGATCCGCGCTGGGTGTAGGGAAGTTGTAGCGCTGCTCGAAGCGCGCGGCCAAAAGATGTAAATCTGCAGTCATAATGACGAGGAGGGGAAATATGAAAGCTACATGGAATGATGCGACATTGGCGGAGAGCAATAATACGATTGTGATTGAGGGCAACCATTATTTTCCGCCGCAATCGGTCAATCGTCAGTACTTCGAAGGGAGTACTACTCATACGACTTGTCCCTGGAAGGGTGAGGCCAGTTATTACAACGTGGTAGTGAACGGTGAGGTGAACAAGGACGCAGCGTGGTTCTATCCCGAGCCCAAGGCTGCGGCGGCTGAGATCAAGGACCACGTGGCGTTCTGGCGCGGAGTAAAGGTCCAGGAGTAACAGCATGTACTGCCCGACCTGTGGTTCCGAGGAGCGACAGCTGAGCCAGTATTGCAGGGCGTGTGGCACCGATCTGCGTTCAGTCAGAAATACCCTGGAGCGGCCAGATGCCGTGACAGCATCGGCGGTCTCTGCGAGGGACCACATTAGTCGCGCTATTGCCGATAAGATTCGCGAGACGCGTTCAGCCGACGAACTCCAAAAGGTTGTTGAAGAAGTGCTGCCGGAGATTGAGAAGTTTGTGGAGTCACCCCAGGAAAGGCGTCTAAGGCGTCTTCGCACTGGCATGATTATGGGTTTCATCGGCCTCGGTGCTATTGCAGGCGGGGTGATTGCGAGTATCCATGACGAGGATCTAATGGTCTTGGTAATTCCGGGAATGGTGTGCTTTTTTATCGGTCTTGCGATTATCTTAAATGGTCTTTTGCTGACGGTTACCAGGAAGCAACTTCCTCAATCTCCAGATCCCGATTTACGATCAAGACTAGACGGGAGTACGGGTCCTGTTGCCCTTCATCCGGCAGATTTCGTTCCGGCAGCAGGCGTACCTTTGAGTGCTGAGCGTCAGCCAGTGTCCGTCACCGAGCACACCACGAAGCACCTTCGATCTCAAGATAACTCTTAGATAGCGAAGTCCCGGACGTCCTTGAAAGGGGTAGCGGAATCTGAGAAGTCAGGCCGGTAGTAGTGAGCAGCGTCGTCAAACTCCTGTACCCATCCTTCTTGCAGTCCCAGTTCCTCAAGTAGCGACACTGCACGCAACCATTCCGATTCAGTTACACGCCTGGAGAGCAGTAAGTATCGCTGATTCGCGGCGGCCTGATGTGTCGGGTAATACTGGGCCATCAGAGAGATAGCTACCCGCGGGCTCAACGCGTCGCGTATCCACTCAAGTGACTCTCGCACGCCCGCAAGATCATTCGGAAGAACTAGCAATCGAATCACAAGGCCTCGTTGCAGCAAACCGTCGTCATTCAAAACGAGTTCGTCACCGGTTTGTCGATACATCTCCTGCAAGGCAGCGCGGGCATGTTCACGGTACTCGGACACTTTTGAGTAGAGGTAACCGGCGCTACTTTTAGCGTACTTCAGATCGGGAAGGTAGATGTCGACGACTCCATCCAGCTGTCGCAAGACCGAAACTGAGTCGTAGGCATTAGTGTTGTAGACAATTGGTAGCTGCAATCCCCTACGAGCAGCCAGGAGGATCGCGCGTGTCATCTGTGGCGCGAAGTGCGTCGGAGAGACGAAGTTTATATTGTGGCAGCCGTGAGTTTGGAGTTCCAACATGATCTCAGCCAGCCGCTCGTGGGTTACCTCGTTCTTCAACTGTTCTTTGTGTGTTTGCGAAATCTGGTAGTTTTGACAATAAACGCACCGTAAGTTGCAGTTGCCGAAAAAAATGTTGCCGCCTCCCCGAGTTCCCACCAGCGCAGGTTCTTCGCCGAAGTGGGCAGTATAGGAAGAGACGATCGGCAGGCGCCCCGAGTAACAGGCGGCAACTTCATTTTTCAACCGATTGTTCAAACAGTCGCGCGGGCAGATGGTGCAACATTCCAGCATTGCTTCAAGCGCGGCCACCCGGCTTTCCAGTTCACCAGATTCCAATAGCTCTAGATAAGAGGGTCTCATTTGCCTACTCGTGTCTGCGAAAATGCACGAAATGCGGTTTGTGTTTCTCTACAATTTCGGCTGGTCATGTCCAACTGGTCAAAGATTATCGCCTGCCGCTCTCTCAACATCTGCTCGTCAGCGCCCGGTTGTCTTGCCATCTCTTCAAGTTTATCTGAGAGCGCGCGGACTCGATCCACGACGCGACCCAGTCTGGTGGAAGTTGACAGGATCATACTGCCGCAGGCCGATATCAGCACTGCGGGCGTGATCATAGCTGTCAGGATTGCGACTGCCGCCGAAATCTGATCCATACGGGCTATTGAGGTAGGCTTGCTCCGTTCGGCGAATGATGCTCTTGGCTAATTCGGGTCCTTCTCTTTCGCGAGCGTGCGCACATAGTTAACGACGTGCCAACGATCTTCCTCAGTTAGGTGTTTGTCTCGGGCTGGCATGATCCCGGGGATACCGGTACTGATCTTCCAAAAAATCTCGCCGTCTGAAATCTTGCTCATACGCTCCTTATCGGAGAGATCTGCGGGCTGTCGACGCAATCGCGGCATGTTCTCCTCGTTGCCAGCTCCCGTTTCACCGTGACAGAAGACACAATTGCCGCTGCGAGTTAGAAAATGCTCCTTGCCTTTGGCGATAGATTCAGCAGTCGCCTCAACTGCGTTTTTGGTCTTGTCGGCGTCAGCCGGGATGTTCCAGGTGTTTTTTGAAAAGTCTTCGGAATCTTGCGGCGATGGCCGAGGAGTCGGTGCGGGCGGCTTCGCCTTCAATCCACCTAGCCCACGGTTGGTAGCTTGTCCCTGACTCTGTCCGCTTCGCTGTATTGTTAATGTGACTATGGAAACAGCAGCTATCATCAACCCAATCGTGATTCGGTTAGCGTTTTTCATGCCCGGGAAACTCCTTAAACTTTTGTACTGAAGAGAGCAGGGTTACGGTCGCCTGCGTTTTCGCCTTACAGGTGTAGACCTCTTTTTCTTTGCCGGCTCGGTAACCTTAGCCTCTTCCTTTTTGCTGGTCTGCTGCTTGATGATCTCGAGCACTTTTTGATGGGGAACATCGGCGCGCACCACGATTTCATCGTTTTCAGCGGTAAATGAGAGGGCTTTCAGGGCCATTTGCGCGTTGGCGTCCGGAACCGAACTCGCCTGTGCTAACAGCCCCACAATCAGGTTGTTTAGAATCTTCGCTGTATCCGGATTATCTGCGTTCATGAAGCCGCGCAACACAATGTTACTCGCGTCCATGGTTACGCCAAGATAGAAATCTCCCAACTGTGTTTCACAACGCGCTGCCCTTTCGGCGGCCTCAGTACCTAGGAGACCGAAGCTCTTGCTGAAGGAGGCCCATGGTGAACCCGCAGCACTCAACAGCGCATTCGGATCTCGCAAAAGGGAATTCAAAGTTGTGGGTGTAATCCTCCCGGCACCACCAACTGCTGCATCAAGGGCGGCTCGAATGTACCCAGGGCTGCCGACTGCAATCATTGTTGGAGTAACGGCGGCAACTGCGACCTCAGAGAAGGACTTCAGGAATGGTGTTTTTTCCGCCTGCTTCAAAATGGGATCGATCGTCATGACGCTCAGCTTCTGTCCACCGTGCGCCTCTTCGCGTAACTTGTCGCCGGCAGCCAAGCGCGCGATCGTCAACAGGGACTCAGAGCTGAAGTCACCGCCGGTAGCGACCATGAACTCGGGGGCATTAAACTGAAGAACTCCAGTTGGTTTACGAAATCTAAGTGCCACCACCAGGTACTCGACCTTTGAAGGATCGACTCCGGCGAACCCTTTGACTTGCGCAAAGATCTGGCGCATGTCGGCCAGATCTTTCTCTGCCATAAACTTCGGTAAAGCTTCATTTAGGATGCGTTGCGGGTTTACATAGATGAGCGCATCAGCTTCCGGCAGCGACGATAGGGAATTGATTATCGTCGGCACGGCGGCCGTGTTGACTGTATCTTTGAAGGCTTGCTGAGCTGTTGATGTTGCGGCGACGAAGAGTGCGATAAACAGAGCAAGTACTGGGTGCGGGTTTCTTTTCACTACAGGGCCTCCGGGGAAAATTTCGCGTATATTCACACAAACCGCAGAAACTCGAAAGACAAAAGTAGACCGAGTATTCCCCTGCAGAGTGCGAATGCAGACTTTGATCAGGTGAACAATGTCATCCTCAAAGCTGGAAATCTGGGCACCTCTTAATTCAATCTGCTGTCACATCATCATCAGTGCCGCTACCGTTTCGATCCCGTCCCAAAGGTTCTGTATTCGGACGTTCTCGTTTTCCGCGTGCTGATTATTGTCAGAGTTTACAATCGGGACCGTGATTGTGACCGTTCGAAGATTGCTGGTAATTACAGAAAGCGGCAGACTACCGCCGGCGGTTGGTAATGTTACGACGGGCGCTTTCGAGGTCGACTGGACCGCTTGAATTACGGCGCGGGAAATCGGTAAATCCATATTTGTTCGTTCAGCGTTGTAACCACCACTGCGGTGTACAACCTTGGCAATCCGTGCGTGTTGCAAGCGTTCTGCATCGGTCGGATCTCTTTCGACTACGTGAAATCCCTGAGCGCGAATATGCCGGATCAACTTGTCGACTTGCCGTTGATAGTCATTCCCTTTCACCAGCCGGAGGTCGAGCACGGCAGTCGCGTTTGTCGGAATGACATTACGGGCAAGTTCACCGACGTCGCCACTGCTCATCCCATTGATGTTCAAAGAGGGTTCGTTAATCAGTTCAAGCAGATTTTTCCCGGGGTTGTCTGTGACCCTCAGTCCGAGTTGGCGCTTCAATTCCTCATCGTAATCCGGCGCAGCGCGTATCGCCTGCCGTTCCGCATCACCGAGAGGTTCGGTATCGTCATACCAGCCCGCGATCGTTACGCGTCCGTGTTCATCCTTCATCGAGGCAAGTAATCGCGCGAGCATTTGAGCGGGATTCGGTGACCAGTTGCCGTAGTGACCACTGTGCAATGGTCTTCGAGCCCCATATACAGTTATGTCAACATTCGTGTCACCTCGTACGCCAAACACCACCTGCTTTACTCCCGACTGGTGGACCGGTCCATCGCAGATGATCCACGCATCAGCCTGCAGTAAGTCCTTGTGAAGTTTGAGCAGTTCCGCCATATGAGGAGAACCGGCCTCCTCTTCTCCCTCGAAGAAAAACTTAATGTTCGATGTTGGTGTGAGGTTTTGAGCCCGCACCGCCGCCACTGCATTCAGCACGGCCATAACGCCGGCTTTATCATCAGAAGCGGAGCGTGCATAAAGGCGCCATTCTGGATTAATAGGCTGGCCTGCCGAGGGGGCGGTCAAGATCTCACCACGGTTTTCAATCGTGGCAGAGCGAATTGCCGGCTGCCAGGGAGAAGTCCCGGTCCACTGCTTTGGATCGGTTGGCTGACCGTCGTAGTGCGCATACAAAACGATTGTGCGCTTTGCTCCGGGAACCATCCATTCACCGTAGACGACGGGTGGAGCCTGCTTATCTAGTGTCTCCAGTAGCCTTGCTTCAAGACCTCGGCGCCTCATCATCTCAACGATAAAGGCGGCGTTTCGGCGAATGTTTGCGCGGTCCGATGCGACGTTGGGAATGGAGAGCAGTTGGAGATACTCAGCGAGCATTGCGTGCTCGTGGTTCCGCCGGTATGAGCGGACCCTCTCTACCGTACTCGACATCTCTTGCGCAAAGGAATAAGAGGAAATCGAAACTGTCACACTGAGCAAAAGACTGAGCTTGATCAAGGGGTGATGATTGATTTTCATGTTAGGTATAAGCCTGGCAGGAACATTCACTAGAAAGTATTTCGCGGACATTATTCTGAACGGCGCGTCTGAGTCAATCTCAATGACGTGATTCTCCTGGCGATGTCGCGACACATGATTGGCAGGTTAAATCTCATCGCCGGCGCCCGCGTTAACTGAGGTCGCTATGCCGAAAACACTTCAGATCGTGATCGTTGACCAGCCCAACTGCCTGCATGAATGCGTAACAGATAGTTGAGCCGACGAAGGTGAAGCTGCGCCTCTTGAGATCGGAACTCAGAGCATCTGATATTGGCGTGCGGGCGGGGATTCCACCGCGCTTGCGTATGATGGGTTGGTAATTGACAAAGTTCCAAACATATTGGTCAAAGGAACCGAATTCTTTCTGGGTCGCCAGAAAGGCCTTGGCATTTTGCACCGCGCTCTGGACCTTCAAGCGATTACGAACAATGCCTTCATCAACTAACAGTCGCTCAATCTTCTTCTGGCCATAGCGCGAGATTTTAACGGGATCGAAACCATCGAACGCACGGCGATAATTGTCGCGTTTGCGGAGAATAGTTTCCCAACTTAGGCCTGCCTGGGCGCCTTCCAGAATCAGAAACTCAAAGAACCGCCGGTCATCATGTGAAGGCACGCCCCACTCGCGGTCGTGATAGGCAATTGCCAAGTCAGTCTTGGCCCAATCGCATCGCTTCTGCATAGGCAGCATGTTAGCTTGTCAACCGCAAACTGTGAAACTAGCAACACGAATAGGAGGTGGGAATCAGCTTCGGCCGAGGCGGCCGGCGAGGCTGGCAACGATCGTGATCAGTTCATTTGATTCCACTGGTTTTGGAACGTGGGTGTTGTAGCCTGCGAGAATCGCTCGCATCCGATCTTGAACACGGGCATAAGCCGTCAATGCCACAGCAGGAATTCTCTTTTGATTGGCTGATTCGGTGCGCCTGACACGACGCATCAGTTCATAGCCATCGACCTCCGGCATGCCGATGTCACTGATTAGGACGTCGAAGTCAGTATGCTCAAGTGCAATAAGCGCGTCTTTAGCACTTGTTACGCCCTTTACGAATGCACCGTGTTGAGTCAGCTCCATCGTAATCAAATCGAGCGTGTCATTCTCGTCGTCGACGACGAGGATCTTCAAGTTATCGAGGTTTGCGGGCTCGGATTCTGAATCTTTGAAGACTGATGCGGCGCTGGCCAGGGTTTCCGCACGCAACTCCCCGCTCGGAAGAGGCAACTTTACAGTAAAGACTGCGCCGGTACCGCTTTGACGGTTTTCCGCGGTTATGATGCCTCCATGCAACTCTACCAGGTGTCGAACAATCGCCAGACCTAACCCAAGACCACCGTGCGTGCGAGTAGTTGATCCATCACCCTGACGGAATCTTTCAAAGACGTGGGGAAGAAAGTCTGGCGCTATCCCGGGGCCAGTATCACCTACCCGGATCTGAACGTTACCGCCGGTTTGAGTAACGTGGATCTCGACTTTGCCCCCATGAGGTGAGAATTTCGCCGCGTTGGAGAGCAGGTTCCAAACGACTTGCTGCAGGCGATCGGGGTCACCCGTGATCATCCTCAAACCTGCATCAATTACGGTTTCAATTTTTATCTCTTTGGCTTCCAATGCGGGGCGAACGGCGTCCAGCGCTCCATCGACAATAGTGACCAGATCGAGGGGCAGAATCTTGAGCTGCAGCTTTCCGGTGATCACACGTGACACATCGAGAATGTCCTCGATAATTTGTTTTTGTGCCCAGGCGTTTCGCTCAATCACACTCAAGGCGTGTGAGGCACTCTCCTGATCGAGTCTCCCGGACTTAAGCATTCGCGACCAACCGATTACGGCGTTCAGGGGTGTGCGTAGCTCGTGAGAAAGGGTTGCCAGAAACTCGTCCTTTAGTCGGTTTGCCTGTTCCGAATCCGCGTGTGCAGCCCGTTCGCTCTCAAGCAATTCCGCACGCTCCTCTTCTATGCGTTTACGTTTTTCGAATTGCCCAATCTGCCTACCGATGCTCGCGACCAAGGCGAGTACTTCTTCATCAGGCTCGCGAGCTTCGTCGCTAAAGACCTCGATAGTACCGAGGACTTCACGACCGTTCAGAATGGGAAATCCGAAGGCTGCCTTGATTCCATCATCCTCCGCAGCGTCAGCGCGTATGAAGTTGTTGATTGTGAGTACGTCAGGGATCCAGACCGGTTCTCCCGTCGCCCAGATGCCACCCGTAACGCCCAGGCCTTTTTCAAATACGAAGTTGCGGCAGGTTTCAGCAAATGTTTCGAAGTCGCCCGCCGGATCCTTCCAAACTTCGACACAACGCATTACGTCGCCGTCGGTCTTCCACAAGACCCCTACCTGCCAATTCAGCGTTTGACTGACCGCGCGGAGAATGTCGCGGGCGCTGGTCACAAAGTCGGGTGACTCGGAGAGTATCTTGCTGATTTCGTACTGTAAAACAAGCCGTTGTTGCGTGCGCTTCCGATCCGTGACATCGCGCTTAATGCCGACGTAACCCACCACTCGTCCAGCCTCGTCACAAAGTGAAAAGGCCGACAACTCGATGTCCAACGGCTTTCCAGATTTCGAGTTTGCGGTGATTTCACCGCGGAACTCACCCGTTTTCTGCAGCTCATTGGCGACCTGTCTAAAAGTCTCCGTTCCCATATGGATAGCTGGAGTATTGCCACGAATCTCATCGTCAGAATACCCGAGCAACTGTCGATGGGCATTGTTCTGCTCAAGGTAAAAGCCTTGTGTATCAATAATTGCGATTGCCTCACTCGAGTGTGTAAAGATCTCCCTATAGGCCTCCAACGGCAGGATACGCCTCGCCGTGACAGCGGGTTGATTAGCTTCCTGGATGGGAGCTTCGACAGACATATTCCTAACGCTATCCTGAGGAGAGATTATTCGAAGGGGAATTGAATTAAAGGGGGGTGTTGCAAGAAATAATACCATCCAAAGCCGCTTGGGAGAAACCTCGGGAAGCTTCAATCATGAGTAGCGAAGCCAGGGGAGTGGAAAATAGAAAACCTTTTGCGGTTTTGGGCCCGTTTTTGACGCCATCTGCGTCACCCAATGGGCCCTGACAGGGAGGCTATTAACCCCAGCCTCAGTGGGCTAAAATCGCTTTTGCAGAAGGGGCAGCCCATCCTGGGCGTTAGACTATGCGTCGCGATTTGACATGGCCTTCCTTTCGATGTAAAAGCTGTTGCTTCCTATCATTCAATAACTGACCTCGCTTTTTCTCGCGTTTTTGCGAGAGCTACTGCCTTCAAGCAGAACGAAAGGAGATTTTGAGATGGCTTTACGATTAGGGGACATCGCCCCGGATTTCACGGCAGATACTACTGAAGGTCCGATCAAATTTCATGAGTGGATTGGCGACAGCTGGGCCTGCCTGTTCTCCCATCCGAAGGATTTCACGCCGGTTTGCACCACCGAACTGGGCTACGTGGCAAAGTGCAAACCCGAATTCGAAAAACGGGGCGTTAAGGTAATCGGTCTGAGTGTGGATCCGACCGAATCGCACAAGCGTTGGGCCGAAGACATTCGCGAGACCCAAGGTACGGCCCTGAACTTTCCAGTGATTGCGGATCCAGATCACAAGATCGCGGAACTCTACGACATGATCCACCCGGAAATCAGTGATGTCTTCACCGTCCGCAGTGTGTTCATTATCGGACCGGATAAAAAGATCAAATTGATGATCACGTATCCGGCCAGCACAGGCCGTAACTTTGACGAGATTCTGCGGGTTGTTGATTCACTACAGCTCACCGCAAAACACAGTGTGGCAACACCGGTGAACTGGAAGTACGGCGAAGATGTGATTATCGTGCCGTCACTCTCGGATGAGGCCGCAAAGGAGAAGTTCCCCGGCGGTTGGAAGGCGCCAAAGCCCTATCTGCGGATCACGCCACAGCCAGGGAAAGACACCGAAGCTGCGAAGAGCGCTTCCTGAGGTGCAGCTTTGGGTTTTGAGGGGCCCACCTCTAAGGCAGCTCGTTAAATTCGGGCTGCTTTTTTCTCGTTCAATCGTATCTTCTGCCGCGCTGCATACGGACGACCGCAAAGGAGATGATGGTCGAATAGACCAATCCCAATAGCAAAGCCCCGATGAACAGAGCGGCAAATGCTTTGGAGGTCGCGATTAGGGTGGATTCGTCCGGAGACTGCCGAGCCAGTATCCGGGGGCCGAACAGCATGAGCTGAATCAGAAAAAACAAGCAAGCTGATACTCCATAAACGAACGCAATCGACACCCCGGTCTTAGCCCCGTTTTTGAAGCTCAATATTCCCACCTCTCGTTGTCGCTCCTTAATTCCGAGAGAGAGCCCTGTAATCTGCAGAAGATTAAAGAACACAGCAGCGCCGACCGTATGTACCGGGGCAGTCCGATCTGGTTCTAACAGGTGTGCCACCACGACCCACAAGATGACGCCGGCAGTGATCAGAAGGCCATACTTAAGGGCTATCTTCATCGATTGCGGAATGCGACCCTATTGATTGAATAGACCGCCTACCTTTGAGGCCACGTCACTCAGGCCCCCTGCAGACGTTTGACCCGTCAAGTTATCAATTTGGCCCGCAATGGGTTCAGGCAACCTCGATTTTAGAAATCCGATCACCGTGTTGGCAGCGGTTCGTGCCTGTTCTTCAGAGATACCGGTCTTTTCCGTAATTTGTTTAATGAGTTCATCCATCGCTCGTATCCTCCTTGAATCATTCCCATGCCGGCGTCTTTTGTCCGGCTGGATCTTGCCAATAGGGGGCCCACATCAGCGCGAGGGTCTTTACCTGGATATTCGATTTGGTCGGTTTGAGACTGATTGTCTCAAGCTCTTGACCGGGCAAATCATAGAGTTGCTCGAGAGCGGCGGTCTCTTCTTTGAATTCTTCGTTTAGCTCCGTCATCTTTTGGTCGACCACTTGGAAACTCTCTTCCGCACGCGTCACATCCTGCGCCTCTTTCATGGAGCGACCAACACCACGTGCGGCGGTCGTTGCTCGTCCCAGTGTCCCAATTCCTAAGGTCTTCCGCCCCAGGAACGACGACAAAATGGTTGCGCCGAAGGAGATTGCCGTCTGCACCTTGTGTGACGACGCCTGTTCAGATTCTTGAGAGATCTTTTGCTCGGCTCGGCGCCGCCTTTCTTCGAGGGTGGCCAATTTGGGAGCGTACTTTTCTCGAAGGCGCGCGACTGCCTCATCGCGCTTCTCGCGCGCAACAAGCTGAAGCCTGATCCGGAAATCGCGCTCGGATTCTCCCGGGCCGGCCGTTATCTTAAGCACGGGGCTGTGCAAGAGATTTAGTGAGTGGTTGCGATAGATCCAACCGGCAAAGTCCTTGGACCAATTGGCGAAGTTCTTTGCAAGTCCGGCACCACGCGGAAGGTCCTTGAACGTATTGCCCTCTGGGTTAGTCAGGAAATCAGAAACAGGCAAAAGGATTTGATAGCTCCCGTCCCAGTCAACGTGCAATCCTTCCTCGGGAAAATTCGCCAGAAGCGAGATGGACTCACTTGCATCAAGATCCTTTTTCCGGAAGGTCACTTCCGCGGCGGCAAAGATTCTTGGCTCGTAGACGAACGTTGCTGCGGTGGGTTTCGGTCTCAGCGGAAGGAAGAGCTGTTGAATCTCTGGCGGAAGAACTGGGCGCGAGCTCTCCGCATCAGTAACCACTGCCGGAGCCGGGGTTCCCTGAGCCAAGGTCGGCTGTGTCGGGATGGTTGGCGGCCCTGAAGCAGTGGGCGATTCCCTCTTAACTGGATCTGTGAGCGTTTTGATCTGAGTTCGCGTGAGCGGCCCGCATAAGTAAGACATGGCCCAACGACTTTCAAAGATTTCCTGGCCATCATCGTGCACATTGTTCAGCAGAAAGATTCTTTTTCCGAGGCCAGCAAGGGTTTGCTCCATTCTCTGGCGATCAAAAGTCTGACCGCCTGACACGGAGATTCCTTCGAGTCCTTCAAGCAAGCGGGCTTTGTCGCGCTCTGTTTGCAGGCGACCGATGAACCAGGTTCCCGTATTTGCCAGAGCCTTGTAGTCGAGGTCAACAGGATTCTGAGTTACGAGTACGATGCCGAGACCAAAAGCCCGAGCCTGCTTCAGTAGAGTCAGCAGCGGGAGTTTTGACGGGGGATTCGCAACTGGTGGAAGGTAACCGAAGATTTCGTCAATATAAAGAATCGCGCGAAGGCTTGTCGTCCCAGACTGCGTTCGCATCCAGCCAAGAATCTGGTTGAGTAATAGGGAGACAAAGAACATACGTTCCGGATCGCTCAAATGTGCAATCGAAAAGATCGCGATTCTTGGTTTGTTGTCCGCCGTGTACAGAATGTTCTGCACCTCGAGCTGTTCGCCATTTAGCCACCCGCTGAAACTTGGCGCCGCGAGCAGGCTGTTTAATCGCATGGCTAACTCAAATCGCTCCCTCCCCGGGTAAAACGCCTCGAGCTCCATAACGCCAATTCGACTAAAGGGCGGCGACTGGATCTCTGTGATCAATGATGCCAGTTCAAGATTGGTGCCAACGGACCACTTCTCTTTGATTAGATTTGAGATGAGGATATGTTCTCGGCTGCGGATCGGATCTGCGTCAACGCCGGCGAGCCCCAGAAGACTGGTTACGGTGGTCGCAACTCGTTCGTTCAGCAACTCTTCATCCTCGCGGAGCGCCGGTGGAGGGGCCGAGAAGGAGTTGAGGATCGAGATTGAAAAGCCAGCATTGCTTCCCGGCGTGTAGATTCGAAAGTCTGCCGCTTCACGCAAACGTTGGATTCGCGAGCCGTCTTGTCCCCACTCAGCCAGACCGTTTCGCCACAGTTGTGCTTGCTGCGCGGCAAGTTCCTCGACTGTTAAATTCTTCCTTCCGGCCTCCTCGGGTGAAATCCAGGGTTGAAAATCCTGCGGTCTGAGCTCAGGGAATGTTAATAGGAGATTGCCAAGATCGCCCTTTGGGTCAATAACGATGGCAGGGATGCGATCAATTGCTGCTTCTTCGATGAGATCAATGCATAGACCTGTCTTTCCACTTCCGGTCATGCCAACGCAAACCGCGTGTGTGACGAGATCTTTTGAGTCGTAAAGCAGCAAAGATTCTCGCCGCTGTTTTTTATCCAGATCGTAAGTCTTACCCAAATAGAAGGCGCTGAGCTTTTCAAAGTCTTCCATGTTGATCAAAGGGGAGTCTGAAGTTCAGTCTGCCGCAGATACTGTGGATGATATGCGGCGTGATACTTACACAGAATGTGGCAGCGTTCCAGTTGGTAGCAACCAGCTCTTACTCGTCCTTACTCCTGCTGGACCACCGGAATCTACTTTACCCAAACGGTTTTGATGTTCACGAACTCACGAATGCCGAACTCACCCAACTCGCGCCCGTAACCCGAGTGTTTGATCCCTCCAAAAGGCAGTCTCGGATCGGAAGCCACCATTCCGTTGATAAAAACAGACCCGGCCTCGAGTTCATCAATGAACCGTTTTTGTTCCAATTCGTCCTCGGTCCACGCCGCTGACCCCAAACCAAACGAACTGTCGTTGGCGAGGCTGAGGGCTTCATCGATCCCCTTTACGGAAAAGAGCAAAGCCACAGGTCCAAACAGCTCTTCGCAGTACGCCGGAGATTTCGTTGGTATTGAAGCAAGCACTGTTGGTTCATAAAAGTTGCCCGGACGTTCGAGCCTCTTACCACCAGTCAGGAGTCGTGCGCCGGCAGCAACAGACTCCGTTACCTGTCGTTCTAAATCTTCGACAATCTGCGGTGTTGCCAGCGGCCCGATGTCCGTAGTTTGATCCAGTGGATCACCAACTCTTAAGGACGCCATCTGCTCGACGAAGCTACGTTCAAACTCGTCATAAACCTCAGCAGCCACTATGAACCTTTTTGCAGCTATACAAGACTGCCCGTTGTTTATCGTACGCGCCCTCACAGCGGTGGACGTTGCCTCCTTGAGATTGGCGGACTGCATTACGAGGAATGGG